>Ga0180301_10003919_pt1 | contig 11548 bp, 8 predicted proteins | sample GuaBasSediGuay16_FD_121797 | JGI IMG/M metagenome (GOLD analysis project Ga0180301, IMG submission 121797) | Subseafloor sediment microbial communities from Guaymas Basin, Gulf of California, Mexico - Guay16, Core 4569-2, 12-15 cm | ecosystem: Environmental > Aquatic > Marine > Hydrothermal... | reverse complement strand
CCTGGAAAATCTTGTCAAAATCCTTTTCGTCAATGCCAATACCGTTATCACGGACAAAAAAGACCTTTTGGTCATCCTGTTCCTCGACCCCCACGTCAATGCGCGGGCATGGATTTTCTTTTCCGATATATTTGATCGCATTTGTCAATAGATTGTCCACTACCCTGCTCAATTGCCTTCTATCACCGTAAACGACCGGGAGATTTTCCTCAATGTTAACCACAATACCCCGCGCCTTGACCTGCGGTTGAAGCGCTTTGAGGACATCTCTTACGAGCCTGGCAAAAGGGAACTCTCTCTTTTTTCGGTTTACGCGCTCGATGCGGGAAAGATCGAGCAAGTCGTTGATCAAAAGCTCCATCTTTCGGGCGGCATCGCTTATGTATCTGAGATATTTCTTTCCCTCTTCCGGGAGGACATCCCCGAAATCTTCTCTCAAGGCGCCAACGAAACCATCGATGGTAACAATGGGACTCTTGAGATCATGGGAGACCCTATAAACAAAGGAGTCAAGCTCTTCCTTTTTGGTAGCAAGGTCGGCAAGAACTCCCTTCAGTCTCTCTTCGGCCTTGCTGTACCTGAGGGCTTCTTCCTCTAACTCCTTGACCCTTTGTTTTAATTCTTCACAGGTTGGTTTTTTCTGCATCACAACTTTCGGGTTTCGGGTTTCAATGCCCACTGTTCTGACACCTGACACCTAAATGATGGCCTGTAGATTCCTTGCTGGTATTTTTTAAAAGGCCTGAAGTAATACCCCACAACTAAATATAACGAAACCCTTACTTGGATGTCAAGCGGCAAAGCAGACAACATCTGGAAAGTAAAGGCTTATTCCCCTATCGAAGAAGCCACTGGAGCATCTTGGCATTTCTGATACCGTAGTTCTGGTAGCAGTTGTTGAGGATGACGAAGGTCTGCTCGGATTTCCTGGCTGCCTGTTTTATTTTGTCGGCCCATCGGCCGAGCTCGTCTTCTTTGTAAAGATACCGGTAGCGCTCAACGGTTTCTATGCCTTTTTTGAACCAGTTCTCTCGGTTCCGACCGTGGAGGCGGACATAGACAACAGGAGCGGTCACTTCTATGGGGCCTTCCCAGCCCCTTATCCACGGAGCATCTACAATAACGTAAGAAAATGCATAGTCTTTTAAAAACCTGGCACATCTTTCCCTCTCCGGGGCGGTGAGCCATCGCCTGTTGCGAAATTCCACCGCCAGGTGGTACCCGGGGAGTTTTTCCCTTACCAGCTCCAGCCAGCAATAAGCAGGGCGAGACGGCACAAACCAGGGCGGAAATTGAAAAACGAGACACCCGAGCTTCCCTGTCTCCTTTAACGGCCTTACAACAGAAGAGAACATATCAAAGGCGGCTTCCACGATCTCCTTCGGAAAATCCCTCGCTTTTTGCTTTTTCAGGATCTCCGCTGGAAGTTCTCCCCGCAACACCTGCGGGATGCTTTTCACCAGGGTGGGATGGCCGGTGAGCATGGAATAGGCCTTGATGTGAAATATGAAACCTCGCGGTGTGCGCTCTGCCCAGAGGGTGGCATTCCTTTCGGAAGGCATTGCATAGTAGGTGGAGTCTACTTCCACGGTATCGAAGTGCCCGGCATAGAACCTGAGCCGGCCTTCGGCGGTGGTTGCGTTACGGGGATAAAAGCTACCGCTTTCAATCAGGGTCCTTTCTGTCCAGGAGGCCGTCCCAACACGGATTAAACCAGAACTTTGATCAGACTTTGAGGCCATGGCTTGCCCGGTTTGTAACACTTTAGCATGCGGGCACTCCGCTTAGAAACCGTCTCAAACAGTGAGCCTCTTTCTAATCGGAGTGCCCACATGCTTGTCAGCTCAGCTTCGTCTTCAGAACACCGCCGGCTTTACGCCAACGTGGAGATGGGCGACCCCCAGCGTAAGGGGATATTTTCTGACCCTTTCCAGCCCGGCCTTTTTCATAAGCCCGGCCAGTATCTCCGGTGTCTGAAAATTCATGATTGAATCCCCTAAGTAATGGTAAGCACCCGGGTTTGAGGAAAATGCTGTCGCCAGCCGGGGCAATATCCGGTTTAGATAGACGGCATAAGGCCTTTGAAAAATTCTGATACGCGGCAGAGTCAATTCCAGCACCATTACCTGCCCGCCTGGCACAACGACACGGCACATCTCCCTGAGTGCACACACTTTATCCGGGATATTCCGGAGGCCAAAAGCCATTGCAACTACGTCAAAGGAGCTATCAGGAAAAGGAAGGAAAAGGGCATCAGCCACCATCAGCCGTATCCTGTCTGAGAGATGCCTTGCGCGAACCTTTTCATGCGCAACGTTGACCATTTCTCGCACAAAGTCCAGTCCTGTGATATGGGTGTCGGGATGACAGCGGGCAACTGTAATCCCCAAATCGGCCGTACCTGTTGCGACATCGAGCATCCGGCAGGTGTCAAAGAAACACATTTTCTTTACTGCAAAACGCCGCCATGCGATATCCTGCCCCAGGCTCAATATATGGTTTAATAAATCATAGCTTCCGGTGACAGTAGCAAAGATTTCTTTGACCATTTCGATGCGCTCAATGTCTGTCACCTCTGCAACCGTCGGGTATTTTTTTCGCACACTATCCTTCACGATCTAAAACTATCTCCATAAGGTCCCGGGCAAGAAGCAAGGGGCCTTGATAAGTCTTTCGGCACTGTTCATACAGATCCACCGACTCGCATTCCGGATAAAAGTGGGTGAGCACGAGTCTTTTTACGCCGGCCTCGGCGGCGATCCGGCCAGCCAGAGACGGCGTCAGATGGCCCGGGACTTTCATCCCATCGGGCATGGCGGACTCGCAAATCAGAAGATCGGCATCTGTTGAAAGGCTAACAAGGTCTTCGCACAGATCGGTATCGCCCGAGTAGACAACGGATCTGCCATCAGGTGCGGTGATTCGATAGGCAAGGCTGCTGTCGATATGTTTCACGGGGGTGCTGTCTACATCGAAAAGGCCGCAATCAAGGTGATCGCGCCCCCTATCATCAAGCTCTGTAATAGTCATCAGACCTGGCTCAAGTTCAATCCATTTCCCATAAGCCAGCTTCAGCCTTTCATAGAACTCTGTAAAGCCTTTTGCCGCTACAATGGTAAAGGGCTTGCGTCGTCTGTAACTTTCAGGATATTTTGTGGCAAACAAAAAGGAGACCAGCTCGCCTGTGTGGTCCGGGTGAAGGTGACTGTAGAAAATAAAAGAGATCCTGTCGATGCCGACCCCTGCCTCGAGGAGCCGATGCATCGTACCTGCGCCTGAATCAAAGAGGAGCATTGTTGTTTCCACCTGCATCAAGATCGAACAACTGCTCCGCTTCAAAGATGGGACACAGGTTCCAGAACCGAGTATCGTTATCTTCATGGTCATTTGTCATTGTTTCATTGGTTCATGGTAATTTATAATCTTTCTTCTCAGCCAAACATAATCACACTTTAGTCCAATCTGCCTGGTACGTCAACTTCTTGCCGCTGCAGATCGGGTCTCTTTTTCTTGACGTACAGTAGACATCTTGATACTCAATGATTGGGGTTCACCTTAGCCCTTTCAAAAAGGATACATAAATATTGTCAAAAATCTAAACTGATACGATCATTGGTTTGTTGTGAACCATATAGGCGGGCAATGCATGCCGCGGACTACTATGCCACGTGGTGCCGTCAGAAAAGGAGAAACTCCGATGAAGAAAAAAATCCTGCTGGCCGTTGATGATTCTATCCATTCTGCAGATGCAATTAAGTACGCCGTCAGAATGTCGTTGCCCGTAAAAGATGTCAGCTATACGCTGTTTCATGTGCAACCCACCATTTCCCAGTACCTCCTGGACAAAGCCTTCTTCCTCGGGAGTGTCGCAAAACATGTCCTCGACAAAATTTCGGGCAGGGCTCTGTGGCTCGTTTCATGAGAAAGTATCTTCTCAAAGACTTTAAACACCGCGGTTTGAGACCTTTGAAAAAAAGGTATGCGGCAGCCTGTGGCATTGCACTATTTGTTGCTTTTTTCGTCCTGCTACAGGCCTCACTTTCTCTGGCCGGCCAAGCGGCCTCCTGCTGGAGGACGCTGGACAAAACAAAGGTAATCAAAGTTGCAAAGACGGTTACCCGCGCCAAATACCCGAATGCCGATGTAGTAGACGTAGATGAGCACAGGTGGATTAAATATAACGAAAACGGAACCTATATCGAATGGTATGAATCTTATTCCAAGATTCTGACCGAAAAGGGAAAGCGATCGCTCAAGACCATCTCTTCCTCTTTCACCATCCCCTATAACACCACCAGGTTCACCCTTGTTGAGGTCATCAAAAGCAATGGCACCGCAACCGCCGTCGATATAAATAAAAACAGCCGTATCATGGTCGAACCTGCCCAGATGCGCTCAAATATATATAACCCCAACAACAAGATCCTGCAGGTAAGTATCCCCGAGCTAAAAGTGGGGGACCTTGTCCACTTCATTATCTTTGACGATTATGCCAGAGTCCGTGTGCCTGGCACCTGGAGCGACTATGCCGTATTTGAAGGCATAAATCCTATCATACGCTCCGAGTACACGGTTGTTGCCCCGAGGAAAAAGCCGCTCCAGCGCATCGCCCTCAAAGCAGAAATCCCGGGTACCGTGACCCATACAGAAGAAAAGGAAGGCGATTTCATCGTCTACAAATGGATTGCCAAAAACGTCCCCCGTGCCTTCCCCGAACCGAGGATGCCACCCCTGCATACACAGGTACAGCGGTTGCTGGTAAGTACCGTTAAAGATTGGAGACAGATATCGCGCTGGTACTGGAACCTCAGCAAGCCAAACATCGACAAAACCTCGCCCGAGATGAAAAAAACAGTTCAGCGGCTGATAAGGGGGATTGATGATCCGCACGAAAGAATCAGGAGACTCTTTCAGTGGGTATCACAGGAGATCCGTTACCTGGGCCTCACCGTGGAAAAAGTCTCCCCGGGATATGAGCCGCATCCGGCCATCATGACCTTTGATCGACGTGCCGGCGTCTGTCGCGATAAGGCGGCCTTGCTGGTAGCGATGCTGCGACTGGCGGGATTTGATGCCTACCCCGCCCTGATCATGGTGGGCCCGAAAAAAGATCCCGAGGTTCCCCAGCCGTTTTTCAACCACGCCATTACATGCGTACGGCAACAAGACGGCTCCCACCTCCTGATGGACCCAACCGACGAGAACACCCGCCGGCTTTTCCCGCCCTATCTCAATAACCAGAGCTACCTTGTCGCCACCCCGGAAGGCGAAACACTCCGGACCACCCCCGTTCAACCGCCGGAAGAGAACATGATGTTTATCGAAACAACGGGTGAGCTGGACGCAAAAGGCAACCTGAAGGCAAAAACAGTCCTCCGATTTGGCGGTATCAATGACAATGTTTATCGCGGCTATTTTGCAAGACTATCCGCCGATGAACGACGGGGATATTTTGAGAAAATCATCAAGGAAATCACCCCGGGGGCCCGGCTCGACAGTTATGAAATCAGGCCTGCCAACATACTTGACACCGACAAGCAATTAGAGGCCCGGCTTTCCTTTCAAGTAAAGGATATTCTCATAGCGGGCAAAAATATCGTTATGCTTCCCGTGTTGCGCCTGGGAAATCGAGTAGGGATGGCGCACCGGCTCACCAGGGAAATGGGCCTCAGAAAGCGGAAATACCCGTATTTCACACGGTGCGCCTGCGGCGTAAAAGAGATCACCCGGTTAACTCTAAATGGATCCGTGGGGGGGATCGTGAGTCTGCCGGAATCTGAAATTGTTGAAAAAAGGGGAACTGCATGGAGACGGGACTTATCATTTAACGGGGAAACGCTTGTGTGCGAAAGCCTCTTTAAGATCAAGCTTCCGGAGTATTCGCCTGAAGATTACCTGTCTTTTCGGGAAACGATGGAAAAGATCGAATCGAGTAACCGAAAGATGGCGATTTTTTCCGCCCCCGCTGCCAAAAAACTCGCAACTGCCGCCGAATGGTATTCTGCCTTTCATGCAGATGCCGTCATCCTCGACGAGCTTGATGAATATGATCTTGAAGATGCACGCAACTGGACAGAAACCAAGCAGGTTAAAATAAAAGTCCTCACTTATGCAGGCAAGAAAGAAAACAGCAACATATATATAGACTACAATCCGATCTGGGAGGATGTGGAGATCAAAAAGGGTCTGGTTACATCTACATCTGGACAGATAAAAAGGGTTGAGGATAAAGAAATCAACGAGATGGACGCCTGCTGGGTTGGAGATGCCCCCCGCTATCCGGCAGCCAAGATTCTCGTAGTCAGCCTCCCCGGCGTGGAGAAGGGGAGCACAATCGAGTACACAATTGTACGAAAAAAGAAAAACCGCCCTTTTTTCTCAATGAACGGGGCGTTCTGCTATCACGATATGATGCAGCAAAATTGTAGTGAGACGCCAGACCACTATTTCTTTTCCGTAGACGGCATGTTCCGCTACCATTATCCTGTTGTCAGAAAAACGGTACGGTTGAAAATCCCGGATCATCTCCCTTTGAAAATCTTGAAGGCCGATCAGGGAATAGGGCTAAACAGCCTGTGGAAACGTAAGCCCCAACCGGTTATTTGCGAAAGATCGAGACGCTGTGGGAATAAAACAATCTATGAGTTTACCGCAACAAACGTGGAACCCGTAAAACGCGAAGACCACATGCCTCCGTGGTACAGTTTCAACCCGGTAGTCTTTGCCTCAGCGGGAAACTGGTCAGATTATGCTAACGAGGTACGTCAGCAATTACTAAAAGCCGCTACGTCACAGCCAGAAACCGCGGCCAAGGGAAAAGACCTGGTTAAGGGGATCTGTGGCGACAGGAAGCGGATTCTCGCCATCCGTGACTTTGTGGCAGAAAATATCCGCCCCGTCGGCGTGGCCATCAGTGACATACCCCTTGACCAGATAAGCCCGAGCGACGAAACACTGGCCGACGGATACGGAAACTCTGCAGACCGGGCCGTCCTGCTGTACGCCCTGCTGCATGCCGCGGGCTACAGCCCGGAGTTTGTTCTTTCATCCTGGGCCTCGCCGGTGAAAAGCCTGCAGCGTCCCTTGCGGGAATGCCCCGATCCAGCCTGGTTTCATGATCTCCTTGTCCGCGTGAATACAGATGAGGGATACATCTACCTGAATGATACCGATCAGTATGCCGCACTTGGGAGCACACCAAGCGATGGGCACCCCGGCCTGTTGCTGCAATCCGGGCAAATTATAACCATCAGCGCCCTGGCACCTGAATTGAAAGATCGCGAGGACCAGACTTTTTCTCTCAAGCTGCTTGAAAACGGCGACGTGACGATCAAGAAAAAGCGCCGGATTTACGGGATGGACTTTGCGCGGTTTCACAAGCAAATGGACGAGATGTCCCCCGAAGAACGCCGGCGCCATCATCAGGAATTGGTGAACTCGATCAGCCGCTCAGCCCGAGCAACGGATACATATATCACCAATTACAATGTCTATCCCGCGGTAGAGGAATTCTCAGTAAGAGTGGATAACTTTGCAGCCCGCCAGGGAGATTTTCTTTATCTTAAGTTGCCGGGTTTGATCACCGGTATTGAAGGAGTTGAAAGAGATAAGCGCAACTATCCAATGTATCGAGACCGCTACAGCAGACTGCATATCACCATAAAAGTAACACTGCCTGAGGGGATTGATTCTTTTCAGGTAACCCCCCCTGAATTCCTTTCGTTCCCCGTGGAAAGATCGGGAAAGATCACCCTGAAGACGAGTCCTGCCCCCTCATCTGCCGTCCGATGCTTAACCATTCAACAGGATGTCAACCTCAAGCCCGTCGTAGTTCTTCCTGACGAATACCCGAAACTCCTCCGAGCAAATCATGTCCTTGGGCAAGCAAAAACACGAATGCTACTGCTGAAATTGAAAAGGCGAACCAGGGAATCTTAGACAGTCTAATTTTTCTCTTGACAAACCTTTTATACTGTATAAGCATAGAGCCGGAGCCTCTTGTTTTCCTGGACAGCTGCCTGACAAACCGAGTCTCTTTTAGACAGCCGGGGTGCCATCTCTATGCCCACTCTCGTTGACAAAAACTGGATCACCAGCAAAGAACTCCTTCTGAAAACGGGTATCTCAAGAGCAACACTTAACAATTATATCGCCATTGGGATCATTCCGAAACCTGTTGTCAAAAGACCCCCCGGTGACATGAAAAGGCCGGGAAAAATAGGCTACTTCCCGGAAGAAGCCGTAGAACGGATCGAGATTGTAAAGCGTTTAAAGCGGGAGGGTAATTCCATGGAAGAGATAGCAAGGAAGTTTGAGGATGTGCCATCGATTGCCGAGCCATTCCGACGCAGGCGAACAGATAATGGTTCTGCTGATCGGCTCACTTCCGGAATACCGGACAGATCCAGCAAGATCACTGATACAGCCCTAACAGTGACTATTGAGGATATCCATTTCCCGGCCTATTTAATCAACACAGATTTTGAGATAGAGTGGATCAATTCTGAGGCCGAGGATCAGGTGTTTAGTAAACCCATCAGGTCGATCGCTGAATTAGAATCGAGAAATATCTTCCGGTTGTTTTTCACATGGGAATTTCATGACCACATGCGAAACTGGGAGGAAATAGTCGCTTTCCACCTGGCATTTGCGAAGCCTAAATTTCCGAAAAGTAGTCTGCCAAAACTTTATCAGGGAATTTCCAAAAGGGAAATAAGCACCCTGGAAAAGATATATGACAGGAAGCCCCCTTCTTCTGAAAAAAGCATCAGTCACACGGCGATCAACTTTGTAAGGCAGGACGGCTCCATCGCTTCCCACGAGGTCTATACGGTATTTTTCAGAGAGGGTATATTTTTCGTATATGTACCGTCCGAAAAATTGCCCGATCGGATTCTGGAACTTCTTTCATGCCGCGAGAAAGTAATCACCAAGCTACTCAGTGAGCGCATGCCTTCTTTAGTCTCACTTTGTGTACTCGTAGCTGATGTAGAAGATTCAGTCAGAATGAGTGTAGAGCTGCCTCCCGCCGAATATTTCGAGTTGATCAACCAGCTCCGGAAAACCCTGGCAGGCTCCTTTGAAAAATACAATGGTGTATTCGGCAAACATGCGGGCGACGGCATGTTGTACTATTTCATCAAAAAACCGGGGTCCAATTACCTCATGAATGCGATTCGTTGCGCGCTCGAGTTAAGGAAAAAGGTGAGCCGATTCAGCAACGAGTGGAAAATGAGAAAGGGATGGCTGAATGAGATCTATTTAAATATCGGTATCAACGAAGGCAAAGAGTTTTTTGGAACGATCTACTCAGGATCAAATATCGAGTTTACCGCCCTTGGAGATTCCATCAATTATGCAGCCAGGTTATCCGACCTTGCGAACAGTGGGGCAATATGGACAGCAAAAAATGTCATCAACAAATTGAGCTCCGAAGAAGTCAAGGAGTTCCGTTTTGGTGTCAGGCGCAGAGAGCGCGACCGGGAAATATTTGTCGAGAACTCTTTCTCACGCGTTATCGACCTGCTGGATCCAAACGATCCACGCTATAGTAAGTTCATGGATATTGCCACGCTTGCTGTAGCGGAGATCCTGGACAAAGAAACTATGTAAGAAGTGAGCGCCCGCTTTCCCTAATCCGGCAAACCGTGTTTGTCGTTGACGAGAATGCCCACAGAATAGCCGACCACGATTGAGCCCAGAATAGTCATCAGCGTCAATATCACCACATAAGCCAATCCAAAGTACGCAATCATCACCGGCAAAAGGAATGGCTTGACAGCCCTGTTGTAAAGGAATACGGCTATCAAGGTGTTCGGCGCTCCTCTTTCTCTTAACTCTTTGAGTAAGGGGTACCATACATAGATAGGCCCCATCGAGATGATCCCTGCGGCCGCCGAAAGCGCGATTCCCTTGATACCGCCAGCCCTGCCAAGAAATGCGGCGATCTGCGCCGGTTTTAAAAAGAGATTCATTCCCACCATTACAGCAAAAACAAAAGCAAGGGGCGGAATTATATTAACAAAAACATCCCCGCTGCTCCTGAGGGCTACAAGTGCCTTATCAGGCACAGTCACGAAGAGAATTCCATAAATCAGCAGTACAAAAGAGGGAAAAAAGAGCAGGCGCCTGCGGTGGTTTTTACTTTTAGATTCCATATTAACCGAACTGTAATCCTTTAGCTCTTTTAAAAAACAGGCACAGATGTTTTCAAAAACCCAAGCCGGTATGCCGAACTCAACCTTTCACAAGATTAAAGATGGCCACTGTGAGGATGGCAATCGGAATTGATAAAATAAAAGAGACGACATTTCTCAGAATGGCAAACTTTGTGCCCAGAGCCGCTATCTCTGCCGGCAACTGTATCAGGCCCACGGTCACCCAGGTTATAATGAGGGCAGTTACGGCGACGAGGCTGAGGCCGTACTTTAACAGCTCTCCTGCAATGATGTAGCTATTGATCGGGTTTCCGGCAAGAATGCTCCCAAAACTAGCGCTCCGGAGGGTATCCAGCGCTACATTGCCAGAAAATATCGAGGCCAGAAAATCCTTTGAAACAAACGTGTGAAACAAACCGATAAGGAGCACAACGCCTACAAATGCCGGCAATATACCAGCGAACTGATTAACAGAGTTTCTAATTGCACCAATGAAAGCGGCACTGCCAATTTTGGGCTCCCTGCGGAGGGTCTGCAGGCCGGTTCCGGTGCGCTTCCCTATATTGCCCTGCTTGTATCTCTCTACAATTTCCCGTACCCTGCCATCGAGTCCGGTCAATACTTCTATATCATTGGCTTCGAGTTGATTGCAGATAGCAGGGGCGCAATAGCCGGTCAAAACCGCTTTCACGTCCTTGCTGACAGCAAGCACAACAGCCTGCATCCCGGACCCGCGTTGTCCAGAGATGCCGGGGTTTGGCACTGCATCAAAATCACCGGTTTCCGTGTCAACGATTACAAGGTAGCGAGAGGTTCCAAACCGGTTCGCTACTCTGGCTTCTAAATCGGCCCCGTCAGCGGAAATCAAAATCTTCATGTATCTCCTTTATCAAAAACGTTCTCGCGAACGCGTAAAGTGATTATGGAATTGCTTGCAGGTAAAAAAGCCCTAATCTTATCGTGTCACTGCTTCTGGTTCAGCCCATACCATATGTCTCTTATTAACAAAAAGGACCCTGCCCGTTCCTCCTTTACCTCCATCGAATGTCACATCACACATGACAATGAATAGCCTTTGTTCTTTGGTAAACAAATCGGAAAGCCTCTCATGGACGCCCAGGTTTATCTTTCCGCTCAAACTATGCCTATCGATAGTCCTGATAGTGACCCTCTCAGGCCTGATCTTGTAGTCCATGTCTCTAACCGCCTTCTCCTTTTGGCCAGCAAGTTCCTTGCTAAAATTTGGGTGAGACTATCACAAGACTTTATTCTCGATCAAGGATATTCTCCACTTCAACCCGTGCATGTATTCGTGTCCGGCCAAATGAAGACACAAAACCAGCTTGACATTTGCCGAGAGATCACCCATGTTAGAGCAAACGTAACACTTT
>Ga0180301_10003918_pt1 | contig 11548 bp, 5 predicted proteins | sample GuaBasSediGuay16_FD_121797 | JGI IMG/M metagenome (GOLD analysis project Ga0180301, IMG submission 121797) | Subseafloor sediment microbial communities from Guaymas Basin, Gulf of California, Mexico - Guay16, Core 4569-2, 12-15 cm | ecosystem: Environmental > Aquatic > Marine > Hydrothermal... | reverse complement strand
GAGCAGAGGCAATAAGGAGGAAGAAATGGCAAGTGAAAAAATGGATGGGATTATCAAATCAATTGAGGAGATGTCGGTTTTGGAGCTTTCAGACCTTGTAAAAGCGCTGGAGGAAAAATTCGGGGTTGAAGCAAATATGCCGATGATGGCTGCTGTTGCCGCACCGCAAGCAGGAGCTGGCCAAGCTGAGGAAGAAAAGAGCACTTTTACAGTTACTTTAACCAGCGCCGGAACCAATAAAATCGCGGTGATTAAAGAAGTCCGCTCTATGACTAGTTTAGGTTTAAAGGAAGCTAAAGAGCTGGTAGATTCAGCGCCTAAACCGGTAAAGGAAGGTGTAGCCAAACAAGAAGCAGAAGAAATGAAGAAAAAGCTTGAAGCTGCCGGAGCAACAGTAGAATTAAAATAGCCAGCAGCAAGCGCTAATTAAATTAATGGCACTTTCCGGGGATAGTGAAGAAGGATTTAAAGCGAGAAAAGTTCAGCCGGATAATATATAAGGAAGAAATGATTAAAAGAAAAAATTTCGGAAAAATAAAAGAACCTTATAGCCTGCCGCATTTTCTGGGTATCCAGAGAGAATCATACAAAGAATTTTTACAGATGGGGGTTCCTGTGGGCGAAAGAGAGCGTAAAGGCCTACAGGAGGTATTTGATGATATCTTCCCTATAGAAAACGAAAACCGCACTGTGCGCCTTGAATTTATCAGTTATTCGCTGGGTAAACCTCGTTACAACGTCAACGAGTCAAAAAGGCGGGCAGTAAGTTTTGCTGCCCCTTTAAAAGCCAAATTTAGATTAATCACTCCGAAGGACATAAAAGAACAGGATGCTTATTTCGGAGAAATGCCTTTAATGACCGATACAGGTACCTTTATTATTAACGGCGATGAACGCGTTGTAGTCAGCCAGTTGCAGCGTTCACCGGGTGTATCTTTTGAGGAAGAGCTGCATCCTACAGGCAAAAAGATATTCTACGGGAGGATTATTCCTTACCGCGGTGCGTGGCTGGAATTTAAATACGACCTTAACGAAACAATCTTAGCTTACGTAGACAGGCGCCGTAATTTCCCCGCTACCCAGATATTAAGAATCCTCGGTTTTTCCTCCGACGCAGATATCCATGCCGCATTCGGCAAAGAACACCCTGAGATTATAAATACCTTAAAAAAAGATTACACCAGGAACAAAGATGAAGCCTATCTTGATTTTTACCGGAAGATGCGGCCTACCGAACCGGTAACTAAAGAGATGGCGGAAGCTCTCTTTTATAGGTTATTCTTTGATACAAACAGATACGATTTGGAGAGAGCAGGCAGGTTTATATTGAATAGAAAACTAAGGATGCAGGTTTCGCTGGAGAAAAGAATCCTGGATTCAGATACAGTGATTAAGGTAATAGAATATTTGATAAACCTGAAGAGCGGCGAGGGTAAAATTGACGACATTGACCATTTAGGCAATCGTAGAGTGAAAACAGTGGGAGAACTGGTGCAGAATCAGGTAAGGATCGGGCTAAGCCGCATAGAACGTTCGATCAGGGAGAGGCTCAGCCTTATTTCAGATCTGGATACTTTAAGCGCCCATTATTTAATAAATTCCAAGTTGCTTTCCAATCAGGTCCGCGATTTCTTCGCACGCAGCCAGCTTTCTCAGTTTATGGATCAAGTAAATCCTCTGGCAGAAACAACGCACAAAAGAAGGCTGAGCGCCTTAGGCCCAGGAGGACTCTCAAGGGAAAGGGCAGGTTTTGAAGTGCGCGATATCCACTCCTCGCATTACGGCAGAATTTGTCCTATTGAGACGCCTGAGGGTCCGAATATCGGCCTGATTGCTTCTCTGAGCACCTACGCCAGGGTTAATCCTTTAGGCCTTCTTGAAACTCCATATCGTAAAGTAGAAGATGGCCGGGTTACCCGAAAAATTGAATACTTAACCGCTGATATCGAGGAAGAAAAAGTAATTGCCCAGGCAAACGTTCCTTTAGATGAAACAGGGAACTTCGCGGTTAAAGAAATCTCTTGCCGTCATAGAGGCGATTTTCCGAAAGTCTCACCCAAAGAAGTAGAATATATGGATGTTTCCCCGAAACAGCTGGTTTCGGTTGCCGCTTCACTGATTCCTTTCTTAGAGCATGACGACGCCAATCGCGCTTTAATGGGTTCAAACATGCAACGGCAGGCTGTGCCTTTGATGATTACCGAGCCTCCTATAGTAGGTACTTTAATGGAAGGTAGGGTTGCTGTAGATTCCGGTGCAGTAGTAGTAGCTGAAAACGCAGGCAAGGTTGTCAGCGTGGATGCCTCAAGCATAACCATTGGCAAGAAAATATATAAACTAAAGAAATTCATCCGTACTAACGCCGATACCTGTATTAACCAGAAGCCGCTGGTAAAATTAGGCCAGCGCGTTGAAGCAGGCGAAGTCATTGCCGACGGCATGGCTACAAAAAACGGGGAGTTGGCTTTGGGAAGGAATTTACTATGCGCTTTTATGCCCTGGAGAGGATATAATTTCGAAGACGCCATCCTGGTCAGCGAAAAAATAGTAAAAGAAGACATCTATACCTCTATACATGTTGAAAAATTCGAAGTCGAGGCCACGGAGACCCGGTTGGGTAATGAAGAGACCACCCGCGATATTCCCAATGTCAGCGAGGAGGCATTAAGGAACCTGGATGAAATCGGAGTAATACGCATAGGAGCAGAGGTTAATCCCGGAGATATCCTTGTAGGCAAAGTTACCCCTAAAACCGAATCCGAATTATCACCTGAAGAGAGGTTGCTGCGCGCAATATTCGGCGAAAAAGCAGGCGATGTCAGGGATACCTCTTTAATCGTGCCTCCCGGCGTAGAAGGTGTGGTAATCGACGTACATATTTTTCAGCGCAAGGATAGAGGCAGGAAGTCAAAAGAAGATAAGGCTAAAGAACGGGAGAAAGTCAAAGAGCTCAAGATTTACTACAAGCAGGAATTGGAGTTTTTACTGAACGAGAAAGCAGCCCGTTTAAGCAAGGTTTTAGGCGTAGATAAGGCAAAACTTGAAAATATAGATTTAAGCGATAACGAAGAAGCAAAGATTTTATCCGAATCTTTTGACGAACAGATGCGTAAGCTTAACGCTGAGCGCGACCAGGAAATCGAGAAAGTACGCCGGGGAGATGAGTTGCCCCCTGGCGTCTTAAAAAGGGTAGTGGTATATGTAGCTACAAAGCGAAAGCTCGCAGAGGGAGATAAGCTTGCCGGCCGCCACGGTAATAAAGGTGTAGTGGCCAGGATCCTACCCGAAGAGGACATGCCTTTTTTACCCGACGGCACAGCTATAGACGTAGTTTTAAACCCGCTGGGAGTTCCTTCGCGTATGAATGTGGGTCAGATTTTAGAGACGCATTTGGGCTGGGCGGCAAAAGCCTTGGGATTACAGGTTAGCAGCCCGGTTTTTGACGGAGCCTCGGAACTGGAAATCAGAGAATTGCTTAAGAAGGCAGGGCTTCCCGAAGACGGCAAAATAAATTTATACGATGGATATACCGGAGAGCCTTTTGATCAGACAGTAACCGTAGGCTTCATTTACATGATGAAATTAATCCATTTGGTTGATGAAAAAATCCACGCGCGTTCCATCGGCCCGTATTCACTGGTTACTCAGCAGCCCCTGGGGGGGAAAGCTCAATTCGGAGGCCAGAGATTAGGTGAAATGGAAGTATGGGCGCTGGAGGCATACGGAGCAGCTTTCACCCTGCAGGAAATGCTTACTGTAAAAAGCGACGATGTTTCCGGCCGCACTAAGATTTATGAAGCAATTGTAAAGGGAGAGCAGAGGCTTTCCCATGGCACCCCTGAGTCTTTTAATGTTTTAATCAAAGAACTGCAGGGATTATGCCTGGACGTAAATATGGTAAAAACTAAATAAAATGGAAGAAGATACCTTATTTGATTCAATCAGTATAAAAATCGCTGCTCCCGGAATAATGAAATCCTGGTCTAAAGGAGAAGTGCGAAAAGCCGAGACTATTAATTACCGTACCTTAAAACCGGAAAAGGACGGCTTATTTTGCGAGAAGATCTTTGGCCCGGTGCGCGACTGGGAATGTAATTGCGGTAAGTATAAAGGAATTAAATTTAAAGGGATAACCTGCGACCGCTGCGGGGTTACTATTGACCGTTCTTCAGTGAGGCGCGACCGGATGGGGCACATTGAATTAGCAGCCCCGGTGACACACATCTGGTTTTTTAAGGCTGTGCCCAGCCGCCTGGCTGCGCTTTTGGATCTTAGCCTCAGGGACCTGGAAAAAATAATTTATTATGAAGAATACGTTGTTATCGACCCGGGCTCAACCCCGCTTAAGAAAAAAGCGCTTTTAACCGAAGAAAAATTTCAGGAGGCCCTGGAAAAATACAGTTCTGATTTTAAGGCGAAAATCGGCGCGGAAGCAATAAAAGAGTTACTCTCGGAATTAGACATCGAAAGCCTCTGTAAGAAGCTGCGCCGGGATATTGAGAAGTCAAAAGAACCCCTGGGAAACCGCAAGGCGCTTAAGACCCTGAAAATAATAGAAGACTTTAAAAAATCCGGAAACAAACCTGAGTGGATGATTTTAGATATTCTACCGGTAATACCGCCTGATCTAAGACCGCTGGTCCCGTTAGACGGGGGAAGGTTTGCTACCTCGGACTTAAATGATTTATACCGCAGGGTAATCAACCGCAACAACCGGTTAAGAAAATTAATCGAGTTGAATGCGCCGGAAATCATTATCCGTAATGAAAAACGCATGCTCCAGGAAGCAGTAGATGCGCTTTTAGACAACGGCAGGCACGGACGGCCTGTATTAGGCGCGAATAACCGGCCGCTAAAATCACTGGCAGATATGCTTAAGGGAAAACAGGGCCGCTTCCGCCAGAACCTTTTAGGAAAACGCGTAGATTATTCGGGCCGCTCAGTAATCGTAGTTGGTCCTTACTTAAAATTGCATGAATGCGGGCTTCCTAAGCAAATGGCTTTAGAACTTTTTGAACCTTTTATCATAAAGAAGCTGCGCGAAAAGGGTTTTGTGCATACGATTAAAGGCGCGCGCAGAATGGTAGAGCACGGCAAGATCGAAGTCTGGGATATTCTGGATGAAGTAATCCAGGACCACCCGGTTTTATTAAACCGCGCTCCCACGCTGCACCGTTTAAGCATACAGGCCTTTCAGCCGGTTTTAATTGAGGGTAAATCCATAAAAATTCATCCTTTAGTCTGCACTGCCTTTAATGCTGATTTTGACGGCGACCAGATGGCTGTGCACGTGCCTCTTTCTTTGGAGTCGCAGTTAGAAGCCAAGATTTTGATGCTTTCAACCAATAACGTATTTTCTCCTGCTGATGGAAGGCCGGTGGTTTCCCCCACCCAGGATATAATCTTAGGAGCTTCCTACGTGACAAAAATAAAAGATGGCGCTAAAGGAGAAAACAAGATTTTCGCAAATGCTGACGAGGTGTTTATTGCTTACGGCGACAGAGAGATTGACCTGCATGCCATGATAAAATTAAGAGTCTTTTCCATCTTTGACCTTGAGGAAAGAAAAACAGTTAATCAGAAGCAGATTATCAGTACTACTGCAGGCCGGGTTATCTTTAATTCCCTGCTTCCGGAAGGATTCGGCTATGTAAATAAAGAATTTAATAAATCCTATATGCAAATAGTGATATCAGAATGCTACAACCGTTTCGGGCACAGCCGGACTATAAAATTATTGGATGATATTAAAAATTTAGGTTTTGAATTTTCTACTTTAGGCGGAATCTCAATCGGCGTGGAAGATTTAAAAATCCCCAAAGAAAAAGCTGATGTACTCAAGGAAGCAAAAAAAGAGGTAGACCGAGTTGAGGAGCAGTACCGCAAAGGTATTATCACTGACAGAGAAAGATATAATAAGGTAATCGACGTCTGGACGCACGCTACGGATAAGGTTTCCGATATGTTATTTAAGGAAATGGATCCTTTTAATCCTATATATATGATGGCGGATTCCGGAGCAAGAGGCTCGCGTCCCCAGGTAAGGCAGTTAGCAGGTATGCGCGGACTAATGGCTAAACCTTCGGGAGAAATAATCGAAAGCCCGATTACCGCGAATTTCAGGGAAGGGCTGACTGTATTAGAATACTTTATCTCTACTCACGGAGCGCGTAAAGGTCTGGCTGATACCGCGCTTAAAACCGCTGATGCCGGCTACCTTACTCGCAGGCTGGTTGATGTTGCTCAGGAAGTAATAATCATCGAAGACGATTGCGGCACGCTTAATGGAATCACCGTATCTGCGATCATTGAGGGAGATGAAGTAGTGGTTAGTTTAAGCGACAGAATCGTGGGAAGAGTAGCATTAGATAATATCGTGGATATTATTACTGATGAAGTAATCGTGGAACAGGGACAGGAGATTACCGAAGCAAAAGCGGAAATGATCGAAAAGCTGGGCATTGAAAAAATCCGCATCCGCAGCGTTCTTACCTGTGAATCCGGTAGGGGCGTATGCAAGAAATGTTACGGCAGAAACCTGGCTACCGGCAGATTAGTAGAGTTAGGCGAGGCAGTAGGCATTATCGCTGCCCAAAGTATCGGCGAGCCCGGGACACAGTTAACCATGAGGACATTTCATATCGGCGGCACTGCTTCCAGAATAGTCGCCCAGTCGTTTATCAAATCCAAAAATAAAGGGTTCATAAAATACCACAGCTTAAGAGTAGTTCCCAAGGACAATCAATTTGTTGTTTTAAACCGCAACGGCTCAATCAGTATTAACGACAAGCAGGGCCGGGAATTGGAGAGATACCCGGTATTACAGGGCTCATTTATTAATATTCCCGATGAGGGTGCAGTAGATAAAGATTTTGTATTTATCAGGTGGGATCCTTACACTTCTCCGATTCTTACCGAAGTAACCGGACAGGTAAAATATGAGGATTTACGGGAAAAAGTTACAATAAGGGAAGAATTAAACCCGGTTACCAAGTTAATGGAGAGGGTGGTGGTAGAGCATAAGCAGGAATATCATCCGCAAATATTGATTTTAGATGAATCAAAAGAAGTGCTTGGAATTTACCCTATCCCCATCGGAGCGCACATATTGGTAAAAGACGGGCAGAAAGTCAAGGCAGGAGAATTAATTGCCAAAATACCGCGCTTGACAGTCAAAACCAGGGATATTACCGGCGGGCTTCCTCGCGTAGCCGAACTTTTTGAAGCGCGTAGGCCAAAGGACCCGGCGATTGTCAGCGAAATTGACGGTTTTGTGGAATTTGGCGAAAGCAAAAAAGGCCAAAGGGTTATTATTGTCAAATCTCCGACCGGAATGAAACGGGAATATGTGATTCCACACGGAAAACATCCTAATGTTTATAAGGGGGATAAGGTTATTGCCGGCCAGCAGTTGTCTGACGGGCCGGTAGTCTTACAGGATATTTTAAGGGTTTGCGGGGATAAGGCCCTGCAGGAATATCTGGTTAATGAGGTTCAGGAGGTCTACCGCCTTCAGGGAGTGCGCATAAACGACAAGCACATTGAGTTGATCATCCGTCAGATGCTTAAAAAGGTGCGTATCGAAGACGCTGGGGATACCGAATTTTTAGCCACCCAGCAGGTAGATAAATGGAAATTTCAGAAAGAAAATTCACGGATTATTAAGAAAGGAAAAAAACCTGCGCAGGCTACACCTTTACTGCTGGGGATTACGAAAGCAGCTTTAACTACCGAGAGTTTTATTTCCGCAGCAAGCTTTCAGGAGACTACCCGTGTGCTCACCGATGCTGCCAGCTCCGGAAAAACCGATGAACTCTTCGGCCTAAAAGAGAATGTTATAGTCGGACACTTAATCCCTGCGGGAACGGGTTTTCATGATCATCGCGACATAGAAATAGTCAAGCAGGCAGAGACAAAAAAAGAAGAAAAAGCAAAAGAAAAAGAGAAAAAAAAGGAATAAACCTAAGGAAAGGCGTATGCCTACAATATCGCAGTTAATCAGATTAGGAAGGATATCAAAAAAGAAAAAGACCAAATCTCCGGCATTAAAAAGCTGCCCGCAGAGAAGAGGAGTTTGTCTTCAGGTGCGCACTATGACCCCGAAAAAACCAAACTCAGCTTTAAGAAAAATTGCCAGGGTCAGATTAACCACAGGCATCGAAGTAACTTCTTATATTCCAGGTGAAGGGCATAATCTCCAGGAGCATTCAATTGTCTTGGTAAGAGGCGGGCGCGTCAAGGATTTGCCCGGCGTGCGTTATCACATAGTTAGAGGTACACTGGATACTGCAGGCGTCAGCCAGCGTAAAAAGTCAAGGTCAAAATACGGAGCAAAAAGGGCTAAATAAATGAGAAGAAGAAAAGCGCCAAAAAGAGAAATGTTAGCAGACCCTAAATTTAACAGCAAGATTGTCGCCAGCTTTATCAATATGGTTATGCTTGAAGGCAAAAAGGCGGTTGCCGAGAAAATAGTTTACGGAGCCTTTGATAAAATAAAAGACACATTGAAGGAGCCGGATGTTTTAAAAATTTTCCATAAGGCGATTGATAACGCCCGTCCGCGCTTAGAGGTAAAACCCAGGCGTGTAGGCGGGGCAACATACCAGGTGCCTGTAGAAGTAAGGCAGGACCGCGGAACATCAATAGCCCTGCGCTGGATAAAGGATTTTGCGCGTAACAAAAAAGGCAAGCCTATGGAAGAGAAGTTAGCAGATGAGATTATCGCGGCTTTTAAAGGTGAAGGCTCTGCAATAAAAAAGAGGGACGATACGCATAAAATGGCTGAAGCAAACAAGGCTTTTGCGCATTTTCGCTGGTAATAAAGTATGTTTACTAAAACAAAACATTATCTTGAAAAAGTCAGGAATATCGGAATCATCGCGCATATAGACGCGGGAAAGACCACATCAACAGAACGCATGCTCTTTTATTCCGGTAAAACCTATAAACTCGGGGAAGTGGACGAGGGTACTGCGACCATGGACTGGATGGTACAAGAGCAGGAAAGAGGTATTACCATTACTGCTGCCTGCACTACTTTCAACTGGAATGATTTTACCCTTAACTTAATCGATACTCCTGGCCATGTGGATTTTACCGTAGAGGTGGAAAGGGCGCTAAAAGTATTAGACGGGGCAGTAGTAATTTTTTGCGGCGTAGGAGGTGTTGAACCGCAGTCAGAAACAGTCTGGCGGCAGGCAGACAAATATGCGGTTCCGCGGATTGCCTTTGTTAATAAGTTAGACCGCACCGGAAGTAATTTCTTTGAGGCGGTAAAGCAAATACACGATAAATTAGGGGCAAATGCCGCGGCTATACAGATACCCGTAGGCCAGGAGAACGATTTTAAGGGGATAATTGACCTGATTGACCATAAATTATTTTTATATAAAGACGACCTGGGCAAAGAAATAGAGGTAGCGAAAATTCCGCAGGAACTCCAGGAGGAAGCGGCAAAATACCACGCTATTTTAGTCGAGAGGCTGGCAGAAGCAGACGACCATATTATGGATAAATTTTTACATAGCCAGGAGATCTCTGCCGAAGAGATTAAGAAAGGGGTAAGGTCAGCCACCTTAAAAAACAAATTTATTCCCGTGCTCTGTGGCGCTTCTTTAAAGAATAAAGGGGTACAGCTTCTTTTAAATGCAATCTGTGAATACCTGCCTTCGCCTTTAGATGTCCAACCGGTAAAAGGAATCAAACCCGGGACTCAGGAATTCGAGGAAATTGTTGCTGATGATAAGGCGCCGTTATGCGCATTATGTTTTAAGGTTGCGGTGGATCCTTACGTCGGAAAATTAAACTATTTCAGGGTCTATTCGGGTAAGCTGTCTTCAGGTTCATATGTCTACAATGCCACCCGCCGCGAAAAAGAACGGGTGACAAAATTATTGCGTATGCACGCCAACCGCCAGGAGATAATCAAAGAAGCTCAAACCGGCGATATTGTTGCCGCAGTAGGCCTGAAAGAAACAAAGACCGGCGATACACTTTGCACAGAGCATGACCCGATATTGCTTGAGGCAATACATTTTCCTGAACCGGTCATTCAGGAAGCGATAGAACCTAAGACAAAGCAAGACCAGGAAAAACTAAGTTTAGCTTTACATAGACTTACCGATGAAGATCCTTCTTTCAGGGTGCGTTATAATCAGGAGACCGGACAGACAGTTATTGCCGGCATGGGCCAGCTGCATTTAGATGTGATTATAGACAGGATCATGCGCGAATTTAATATCGAGGCGTTAGTAGGCTCTCCCCAAGTTGCCTACCGGGAGACCATTACTAAAAAGCTGGTTTCTACCGGTAAATTCGTCCAGCAGACCGGCGGAAGGGGCCAGTACGGGCATGTGGTGCTACAGATGCAGCCGCAGGAGACGCCGGGAAGCGGAATTACTTTCGATAATAAAATTAAAGGCGGGGCGATCCCTCTTGAATTTATTTCGTCTGTAAAAAAGGGGGTTATGGATTCGGCAAGGAGCGGATGTTTAGCTGGATATCCGGTTACCGACGTGCATGTAGTATTAGTCGACGGCTCTTACCATGAGGTTGATTCTTCGGAGCTGGCTTTTAAAATGGCTGCGGCCATTGCTTTTAACGACGGCCTGAAAAAAGGCGAACCGGTTTTACTGGAGCCTATCATGGATATGGAAATCGTAGTCCCGGAAGAATTCATGGGGATGGTAATCGGAGATTTAAGTTCTCGGCGAGCCAAAATAACTTCTTTGGCAACTAGAGCGAATGTGCGCACAATCAGGACCTTTGTACCGATCGCAGAAGTATTTAATTACGCCACGGCTTTACGTTCTTTGACTCAAGGCCGCGCATCCTATACAATGGAGCCCTCTTTTTATCAAGAGGTGCCTTCACATATAGCGGAAAAAATCATAACCGGATTTAGTCCATCGGGAACAGGAAAAAAATTCAACACGGAGGTGTAAGAATGGCGAAAGAAAAGTTTGTACGAACTAAGCCGCATGTAAATATCGGGACCATCGGCCATATCGACCACGGAAAAACAACTTTAACCGCGGCGATTACGCATGTGTTAGCAAAAATGGGTAAGGCCACTGCCCGCGAATACGCTGATATCGCAAAGGGCGGAACAGTCAGGGATGAAACTAAGGTAGTGACGATTTCAGTTGCCCACGTTGAGTATGAAACTGACGCTCGCCACTATGCTCATATCGACTGCCCCGGACACGCTGATTATATTAAAAATATGATTACCGGAGCCGCGCAGATGGACGGAGCCATACTGGTAGTCTCTGCTGCAGACGGCCCGATGCCTCAGACACGCGAACATATTCTTTTAGCGAGGCAGGTCAACGTCCCTTCAATGGTTGTTTATTTAAACAAGACTGATTTGGTAACCGACCCGGAACTGCTTGACTTAGTAGAAATGGAAGTGCGTGAATTACTCACAAAATACGGTTACCCGGGAGATAAAACCCCGATTATTAAAGGCAGCTCAGCCAAGGCCCTCGCAGCAAGCGACCCGAATCACGAAGACTGCAAGTCCATCCTTGATTTAATGAAAGCTGTT
>Ga0180301_10003917_pt1 | contig 11555 bp, 10 predicted proteins | sample GuaBasSediGuay16_FD_121797 | JGI IMG/M metagenome (GOLD analysis project Ga0180301, IMG submission 121797) | Subseafloor sediment microbial communities from Guaymas Basin, Gulf of California, Mexico - Guay16, Core 4569-2, 12-15 cm | ecosystem: Environmental > Aquatic > Marine > Hydrothermal... | reverse complement strand
GAATATTATCTGAGTTGCAAGAGCAGGCCAGCTGAAAGGGTTTATCCATGCAAAAGCCATTAGAGCAGCACCAGCAAATATTTCAAAGATTCCAAAAGCATCTCCACCACTCAATCTTGGTGTAATTATTATCTTTGAGTCATTATCTACTACCTTGAACATCCACTCATCTGGCAATATTATTTCATCATCTACCCTAATTACTATATATTCTCTCATTATGAGAGAATACAGATCATCACTCTGCTGTCTTGCATATTCTCTTACACAACCTGCAAGTGTCTTGGCGTCTATATAGGTAAACTCAGTATTTTCGTCTGGAATATTTCTGAAAGTTACATAAGCCATTATTCCCTTTCCAGCTCCTTTATTCTAAATATTCCATATAACCTATTTTTCCAGAAATTATTATATTCGGTTATGGATGGATTCCTATTTCTTATTGTATGCAGTATCTTATTGTTTCCAATATAGATAGCTATATGTGTTGCTATTCCAGCTACATTTTTAAATACCAAAATATCAAAAGGCTTTGGCGGTGGATCTACTTTGTTATAGATAGATAAAATAGGTTTGTCTTTCTCATATCTCTCTATATACTTTTTACCATCTTTTCCAAGTGTGCCGATTTTGTAGTCAAGTTCAAGATAGTCTGGCATTACAATCCCAAATTCCTCTTTCAGGAACAAAAACACCAATCCATAACAATCTACACCATTGAAATCTCTACCTTTTTCCTTAAAAGGAATTCTAAAGTATTTAATATAATCTATCTTTCTCATATTGTGATGTATTTACGTGGAATGGATGGAAAACCACCAAACCTTGACTCATTTCCCCTTTCTCTGCACGACTTAAGAGTTCCATCACAAGTGGGATACGTCTCACCATCTATGTTCCCGTCTGGATCGCACTCTATTCCCCTATACCTACCCATCAAAGCCCAAGAGCACTGCCTTGTAAATGTTCTCCTTGGAATGATCATATTCTTTAGAGAAAATTTGGGTTTACAGGTGAATGTAACCACCTGTTCATTTGAGCTTACTCCATCTACATAGAATTTTTCAACTAGAACTGCATTCTTATCTGGCTCTGATCCTATATACTTATATGTGGATCCCGACGGTAGATACTTTGCAAATGTGAGTATGAAATAGACTTCCCTACCTCTGAGATAGTCATTGTTCTGAATGACAGACTCTATCACTCTATCAGTATTTGGTATTGATACCTCAACTGCTGTTACTTCACCACTTACATCAGACTTTACCGTCCCAGTCTTTATAGGCAGTCCTACATACACAGTAGCAGTAGTAGTGAGTCCACCTGTGGAATTATCAACTGACCATCCATATATATCTTGATTGTAATTTGCATAATACAAAGGATTCCAACCACTTAGAGATGCATTCAGACAGAACATCTCTATAGGCTGAGTTCCACTCTCTTTTACACTCTCTTGTAGAAAGTTGGTATTAGTGTTGTAAGTCATGCTCTCACCTATACTCTATATTTGGTTATAAAGGAGATCACACCACTTTTCATAAATCCACCATCATTGCTTGTGGAGATGTTAAGTGGAATGTAGTAAGTGCTTTCAAAACTACCAAGAGCATTTGTCTGTGTGTAGACTTCGTATATAGGATACACTACTGCACTGCTCTGTGCTCTGCTAAGTGTTAGATCACCATAGTTATTGGTAAACACATCTACTGCAATTACATAATTCTGATCAGATGGGGTGATTGATGTAATATCTCCCACTTTAAAATTCAATCCATCCCAGAGAAACATGAAATTGGATTTCATATTTGTAGTGGCTGAATAAACCAATTCACCATCTATTGTTACATTCCATCTTGAGAGAGATGATGCTATGTTGGACGGATTTACGCCACTGTCAAGATTGACAAGATAAAAAGATGTCAGTGCTTCATCCACACTCTCTATAAAATGTTCCAATTGTCTGAATTCCCTTGCAAATATATTCTGATACTTATAGGTTATAGATAGATAGGTTTCAGCCTTTTTTCTTGTTAAAATAGTTTGATCTTGAAATCTTGTAGTAAGAATGTTATACACCCTTTTAGCTGTACATCCAGCATTGGGTTCAAAAAATGAATACGATTTTCCATCTATAAGCCCTTGAGATGATTGGGCTTGTAAATCTCCTATGGGAAATAATTTCACTATCAATCACCCCATTCTACATAGATGACCTTATTGCTTTCCAGATAGTTCCCCTATTCCTTAAATCCTGAACGACATGGTTTGCAATGACATTTTTGCCAGGCAATTCAGTCATTGCATTTGCAATATCTTGTGGAGTTACAAAGTTAGCTATGTAAATATCCTGAGCAACTCTTTCAGCTCCAAATGGAGCCTCCACATTCACTCCACCTACATTAGTTCCTATGGCAGATACTGGATTGGTAATTGCTCTTGCAACAGCAGATCCTGCCTCTGCTCCTGCACTGGCTGCTGCCGATGTAACTTTAGATGATGGAGCTTTAAAGTGCTCAACTATACCTAATACTATTTTAAGCATCATCACTTGTATAATAGCTCGTCTTAATCCATCTATCAGAGACTTAAGAAAATCCTCAAATGCATTCTTTAGATTTTTCAACGGATTTTTCATATCATCTATCTCATTCCTTAATCTTGCCATCTGTTCAGCAAGAGCTTGTGCTCTCTGAACATCATCATCAGCAATGGCTTCATCATACTCTCTCTGTAAATTCTGTAACTCTTGTTCAAGCTCTACCACTCTCTGTTTCTGCTCTTGAAATCCACCAGTAGCATCATAAATTATCTGAGTAAGTCCTGTTGGAATATTCATAGCCCAATCAGATATGATATCAGACCATGTCATCTGAGACAATTGCTCTTTCATCTTTGCAAATGTAGCATACAGTGGATCGGCTAACCTTCTCTGTTGCTCAAGATTATCTGTAAGTTGTCTCTGCAACTGCACTCTCTGCTGATCAAGGTTAAACAATTGCTCTGCATCAAGGACAGATCTATCTATTGAATCTAATCTCTTAATCTGCAATCTCAAGCTCTGTTCCTCTAACTTTAATCTTTTACCCGTTTCCCAAGTCCTAAGAGATGACAGTTGTTTTTCTATATCAAGTAGTTCATTTCTATATTTGTTCTGTATGTTATACAGAGCCTTCTCTTTTGCTATTTGCTTATCTCTCAATTCAAGGATTTTCTCTACCAATTTTGCAGTATCATAATTTATTCCATATTGTTGTATTGCCTTATTTACAGCTTGTTCATATTCTCTATTTATTTCTGCTATTCGTCTTTCTAATGTAGTATTTGTTCCTTCTATCTTCAGTCTATAGTCATATTCTTGCATCTCTTTTTCAATCATCTGTTGATATTTCTGATTTATAGCACCTATATGCTTTTCTCTCAGTAGTTCCAATTCTTGAATCTCTTTATTCGGATACTTATATCTCTCAAGCAGAGCTACATATCTTGCTATTGTCTTTTCTATCTCTTTCTCTCTTTGACTTCTCTCATCAGTAAGATTCAGTATTTCAGTTTCAAGCTGTTTGATTTCCACTCTATACTTATCTTCCTTATACGGAATTGTACCAATTCCCATTGCTGTTTTTACCCTACCTAATATACCAGCACTTACTGATAAGAGTGCCTCTCTGATTAATTCTGCTCTGCTTTTCTCAATTCCTTTCTCTTCGTATTCTTTCCTTAACTTTTCAAACTCCCTTCCTATAATATCCTCTCCTAACGACTCTCTCAAAATCTCCCTTAACCTTTCCAATCTGGCATACATAACAGATGGGATTTCCTTTTGAAACATCTCCTCCCATCTTGCTCTCTCTTCTGCTGTCAACTGTCCTAACAGCCTACCAAAGATAGGATACATCTTAAGAGTTTCCTGATAGTAGGCTCTTACATCTTTGGGAGTAATGGGTTCTATAAACAATCTTGCTCTTGCTTCTCTAATTGCCTTTGCTCTTTCAAGAATCTCTTTATTTATTTTGTCCTGCTCTTTCTGCCACTTAGGAACAAGTTTTGCAAAATCAGGCATCTCTCCCACAGCTACTGCAAGTTTGTTTAGTGCATCTACAAAAAAGCCTAAATCTTTTCCTATAGCTCCTTCATATTTCCATTTTTCTTTCATCCAACCCCTTCCAAGTCTGAGAATCATCTTTATATCTTCTACATCCTTTTCTGAAAGTTTCCTTGGCTTGCCTGCTGCTGCCTCTGCTTCTTTTCTTGTGATTCTCATACCTGAAGCTAAGAATTCCTCTTTCTGTCTTGTTAAGGCTTCTTTTTCCTCTCTCAGTTTTCTCACTTTCTCCAACCTTGCCATCAACATTTCCCTAAATCTCTGCCTTTCAATTCCTTCAGCCACTTTCAGTTCTTCTTTCTTTTTCTCTACTAATTTATCTATTGCATCAGCCCATTCAGATGTTCCATAGTGCAATTTATGAATAAGAGCAAGCTCTTTGTTCATACTTGCTATTCTCTTAGCCTGCACCTCATCTCCCTTTTCTACTGTCTCCTTATACTGCTCCAACACTCTATTAAAGTCATCATAAGCCATTCTTGCTTCCAATGCTTTTACTCTTGCCTGATGGAAATCCTCTAATAACAATTTTGTCTTATGATGAGCACGAGTTATAGCTGCAACAAGGTAGAGTAAAATTCCACTTACTGCTGCTATTCCAGTTACCCAAGGATTCAATACAAATCTGAATGATTGTATAATCAATAAGATGTTATCCAATCTTTTTCCTAAGTTTATCAGCCACTTAACCAGACCAATTCCTGCAAGTGCTATTCCAAAATGGGTAACCGTTACAATTAGCATTTTCATTGCTCTTGCTGCCTGAGTAGATGATGTTGCTACTGAGTCAAGTCCTTTCATCAACTCTGTAAGTCCACTTATACCAATAGATGCTATTCCTTTATACAGATCAAATACTCTTGACCCAACTGATACTGCTGTGTTTTTAAACAATATCCATCTCTTTCTGAAAGATTCCATCTCTCTGCCTGCCATTTCAGTAGCAGTTCCAAGCTCAGATAACAGCTCAATCATGTGATCTATATCACCAGCAGATGCAATGAGAGCACCAACTGCTGATGCAGTTCTCCTACCAAGTCCTTTAAATACCTGCTCTGCACTAAAACTTGTCTCAGCAAGTAATTTCAAAACTGGCACTACTCCCCTTACAGCCACATTTACATCATCAATACCCAATCCAAGTTTATACAACTCTTTCCTAAATCTCTCAGATGGTCTTAAGAACTCTGCAAACATAGCTCTGAGTCCAGTTGCAGCAACAGACATCCTGATACCCCTATTAGCCATCTCACTAAGCAATGCTATAGTCTCTTTGAAAGAGATGTTTAACTGTGGTGCAGTTCCAGATACATACTGCAATGCAGTTCCAAGTCCCTCAAGGTTTGTTTTGGATCTATTTACAGCATTTGCAAGAATATCAGCCACTTCACTACTCCTACTTGTTTCCATATTCCATGCTCTGAGAGCAGTAGTTACAAGGTCAGCAGCAGTTTCAATCTTTCCAAGTGTTGCAGTTGCAAGAGTTGATACATCTTTTATAATTGATGCTGTCTCCTTTGCAGAGAAGCCTGCCTGAGCTATCTTTGTCATACCAGTTGCAATTTCTTCAATTGGCACAGGTAAATCTTTTCCCAGTTGCAAGGCTGTATCTCTCAAAGCCTGCAACTCATGATTTGCTGCCATTGTAATGGCAGACAATCCTGCCATTGCATCATCAAATGCAGTAATAGCTTGTATGGTGTCAGTTATGAACCTATAAATACTCCAAAATAACCTTAACTGAACGAACCATCTTGCTCTGTATTTTAACCACTCAGGACTGAGAAATTGATCCACTCCCCTTGTTCTCTCTTTCTGTATCTCTCTATTCAGTCTTATTCTCTCTATTCTCTCTCGCCTTGTAAGTTCAATTCCAAGTTCTTCCTTTCTATTCAAAATATCAAGCAGTCTCTGTCTAACCTGTAGCACCCTATTCCCTGCTTCCATCTCTGCTCTCAGCTTTGCCTCTTCAATTCTCAACTTTTTCACTTCCACATCTCTTCTCAACTCAAATGCTCTTTTCCAATATTTTCTCCTTCTGGTAGTCTCAGCTTCAGTTTCCAGAATCATACTCTCAAATTTCAACTTCCTTATATCTGCTGCATACTTATATGCAAGAGCCTTAGGACTTGCAAGATATTCCATCTCAGTCCTTTGTCTCATCTTTTCAAGGACAGATGGGATAAATTGTCTCCTTACAAGAATCTGTTGAGCCTTCTTGGCAATAGCAAGTCTGTCTCTGTCAAGTTTCACTCCTCTTTCAAGCATTGCTTGATAGGTCTTAAGTATTCCCTTGGCACCTTCAAGCATTGTAAATTCTCTTTCAAGTGCAGCAGTATATTCCTTCTCCTGAATGGTAAGTTCTTTCATTATTCTGGATCTTTCAATTAGGAATTTCTTGTAACTACCTGCTATCTTTTCTCTTGCCTCTAATTCTGCTTCTCTCAAAGTTCCTTTTATTTTCTGTGGCATAAGAGTTCTATAATATGCAGTCTCTGCTCTTTTAAGTTGAGCAGGAGTAAGTTCTATTCCCAATGCTTCCATACCCTTGTATGTGGATATTAAGTTTCTGGATGATGCAAGAACATTAAATCTTTTCTTTATGTTGGTGGTATATTCCTTTTCAGCTACAATGAGCTTATTCATCATCTTTGTTTTTTCTTCAAGTATTCTTAACTCACTTCTTGCTCTCTCCAAATCCACAGCAAGTTTATATTTCTCTTGAGCCTTATACATTTTCTTAAGAGTCTCTGCAAAATCCAAATATTCTTTCTTAAATTTTGGGGCTAAGGTAGAAAGCAGACTTGATACTTTCTCCAATTGCTTGACTATTTCAGTATAACCTGTTAAAATTTTTACTTTATCTTTACCTATAAATGACAAATGGGGAGCTAACAGTCTCTTTACTTGTGGTATTGCCTCTGTAAGAGCAAACAATGTTTCGGCATGACTACCTAATATAGCTTCGTATTCCGTTGGTCTTTCTCTCAACTCACTAAGGATTTCCCTTGTCTTTGCATGGTATCTGAATTTTTTATCTAAAATATCAAATTTTCTTATTACTTTCTCTAACTCGTTTCTCCATTTAGCTGTAGTCCTTGTGAAATTACCACTCACCTTAGTTATGTTAGAACTCCAATCATTTAAAACTGTGCTTAGACTCTTTTGCAATTCAGTCGTATAATTATCCAAACCTTTGAGCCATTCACCTGATATATCAGCCTTGAGAATAATCCCCTGTAGTTTCTTTGTAAAACTTTCCAATCTCTTAGACGCAGACCTCAGCCCCTTCTCTAATGGCTCAAAGTCAAGACCTATAGTTGCATTTATACCACCAACATTTACTCCCATTTAAGCATCACCTATTTTTTGGATTCTTTTATAGGAACAATCCCAGCCAGTTTCTTTTTAAACTCATCTACATAATTCCTTTCTTTCTTTTTATCATAAGTAAGAGCATTGATAAATCTGTCCCACATTCTCTGTTTCTCCCTTACCTGACCCCTATCAGCAGATGGACTTGTATATACCAATGCATTAGCAAGGATGATGGCATTGAGTTTTGCATCATCCATTTGCTTTCTGATACATTTTTGATACATTAGGTAAATCTGATCAATGGTGTAATTCCACTTGAGATCATCTATAGACTTGCCTATACCGTTGGATAGGAGAGTGAAGAATATGTCCCCAAAAGAGAGAACATCATCTGCACTCCCAGCATCATCTTTTATTCTCTGCTGGGAGTGCTTAGTGCGTTTTTTACACTATTCATTATTACTTCTTTATTCTGTCTAAATATCACCATTACCAACTTGATGCCTTCATCCGTTGACAAACTCTTTATCTTCTCAATATCTGTATCAGTTGTCTTTGCAATTATATCCAAGATCTCATTCCTTGCAACTGCAAACAATCTCATAAGGGGAATATAGGACAGCATTCCACCTGTTATTCCCACTTCAAGCTGTTCCAATATTCCTTTCTCATCAGCCTTATCAAGGACTTTATCAAGTGATTCAAGTATCTCAAAGAGTTTGCCAAAAGACCAAGGCTTTACAATTATATCCCCCACCTTTGCTTCAGGGAATATAATCTCAGCTTCGCTCTTTACTTTGTCTTCACTCATGAGTTTACCTCCTTAAAATTGGAGTGTGTTAATCATTATAGCCATCATCCTCATTTTCCACTATATAATCAACAATAGGTTTAGACTCACCACTTATCTCCACAGACTCTGCACTCTCATCAGATTTCTCTACTACTCTGTTGTATTCTCTCATACAATAAGGACACCTACTAAATAGCTTTTCATCAAACACTCCACCACAAAAAATACAAACTACCATGTTCTCACCCACTCCTTACAAAAATTAGACTGGTAGGGATAGAATTCCCCACCAGTCTGTTATATTAATTATAATACATGAATTACACCAAATGGCTTGCTTGCATACTGACCTGAATCATATCTAAGCACTTCAATTACCATAGGTCCACTCCACCAATCAGTTCCATCACCTATTGCAAGAGCACCATCTGGTCTTATGATAGCTTTAGGTATGGAATAGACCATACTTGTTCCTACTTCAGTCCTGACCAATAAGGACACAGAACCTTCCTGCAATGGTTTCTGCAATACTGCCAGCTTGTCAGTTGCAAGTGCAGATGCAAGGAAAAATCTCTTAAGATTGGCAGTATTTATTTCATCAAAAGTGAAAGGAATGGTAATTGTTTCAATGTTAGCAACTACCTTATCCTTGTGTCTGCGTCCATTCTTGGCTACAAAGTGTTCTACATAAGTTACATCAGGATTGATCTCTGATGTAACGATATTTCCTAAATTTCTGGCAGATGTCCTAAAAGGCGATCCTACAGTTACACCACCTGTAGTAGCAAGTAGAGATGCATGAGCTACAGTAGGATCAAAGTAGAGATCTATACCAGAAACTGTATGATTAGCAGTATTGATTGTTGCCATCTACTATCACCCCTTAAAATCAAAGTCATGCAGTTTCTGGATGTGGTCAGGAATCCATTTCCTTTCCACACCCAAAACATCAGCATATAAGTTCTCAAGCAATACAATGTAGTTCTCCATTACCAACTCTTTTCTTTTCTGTTTTATATTCTCCATCACTTCAGGATAGTATTTCTCAAGATGAGAACAATCTCTTATCTCATCTATGTGTTCAAACACGAATCCGATCTTGTGTTTCTGAACATGTCTCATGCTTTCAGGACACCAACAAGCAAGGGATGGGAGTCCAGCTTGGAGATATTCCATCTCTTTGTTGGTGAGAGTATAATTAACTTGATCCTTTTCTCCATCTTCATTATTAAAGATCAGGATTCCATACTTTCTCTTAGTAAGTCCTTTCATCATCTCATCATACATGGTAGGCGGATATAAGACTGCGCCAGTATGCTGATAGGTTTCAAAAGCACCAAGATTCCCACAATACATGTGGACTTCGTTTCCCATCTCCACCAATCTTTTTATGATGTTGTAAAGAGACCTATAAGCAAACTGCTGTTCAAGTGCAATATCATCTACAGGATTAGCTCCACCTTCATATACCAATCCAGTCCTATTGGGAATATCTTTCTCGTTCCATTCAACTACACCTTCGTTACAGTAAGAGTATAACACGATGTTTGGTTTGGTAACCTGATGTAGCTTATTTGTCATTTTCTGAATAGGAATACTACAATACACTATCCCATCAGCAGCATTGAAAGCCATCCTTTCATCCTTTGGAATAAATCCCCTTCTGATTGAATCTAAATCGTGGAAATCCACTATAAGTTTCACTTTATCTGACATTCCAGCACCATCTATCACTTCTCTTGCCCACCATGCTGGGTGGTCGGGTTCGTTATTCCACTCTACTATATCTATTCCCCTTTCAAGATACATTTTAAGAGCATTCTTAAACTGCTTTTCATCTCTCCAAATAGAATAAGTATCAAAGTTCTCTGTTCCATAGGAGATTTGGTTGGCAAGTCCGTGAACTTCATAGCCGAGTTTCTTTAATGCTATAGTTTTCTTAATTTTTCTGATGCAAGCGTGGGCAGAAACTTGTAATATTTTCAATGACTTACCATTCCTAATGATAGGTTTGTGGTAGTCTATCATTTTCATCCTCCACTTTTTTAAATAACATCTCTTGTGTCCAGATACTATACCCCTTGTCAATACCATTATTTTCACAATATTCTTTAGCAAATTTGGCCTTTGCAAGAAATTCATCATATTTTAACATTTCCATTGGTTTAATTTCAATTAGTTCTTTACTTCCATCCTTATATACTACAAGAATATCTGGTATATAATATCTTACTACCCCATCAAGTTCATAGGCTATTCTAAAAGGTTCAGGAGTATATTGTTCAACATCATCCATTTCTTCCAATATTTCATACGCCCTCTTTTCAAACTGACTCCTATAATGAATTTCCTTTCCATTCTTTTCAGAATAAAACCATCCTTGCTTTCCATATCTCCAATGTCCTAAATTAGGATTCTTACCCTTAAGTAGTCTATCAGCACTAATCTTACTCATCTTTGACTTAGTAGCTGGACTAACTCCTTTCAGCTTGAATCTCAGTCTCTGCGATCTACTTATTTTCTTCCTAACTTCTGGATCATCTACTGGATTAACCCATTCACCAGCTTCAACCTTCTTTTTCTGTTTATCAGAAAGATACCTTCTCCTATCCTCAGTCCATGAGCAGGATGGATTATTATACTTCATGGCACAACTACGACTGCAAAATCTTTTGTTAGGCTTATAAAACTGCCATCTACTTACTTGAAATATTTTACCACAATTCCAACATTGAATATAAAATTCTTCATTCTTAGCTGGTGAGTGATACACATTTTGGTTTCTTCCAAATTTGGGATACCTTCTACATAACCAACTACAATATTTTTTATCAATCCAACGCTTAACACTATCCCTTTTTTCCTTATAAAACTTTTTTCCACAAGTAGGACAATATTTCCAATGATTGTAGTCCAACCTATTATCTTTCCAGATGTTACAATCTATCATAGATTCCTCCACTACTCTTTAGTATGTATTATATCAAAGTTAGATACACTAACTATGTATTTTCCACCTTCAAGCACATCAAATATGATAGGCAACGATTGATTAGCCATTATCAATCCATTCATGCTTGCACACACATTATCATTCATGTGCAGATTTTCTATTATAGATTGCATTGTCTCCAATGCTTTTTGTCTTGATGATGTCTTTAATCTTATCTGAACAGATGATTCAAATCTGTTTCTATCAGTATTAGGTCTGCCACCACCATAAGGAATTATGGTAATGCACTGAGTAGCATCAGCAGGCTCAAGCATCATAAAAAGATTTGATCCACCACTAAGAGTAGTTCCAAGTGATACACAGATGGGATTGGTGGCAGTAAG
>Ga0180301_10003916_pt1 | contig 11555 bp, 12 predicted proteins | sample GuaBasSediGuay16_FD_121797 | JGI IMG/M metagenome (GOLD analysis project Ga0180301, IMG submission 121797) | Subseafloor sediment microbial communities from Guaymas Basin, Gulf of California, Mexico - Guay16, Core 4569-2, 12-15 cm | ecosystem: Environmental > Aquatic > Marine > Hydrothermal... | reverse complement strand
CTCTAGTCCTCCGTTTTCTTCTGCTATTTCCTTTACGATGAGGTATGATGCTGCATAGTATGCTATAATATTGCTATCCTGTTTTCCTGGCCGCCATTTTTGAACGAAGCCAAGATTAGGTTTAAGGTTTTCAGCTAGTGCTTCAAGTTCCTCTCTTTTGCTTTCTGCCCCTGTCCATCCAGCTCTTAAAGTTAGTTCATAGCTTATATATTCTGCTAAGCCTTCATGGAACCAGAGTATGTTTGGTGAAATTCCAGCAATCCATACAAATTGATGTACTAATTCATGGATGGCAATTTGTTCCCAGTATCCCACTGCAGTTCTGACAAAGAATAAGTTTAAGTTTATTTCACCTAAATGTGTTCCATTGAATGGTATGAAACCGGCAATCCATAAATCTTCTAATGTTGGGGCAAAGAATTCTACCTCTACATCACTTAAGTTTACTGCAAAAATTTCAGTCATATTTTCATAAACTTTCTCATATGCGTGTAATAGTCGCTCAGCTAAGTCAATGTATCTAGTTGGTGTTTTTATATGGAAGATTTCATTTTCAATTATTGTTTTATTTAATGGTTTATCTATCGTATACTCGATGGCTATTCTTGCTAAATTTGTTTTTATTTTGAAGGTAACTTCAAAATATTCGTCATATTCAGAGATGGCTTCTGGTTTTGGTAGCATTGCTTCTTCTTTTAATTTAGCTGATTTAGGGAATCTAACGAAAATTGTTGCTTCATCTTTTGTGCTGAATCCTATTTGGGGTGAGTAGAAGAATCCTCTTGGTTCAACTATTATTGATCCATAATTCATATTATATGTGATTAGAAGTTTAAATCCATGTTCTCCAGCAAAGTTGAATGTGAAATTATTATAGAACACATATTTCTCTCCGCTTGATGCATATGCGTCGCTTATACTATAATCTATTATTTCTCCCCTAATTACTTGGTATTCCCATGGGGTGAAGTTTTTTGGTACTAATACCCATGATGTTCCTCTATTCATAGATGTTGAATATTCTATTTCTATATGTGCTTCTCCTTCATCGTTGACTGTTATTGTATAGTTGTATGTTCCTCCTTTCTGTTCATATGTTGACAGGTCATTTGCATTTACAATTAGTGGTATAGATGTTAAGATTAAAAGAAGTAGCAATGCTATCGGTAGTATCTCTAAATTTTTCTTCATGCTTTCTCCCTCAGAGTTTTCCTTGCAAATATAATGTAACCTGTGTGTCCAATCATGCGGGATTCTGGTCTTGTACCACTTGGACTAACCATGATTCTTCTCATTAAACATTCCATGCACTCTATTGCTATAAAATCATTTTCCCTTAATGCTTTAACTGTTTTTACTATTTGTTCGATTGTAGGGCTAAAGCTTACAAAGGTTCCCCATTCAGCTAGAGCTTTACGTGCATGAGGAACCACTAACCATGGTGTCGCTAGATCTAAAAATACTGCATCAACATTTTCTTCATCTATTCCTTCAGTTATATCCTTTAATTTTAATTCAACATAATTGATGAGACCTGCCTTTTCTAAATTTTTCTTTGCATTTAAGAGAAAATCTTCTCTAATTTCGTAGCTATAGACTTTTCCAGTCGGTCTAATATAGTGTGCGAGTGCACTTGTAAGTGCTCCTGTCCCTGTTCCAGCTTCAACAACTCTGCTTCCTGGACCAATACCACTATAAAATATCATCAGTGCAATGTCTTTAGGATATATTATCTGAGTTTTCCTTGTGAATTTTAAGATGTAATCTCTTATTGTAGGTTTCAATATAATGAAGTCTGTATTTAGATGACTTTTAATTGTTTCACCATATTTTTTCCCTATTAATTCATCAAGTTTAATATATCCTCTATGAGTGTGAAGAGTTTTATCAGGTTTTACTGTTACAAGGTATGTTCTTTTCTTTGTTAAATACAACAGTACATTATCATTTTCTCTAATAATAGTCTCCATTACATTTTCACCATTTAGTATTCTCAATATGAAACCATCGAGTTTAAGCTATAAACTTATTTATTTAGAGAGTGATGGTTTACTTGACATGTATGATGAAAGTTATTTAAGGTATCCAACTGTAAGAAAGGCTCTCTTATATGAGTCCAAGCGTAATGATGCTGTACAATGCAATCTATGTGAAAGAAGGTGTAATATTCCTAGAGGAGGATCTGGTTTCTGTAAAACTAGGGTCAATGTTAATGGGGTCTTGTATACGCTAGTTTATGGTGATTTAAATGCCATTGAGAGTAGACCTATAGAAATAAAACCCTTCTTTCATTTTTGGCCTGGATCAACGGCTTTAACTTTTTCCACTTGGAGTTGTAATTTCAATTGTCCTTGGTGTCAAAATTGGCATTTAAGCAAACAGCCACCCAATCCTAGAACAGCTTTCTTTGTTTCTCCTGAAAAAATTGTTAAAAAGGCTTTATCTAGTAGAGATGATGGATTATGTGTAAGTTTTACAGAACCAACCATGCTATTTGAATTTTCAGTAGATGCCTTTAAGCTTGCATCCAAGTTTTCACTCTATAACACCTATGTGAGTAATGGGTACATGTCATTTGAAGCACTTAAGATTTTGAAGGATAGTGGTCTTAATGGATTGAAAATTGACATTAAGGGAGATGATGAGGTTTATAAAAAATATTGCGGTGGACTTGATGTTGAGTATGTTTGGAGAAATGCTAGGGAAGCTAAGCAAATGGGTATTCATGTAGAGATGGTGAACTTGCTTATATCTGGTGTTAACGATGATGAAGAATGTATTAGATGGATTATTGAGAGACATTTAAAGGAGGTTGGACCTGATACTCCTATACACTTTACACGATATTATCCTGCATATAAGTTTCATAATCCTCCTACTAAAATTGAAAAATTAGAATTTGCATATAATCTAGCTAAAAAATTAGGAGTGAATTATCCTTATATTGGAAATGTTCCCGGTCATTCATATGAAAATACCTATTGCCCTGAATGTGGTGAATTGCTTATAAAGAGGTATGGTTATACTGTTATAGATTATCGAGTTACTTCAGATAGTAGGTGTCCTAGATGTGGTAGACATATCCCTATAACAGGTAAATACATTAAAAAACGAAGATTCATTTAATCTTTCTTCACTTAGATTCTAGAATTTTATCGAGTTTTTTAATTATTTCATCGAGCTTCTTATCTATTTCATTTTGTTTTTTAACGATGTGCATTAAAAGTTTGAGTATATCTCCTGTCCAATGCGCGTCGTAGATAAATGGTTCAATTGGAGGTAGAGGTGGTTCACGAATTCTATCATTCTTCATAATAACACCTAAAAAATCATTGTAATACAAAGTAATTAAAGAATTGGTTCAAGTTATCGTCTTAATTTCTACTACTTTTCCTCCACAGTACTTAGTGATGTTTTCCGCTGCTTTTTCAGTAGCTTCTAAAACTTTTTTCAATGGAACATTGGGTACCCCACAAGCTACAATTAAAACATTTTTTGTTTCTCTAGTTATTTTTGTTTCATCTGCATCCCTGTGAGGATAGAGGTTTATTATTCTTTCAGCATCTGAAATTACTAGTTGTTTTTCAACTTCTTCTTCCTCTTCACCAATTGCCTTAAATTTTTCTCCCGGCTTTGACCATCTTAGAATTAATGGTTCCTTTATTTTGTCAAAATCATATGCTCCAATTGGTATCTGTGTTTCAATTGAAGCTAAATTATAGGCATCTACTGCTGTGTTTATATGTGGAATGTTTTTGCCTCTTAATATTCTTCTAATTAATGCTTCTGCGGAAGGTCTTTGCTTTGTGGGGTCAATCTTTATTCTCCAATAAAATTTTCTATACGCTTTAATTAAGGGCATTGCCTTTAAATCTTCGATTTTAATTTGCTTTCTAATTTTCTCTTCAATTTCTCTCATTTTTGCTTTCAATTTGTCATTGTCCTTTTCTACGTGGATGTTTTTGATTAAAGCTATTCCGAGAGAAATGCCTTCAAATTCTCGTTTTACATCTTTGCTTATCTCAATTTCCACCATATTTTCCCCTATGTTTAGTAAATCTTGATGGATAATATGCTTTCTATTTTATTGTTAATTTGAGGGGCTCAGCTTTGGTGTCATTCTTCATTGGTTAACTTGGAAATACCAGCCCTCTTCATCGCCCATTATATTACTTGTCTCCTTTTTCTTAAATTTATCTCAACTTATTGAACTTGCCTTACAGTTAACTTTAAATCATTTTCAACCAAATTAGGTTTTAAGGTTTGAGGTGTTAGTTGTGTTTAAGGATGAGCTTAATAGAGTTTCTCTTGAGAAGAATAGTAGAATTATTTTAGCCTTAGACCCTTCAGCATTACCTAGAGATTTAACTCAGGAACAGTTAAAAAGTAGAGCTATTAAAATTCTTCGAGACGTTAGTCCATATATTTGCGGTGTTAAGATAAATATGCAACTCTTACTTCCACTTGGACTTTATTATGGAGTTAAAGAGATCATTGATTTAGCTCATAATTTTGGTTTGCCCGTGATAATGGATTGTAAGTTAAGTGATGTTGGGCATACTAATGCATGGGCTACTCGTCATTATTTTGAGGCTGGTTTTGATGCAATGATTATTAATCCAATAATTGGTTGGGCTCAAGGAGCAGAACCAATATTTCAAGTTGCAAAGGAATATGGTGGAAGAGGCATTATTTTGCTTGTATATACTACCCATAAAGCTGCTCCTGAAAGCTATGAATTACTTGTTAAGGATCCCGTGTCTGGTATAGAAATTTTCTTGTATGAGCTTTTCGCAAGAAGGGCTCTTGAATGGAATGCTGATGGTGCGATTGTTGGTGGAACTTATCCTGAGAAAATTAAAATAATTTCAAGCATTCTTCAAGGTAAGGTTCCAATATTCTCACCGGGCATTGGAGTACAGGGTGGGAGAATAAAGGCGTGTTTAGAAGCTGGAACAAAATATTTCATTATTGGGCGATCCATTTTCAATGCTGAAAATCCAGCAGAGGCTGCTAAATTCTTTAGGGATCTAGCTTTATCTTAATTTAGAATACTTTTAATATTATGCCGAATCCCTTTGTTCTTCCTTCTCTAAATACAAACCAGTCTCCTTCGCATATGTATTCTGGTTTGAAGCAAAATTCCAGTTTTACGATAGCTGTATCCCCCGTTCTTAATGGTTCCTTTTCCATTTCAATAAATTTAGCTGATTGTCTAATTGTATGAATGTGCATGACTGCTTGGTATCCTCTCTTAATTGTTGTTGGGTGATGTAGTATTGTTACTTTTGCTTTAAATGATCTTACTGCTTTAGGTGTGGCATTTTTACCTAGAATGCACATTCCTTTTTCTACTTCGTCGTATGATATGTTTCTTAAGGCTAGGCATACTTCTTGACCAGCTACAGCTTTATCGACATTTACACGGTTTACGTGTATTGATCTTACTCTTACTAATCTAAAACTTCCATCTCTAAATGGACCTAGTTGCATATAGTCATCGACTTTAACTTCTCCTTGAAGTGCAAGTCCACTTACAACTGTTCCTACTCCTCTAACATTGAATTTTTCTTCGACATACATTTTGAATGGTTTATCAAGCTTTTCTTCCCATTTTAGTCTTGGGGGTAGAACGTTTAGAAATGTTCTAAGTAGGTCTAATCCTTCGCCTGTAGTGTTTGATACAAGGAATATGGGGACTATTCGTCTACTTGCCATGTTTCTTGCCGCAACTATAACGTCATCGATTTCATTTACTATTATTGGGATTTTATTTATTCCTGGTTTCTTTAGTATTCTTACTACTTCGCTAATTACTCTTGAAGTTATCTCTGATGGCACCATGTCTATCTTGGTGATTACGATGAAGACTGGAATCTTTAGCACCATAGTGATTCCTAAGTGTTCTTTTGCTGTTCCAATAAATCCTGCATTAGCAGCTACACATAGCATTACGTAATCAGGTGACCTGCCTGTTACTCCTTTCAAAGTTGTTCTTAAATATCTTTCATGACCTCCTAAGTCTACAAAGCATACTAGCTTTGAGCTGTTTAGAAATACTTCTGCTTCATCAAGAGGTGTGACTAGATTATAGTTTACAATGTTTCCAATTTCATCAAATCCTAGAAAATGACTTGATATGGATGATGTTCTTCCCGACTTTAGTTCATGAAGAAACCTGACTACTTTACTTCTAGCTAAACCGTTTCCATCGTCTAATTCCCCTGAGCATAAAACACTTATTAATGTTGATTTTCCACTGTCAACATTTCCGAGAACTGGGATCATTACGTATATTGGAAAGTCTTCTTTGATCATTCTGACTAATAGCTCTAAGACTTTGCCACGTTTCCCTCGTCCTTCTCTTAGAATGCTTATTTTCGCTCCAATTTTCTCTGCCGCCATTTCCAGCCATTGCAGTGTTTCCGCTATTTCCTCTTCAGATAATCCTATGAGTGTTCCATCATTTGAGACTCCTATTTCGTAAATTGCTTCTCCTCCGCCTTCTCTTAATCTATAGCGCATTTGACTTGCCAATTTTTCAATTCTTTCTTTGTCTGGCTTAACAATTTTTAGCTTATATTCTATGTTTCCTTCTTCTTTTTCTTTACTTAGCTTTTTCCAAATCATCTTTTACGCCTACATTTACTGTCTTGAGCCATTATAACTTATGTTCTATTTAAATGAAACCTTGTTATTATATATATTGGAGTCTAGAAGTGATAATTAGTCTATGTGGATGTGGATTGAAATGGGTGATTTCAAATTTTCTGGTTCGACAACATGTTATTATAAGCTTGCATCTGAAGATCCAATCATATTTTTCAATAACTTTAAATCATCTTTGATGGCAAATTGGTTTCTTAAGTATGAAGATGAAGAGCATTTAGTTTTTAATGAAGGAGTGCTTTCTAAATTAAAAATGTATAGTGATTTATCTAGTGGACAATTTGTTATTGAAGTTGCTTTTGATGAAGTGAGAGCTTTACGAGATCTATTTAGGTTTTTTGAATTATTAATGAAAAATAACCTTATGCTTTGTAGATTGATGCTGGAGATTAATGTCATTAATAAAGATTTTTTCCTTAGAATTGCTAATCGAGTTAGAAAACTAAGAGTTAAGGGTTTAATTGAAGATTCTGAAAAGAATGCTTTTAGATGCTATGTAAGTTTTAGGCAATGTAACTTCAACGTAGCATTTTACAATGATTTTGCTAAAATTGAGATTATTACTGATTTGAAAAGTCATAGTGATCTTATTGGGCTTCGACATTTTATTGATTTCATTTCTAAAAAGTCTATTAAGAGACGGCTGTTGGATTCATTGAGAATTAGTTAGGGATATTTCTTATATTTCTCCCATAGCTCTACTATTTTGTATATTATGTTTTTAATTGGATAGCCTACGCCTACTCCAGGGCATGCCGCATCAACATAGAGGTATAATGTGGTGCCATTAATTTTTATTTTTGCATTTTTTACCCCTTCTCCCTTCAATGGTTTCTTTGTTATATGAAATGGATATAATCTGCAGCATCCAGGTCTTTCTAGATAAATTTGGCAGTAAGCTATTGGTCCATTATATCTAAGAAATATACATGAGCCATCATTTCTTTTTACCAAATAGTATTTTTCTCCAATTTGCATTGCTACAGGGCCGTATCTACGTGTTAGCTCTAGAGCTTCAATGAACTTTAATGGAATGGCAAATGCCTTACAGCAATATCCACATCGCATGCATCTCCATGTTTCTGCTTCTCGCCAGCCAATGTATTCATGTCCTTTTCTCATTCCTTATTCTCCATCGGCAAATTAGATAAAGAGTTTACCTTAAATCTTACGCTTCAAATGTTATTTTGGTGATATTTAATGAAAGTGTCACTTAGAAAAATTGATGAAGTTGATTTATATAAGCTGATTGAAGATTTGAAGTCATCCTCTAATAATGTTGGATGTATTATCTTGTTTATTGGAGTTGTAAGGAGGGAGGCTGCTAGTGGAGGGTCTGTCTCTCATTTATATTATGAGGCATATGAAGAGCTTGCTATTAAGAAGTTGAAGGAAATAGTTGATGATGCTATTGATGGTGAGAGAGTTTTCGCAGCATGTATTCATCATGCTTTAGGAAGAATTGATGTGGGGAAAGAAACTATGTATGTTGGAGTTGCTGCTAAGCATAGGAGTGATGGTTTCAATGCAATTCAAGATATGATTGATAAGATTAAGAGTGAAGTTCCAATATGGAAGAAGGAAGTTACTGATAAAGGGGAATATTGGATTCATTAGGGTAACTCGTATTTTTGTAATTAGCTTTATTTACTTCTAGCCTATGAACTTTTTTAGGGATTTGAAATGAGTGTTAATTTAGCTTCGATTGTGGAGCGTGCAGCTATACTGTTATTGAAGGGTGCAACTACAATGCTTCCTCTAGATGTTAAGCAAGCTTTAGAGCATGCTAGAGAAATTGAAGATAATCCCTTAGCTATTGCTCAATTTAATGCTATACTGAAAAACGTTCAAATTGCTGAGAATGAAGGTATTCCAATGTGTCAAGACACTGGACTAATAATTTTCTATGTGTCTTTAGGTGAGAATTTTCCTTTAAAAGGCTCTATTTATAATGTCTTAAGGAATGCAACTATCAAAGCAACTAAAGAGATTCCATTGAGACCTAATGCTGTAGATATTGTAACTAAGAGGAATTCTGGTGATAATACAGGTAGGTTTGTCCCTTGGATTGAATTGGAAATTGTGCCGGATAGTGATATTCTTGAAATAACTGCTTTTCCTAAAGGTGGTGGAAGTGAAGCTCCCTGTATAGCTAAAGTACTTTCTCCAGCTCAAGGATTAAAGGGTGTTAAGAAATTGGTTGTTGATGTGGTGGCTGAAGCTGCTGCTAAGCCTTGTCCTCCACTTTCAATTGGTGTTGGAATTGGCGGGACTTCAGATATTGCTATGAAATTGGCTAAGAAGGCATTGCTACGACCTGTTGGAGTTAGACATGAGAATCCATTTATTGCGAAGCTTGAATCAGAACTCCTTGAACTTGTAAATCTATTGGGAATAGGTCCTCATGGTGTTGGAGGAAAGACAACCGCTTTGACAGTTAATGTTGAATATGCACATAGACACCCAGCAGCGTATCCAGTGGCTGTAGCTTTTAATTGCTGGGCAGCTAGACGTTCAAAAATGAAGATTTACTCTAATGGAGATGTTGAATTCGTTACGCATAAGCAACTAAATGAACTTTGGAGGTGAAGATGATGGCTGAATATTATTTGAAGACTCCTATAAGTGAGGATGAAGTAAGGAAATTAAAGGTTGGAGATGTAATCTACATCACTGGTATAATTATTACTGCTAGAGATTCAGCTCACGCCCGAGCGCTTGAACTATTGAGTAAAGGGGAGAAGTTGCCCGTTGATTTTAATGGCTTAGCAGTGTATCATTGTGGCCCTGTGGTAAGGAAAGTTGATGATAAATGGGAGATTGTGGCTGCTGGGCCGACTACAAGCATAAGAATGGAGGTTTATGAAGCTGATTTCATTGAAAAAACTGGGGTTCGAGTTGTTATTGGTAAGGGTGGTATGGGAAGTAAAACTGCTGAAGCGTGTAAACGATTTGGTGCGGTATATGCCATATTTACTGGTGGGGCTGCTGCTCTTGCAAGTAAAGCTATGAAAAGAGTGGTAAAGGTGGAATGGATTGACTTGGGTATTCCAGAAGCTCTATGGGTGATTGAAGTTGAAAACTTTGGACCATTAATGGTGGCAATAGACTCTCATGGAGAAAACTTCTATGAACGTGTTAATAGGGAGATTCAGAAAAGACTTAAAGAAGTAGTGTATCCTAAGATAGGCCTCTAATTTTTTCTTTTATATTTTCGAATTGATATTTGCCTGAGTATAATTTCTGAGGCTTTTCTACAAGTTTTATGAATAATAGTTGCATTAGTCTTGCATTTTTCTCCAAGAATATTCCATGTGGATTGAATACGACTAGTAGGCTTTCACTTCTTCCCTTATATCCTGGGTCCCAAACTGCAGAGAATATTGTAGCTCCGCTTCTGAGTAGTGATGATCTTGGTAACCCTATTCCAATTACATTTGCTGGAATTGATATTATCTCATTAAATCTAACTTTATATGCACCTTGAGGTAAGAATATTTTTCCATCGGCATCAAATTGGAGTGGTGTACACTTTGATATTTTACGTTTAATATTTGTTAGGTCAATATAACCTGCATCTTCAAATTTTTCTATTTCTCTTAGTGTGAGTTCTATTCCTGCTGGTTGGATTTGGATTTCATGTATTATATTCTCTATGTTAATTCCATATTTTCCTACTTTATGTCCCGGTATCACCATTTCCATCAACCTGTAAGGGAATAGGCTATAATCGTTAAATTCTATGTTATTCCCAATATGGTCTTGTCCTTAAATATTCTTTTTCAGCTTCTAGGATATCCAGGTAGAAGTCATCTTCATTTTTATGAAATTTTCTTAATATTCTTGCTGCCACTGTTGGACCTATTCCTCTCGCAGACATTGCAATTATTGCTTTTTTCCCATAACTCATTATAAGTCCTACAGTTTTCCTGAATTTTTCAACTTCTTCGTATTCTTCTGATTTTAGCTTTAATCCTCTATTCCATTTTCTCAAAGTCTTTATTAGACGTGTTTGTGAAATTTTTGCCATTCCTATGGCTTTAGCGCTGCATTTAGGGCATCTGATTTCTTCAGGTAAATATTTGATTTTTCTTATAGTTTGCCATTGTAGGCAGTGGAAGCATATTAGTCTCACTTCTTTATCTAGTAATCGATTTTTTATCAGTTGGGCTAATGTTAGCATGGCTTTTCTTGGTGGTATGAGTTCGTAGGGCAGTGTTGAGTAGAGAATTGGATATGCTAGAGGTGAGGCTCCCTCTGCTGTTGCTTCATAAAAAATTATTTTCACCTCGTCTTTGGATATTTTTTCCAGATATTTTCTTAGTGCATTTATATTGAAGTAGTCTTGTAATGTTTCTCTCAAAGCTTCTCGTTCTACTATTGTTCCGCTGAGCATTGGAATTATCCTTCTAATGGCAGCTATTTTCGCTTCTCTAGATATTATTCCAAATCTTTTCGCTACATGGTATAGTTTCCATTTATAGGCTTCACTTTTCTTTATTGCTTCAATGACTTCTTCCTCGTCTTTTAATAACTCTTGTAGTATTTTCTTTATAGATTCCATCTTTATTGCCAGGGGTAGGATTAGGAGAATTCTATATGGGTCACTATTTACTCTTACACTTGTCCTTAATCTTTTTGTGAGTTCATGTCCTATTAGTGTTGCTAGGGTTCTATTTGTTTTGGTTCCAAGGCATGCATGTATAATGACCATTTTTCCTAGATTTTCTATTAATATTTCTCGGTCTGTGGGTAGTGGGATTTTATATTTTATATGCTCTTTTAGTTGTTCTCTAGCTTTTTCTAATGCTCTTTCAGTTAAAGGGTATTCTGGAGGGTTGCTCTCTTTCATTATTTCTTTTCTTAGTCTTCCTGCTTCTTGTGCG
>Ga0180301_10003915_pt1 | contig 11556 bp, 12 predicted proteins | sample GuaBasSediGuay16_FD_121797 | JGI IMG/M metagenome (GOLD analysis project Ga0180301, IMG submission 121797) | Subseafloor sediment microbial communities from Guaymas Basin, Gulf of California, Mexico - Guay16, Core 4569-2, 12-15 cm | ecosystem: Environmental > Aquatic > Marine > Hydrothermal... | reverse complement strand
CGAGGAAATACGGCTTAGATAAACATACAGCGTCGACACACCTAATAGCACTAAGAGACATAGAAAGACACACCACAATACAGAAAACTACATCTCAACGTTTCTACCCCATTTTGGATTCATTAAAATCGTACTGAATAGCCTTTAAGGTATCTATTCAATTGGATAATCTACAGTTAAATATATGTAAGATTTCCCGTAAAATTCTATTATGTCCTCTGTCCTAGAGGTTATAAAGAAAAGGAGAAGCATTAGAAGGTATAAGGATAAACCGCTTTCAAAAGACCAGCTAATGGCCCTCCTTGAAGCTGCAAGATTAGCTCCTTCAGCAGGTAATCGGCAACCATGGCGTTTCGTAGTTGTAGTTGATCCGGAGAAAAAGATCCAGCTAGCCAAGGCGTGTAGAAACCAGATGTTTATAGCCGATGCAGGGGTTATATTTGTTGCATTATCGGATCCAAAGGCCTCCCCCCGCTGGCATGCATTAGACACCATGATTGCAATAGAACACATAGTTTTAACGGCTACAGACCTCGGGCTTGGAACCTGCTGGATAGGAGCCTTTAATCCGGAGGAAGTTAGGAAAATCGTGGAAGCGCCTCCAGAACTCAATGTAGTGGCAGTACTTCCAGTAGGATATCCTGCCGAGAATCCTAACCCCAGAGGTAGAAAGGAGTTGCAGGAAATATTCTTCCTAGAGAAGTACGGGAATCCCCTAGATCCAGAGCAGATATAGAGCTTAACCGCATTTATCTTTCTTTTTAAGCCTCATTCTGGCCAACCACGCTAGGTCCTTCCATGAGCCCTTATAGTACATGTAGTCCTCTTCTGCAAGCTTTACGAACATTCCGTTGATTTTACTTTTTAAGTCTATTTTATCAAGTAGTATCTCATAGCCCTGTACAAGACCTGAAAGCACGGTACCTGGTTGCAGGTTTTCAAGAAAACTTTCAACATCAAATATTAAGACATCAACTGGTTTTCCTAAAGCCCTTCTAAGTCTCCTTGATGTCTGTACCTCCCATGTGACCTTTTCAAGTATATTTTTCAGAGACCGCACCACTATTATGACATCTACATCTCTGGCCTTTGATGGACCGTAAACCGAGCTACCGAAAAGTATAACTGCTAGTAATTCCAGCCCCCTTTCCTTGGACCATTTAACAGTTTCATATAACACCTTTTCTTTTAAGGACATTGTCAACCACATCTAGTGCTTTTTCGGCTAGCATAAGACCCTTCTTAGCTATATCGGCATTAATTATATCCGAAGGACTTATAACCTCACCTCTCAAGAGAAAAGGATACCTGGATCTAGTATAATATTCTGTTAAATATTCTAGTGCCTCAACAACTATGTCAAGTTCACTACTCCATTCCTCCCTAAAAACGTCGATTAATAACGATATCAACTCTGGACCATGATTATAGACGACTTTTTTACGTGCTTCAAGCATGGCTTTAACGGCTTTCTCAACACTCTGCTGGGCATAAAAAATAGCTTGAGGATAGTCGTTAAAGGAAAGAGCTCTTTTGGCTCTTTCAAAGTCTCTGAGAGCCTCTTCAAAATATTTTTTAGCAAACTTATCGAATATCGAGACCATTATTTCTCAATCTATAATTTATCAATAAATATAATAATATACTGCCGAATGGCACAATAAGTTTATAAAAATAGTGCCGGAAAGCCCCCTGCTTTGGTGGGGGATTCTTCTCCGATAGTCCCGAGTCCCTCTCGTGGGTAGGGATGACGGGCTGGCGGCACAGCCCCTAAGGTGGGGTGAGATGAAGTGGGAGCCTAAAAAGGGCTATGAACACAAGACCAATGAACACCCTAAAAGCAAAAATCCCCCCACTTAAAAAGGGGGGAGTATTAAAAGAGAAAAACTGGTGAACCTGTGTCCAAGAGCTTTTACAATAGGGAGAATTTCTTTTAAATATGGGAAACATGTTCTGTTGCTCCAGTAGGTAAGTTTTATATTACATTTATATTACATTATGGTAAATATAACTAGTTTAGCATGTTCTTCGGTGATGCACCATGAGCAACGTTTTAGAGGAATGCCCAACCGGAATACCTGGCTTCGATACAGTTACTGGAGGAGGATTCTTTAGGGGACAACTGATACTGGTGGCGGGGAATCCCGGTTCAGGGAAAACAAGCTTCTCTGCAAAGTTCATCTATGAGGGAGCCCGTAGGTTCGGGGAGCCGGGTCTCATAATAAGTACCGGTGAAAGCTTCAAAGAATTCCTGTTTTACATGAAGGGTATAGGAATGGATTTCCATCCGCTGGTAGACAAGGAGATGGTACGCTACATCGAGCTTCCCGTACCCACATCTAGGGAAGCTTTAATGACATTATCTGAGAAACTTGTTTCAGAAGCTATTAAAATAAAGGCACGTAGAATAGTCATAGACTCGCTTACCCCTCTTTTAGCTTTAAACCCTCCAGCCGAGGTCCGGGCGATACTTAGAAACGCCTTGAAAACACTTTCGCAAACACTTAATGCAACGATCATCGTTACCATAGAAATGCCCTACGGTTCCGAACGTGTAGGAGTCGATGTAGAAGAGTTCGTTACGGATGGAGTAATAAAGCTGTGTCTTGTCGGCAGGGAGATAGCAACGCCCTACAGGGTAATGGAGATACTTAAGCTTCGCGGGCGCTCTCTAGCCCGAACAAAATACCAGTATGAGATTGGAAAGCCTTATGGATTCAAGGTTTTGCCACATAGTTTCACGCAGAAAGCCGTGTCAAAGATAGAAAGAAGCAAGCGGATCACCACTGGTTTAAGTGGACTAGATGAAATAATGAAGGGAGGGATCATTAAAGGTACAACAACCTTGATTTCCGGCCCTCCAGGCTCAGGTAAAACCCTTCTCCTCCTCCAGATGGCTGCAGAAAACGCTCTTAGAGGAGAAAAGGTTCAGTTCATAAGCCTAGAGGAGCCTAAACAACAGCTAGAGGAGACCTTGCGGTTCCTTGGATATGATGCGAAATCATTAGACGAGAAGGGGCTGGAAATAATGTTCCTAAACCCACGTGAACTCACGACCTCCAGCATATATAACTTCATTGACGTTCTACTTGGCAAAGAATCCATCTCCCTGATAATCATAGATGGAGTAACCTCCCTTAGAAGGGAGTATGGGGAAGGCTTCCTCAGAATCCTTAAGGATCTATCATTTAACTCGAAGCTAAGGGGGGTCACTTTAGTCTTAAGCATCCTCGAAAGCCCGTTAAACGGAAATTCAAGTTACATTAGTACGGTAGCAGACAATATAATTGAACTGGGCTTTAGGGAGGAGAATAACCGCGTCTCCAGGACTCTGCTTGTGCTGAAATCTAGGATGAACTGGATCGATTCAACCTATAGGAAGCTGGTTTTAAAGGATGGAAGGCTGGGGGTGGAAAGGTATGCAGATGAATGCTAGAAAAATCAGAGACAAGCTTTCGAGTCTGGGCTTCGAAGTCGATGTAAATGCTGTGGTTAGGGGTATAGCAGGCTTCAACTATAAGTTTGACCTCATAGTAGAGAATCCTTCGACAAGGAAGAAGGCCATTGTAATATTTTTAGATAAATTAGACTCCCGTCACGTTATCCCACTTTTAGCACTCAGGTACGACCTAGACACACAGCACGTAATCTTAGCTAAACAGGTGGAGGCAGACACAGAACTTATATTAAATGAAGCAGGGTTCAAGGTAATTAAAATCAGTTGTGGACAGGAGGATGAAAACCTAGCAAAGAGGATAGCCTGCCTACTACGGTGAGGGGTAATGTATGAAAAGTCCAAAAGAGTAACCTTAATTGGAACAGCAGACACTTTAGATGCATTAATAAATTTTATGAGGAGGCTGGATGAAAATAATGTACACATATATTTTGTCGGAAGCAGGTTTTACCGCTCTGCAAAACAATATACCTTTATGTTAATTCTAGACGTAGGGGCCCAGAGCCCGAAACAGTTGACCATGATCGGGGAAAAAGAAGAGGGTATTAAAGTGGATCTCGTATCCGAAAAAGCCGTCAAAACGTCGTATATCTATTCCCTTAAAGAGCTACAATCCAAGTACGGTGTAGCAGGGAAAGTTATATCCTTCCACATAGGTTTCAATGCAGGCGACTTCATATCGAGGGTTCTTTCAAAGGAGGGGTTTACCGGAAGGGATCTATTGGAGGCCGCGCTAAAGATATTTGAGGCTAACGGACTGGGCAAGCCAGAAATAATCCTCTTCAAGTCACTGTTAACCAAAAGCTGTAGAATAAGAATATATGAAAGTATAGAATGTACAAGGGAGAAAACCGGCGAATGTGAGGGAAACATGTTTCGTGGGTATTTAACGGCTGTTTTAAGGAGACTATGGAACAGTGAGGTTACAGTTATAGAGGAGAAATGTTCCTCCAAAGGAGACGAGTTCTGCGAGTTCTATGCAACCGCTTGAAAACCTTTTCTAAATGATTTCAAACTAGAGACACTTTCAATGCAACATGTTTTCCCCTCCCTCAAATTCCAGCCTAAGACTCAGTCTATCGTTACCTAGTTGATAGGGCGCTAAAGTGACTGGACTATTCGCTTATTTGAGTATTTGAGTTATTTTTGTGATTATGGTAATTTCCGGGTATTTTGAAAACGTTGGCTTGTAGTGTTTTTACTGCCAATGCATATGCCGATGCTGTGTGTTTGTCTATCCCTAGCTCTTTTCCTAGTTTTTCACCTACTTTTGATGTGTATGCTGGATTAACTAGGTAGACTTTGAACCCATACTTCATAGCCATGACTATACTATACTCAAGCAACTTTCTCTTAGGGAACCTTGTTATCTTACGATTAGCTGTTCTACTCCTAGTGTATCTACGTTTCTTAATTCCCTCCAAGTCCTCAAACAATACTATTCCGACACTATGATGATAAGCATAATCTAGTAACTTTGCAAGGGCCTGAAGTCTTATCGTATTAGCCTTATTCCTTGGAAAACCATGGCTGTTTCATAACATCGGTTAAATAGAGCTTTCGTTTATCCCCTCTAGCTTTAGTTAAGTGGTAAACTTTATAGAATTTAGCAAAGTAATTTCGTAGTGGTGGGGGGATGCTAAGTCATTTTATAAATGAAAAGAAGGAAGAACCTTCGCTTAAACTTGTTCTTACTGGAAGCCTGCTCTCCACGAATGCCGAAAAAGAAGAGTACGATGTTATAATAGTGGGAGCCGGTATAGCTGGTTTAACAGCGGCACTTTATTCGGCTAGGTATGGCATGAAAACCCTCGTAATCTATAAGGACCATGGGACCACGGCTACCGCCAGTCTTATAGAAGATTACCCTGGGTTTAAAAGTATAAGTGGAGAAGAACTTGTAAAGAGGATCTTGGATCAAATAGCTCCGTACAATGTTCCAATGATCTTGGACACAGTCTCCGATATAAGAGGATCCTTTAAAGAAAAGTTTAGGATTATAAGCTACTCAGGGGAACACATTTCTAGAACAGTAATATTGGCTGTGGGGGCTAAAAGGAGGAAACTAGGGGTTCCAGGCGAGGAAAAATTAACTGGCCGGGGAGTATCCTATTGTGCGGTCTGCGATGCCCCCTTGTTTAAAAATAAGGTTGTAGCGGTGGTTGGAGGAGGAGATTCGGCTGTAAAGGAGGCGATTCACCTAGCTTACTACGCTGATAAAGTCTATATTATTCACAGGAGGGAGGTCTTAAAAGCTATGCCGCTTTTGATAAAGAAGCTTGAAAAATATTCCAACATTGAGTTAATCTTAGGGAGACAGATAAAAAGCATAAAGGGTGATGATCGAGTAGAAGGCATAGAACTAGACGATGGAAGTTTTCTCGGTGTTGAAGGGGTTTTCATAGACATAGGATTAGAACCTCCAGTAGAATTTTTCAAGAATATAGGACTAAGAACCGACGAAAAAGGATACGTGGTGGTCGATGAGAACCAGATGACTAGCATTAAAGGCATCTTTGCTGCAGGCGACTGCACTAATGCTTGTAGGGGCTTCCATCAACTGGTGACAGCAGCAGCGCAGGGAGCGTTGGCAGCGGATTCAGCATACAGGTTGGTGCTTAACCATTATGGTAAAACACTGCTTCGGTTAGGGACATATAGATAAAGATTCTTCAATGGTATTTTGGCTTCTAAGCTTTTTGTCTGCTAAATATTTTTTCGTAGTAATTCAACTTGGAATACTTTTCTACAAAACTTTCTTCAAGCGGGTAAACCCCATATTTTCTAGCTGTTCTCACCATTGCAAGGAAGTTTTCTGGTTTAACGCCTGGGTGAATACTGTTACTCGATGATAGAATGTATCCGCCACCTGGCGCCGCTTTCGCCAAGGTTTCCTTAACCACTTCCTCGACATCACTGGGGCTACCTAAAGGTAACACAATAGTGCAATCTATGTTTCCGATTAAGGCTATCTTGTCACCATACTTAGCCTTTACTTCACTTATATCCATACCGGCCGCAGGCTCCAACGGATGCAGTGCATCTATTCCGGCTTCGATAAGCAAATCCATTATCTTCCAGATGTTTCCATCGGTGTGTTTAATGAAAGGCACGTTAAGGCGTTTAGCCACATCCACAACCCTCTTCAAATATGGGTAAACAAACTTTCTGAAGAGTTTAGGCGACATGAAGGGAGCGGTCTTGTCGGCATAGTCGTCGCCGCTTAGAAGCACATCCGCCCCTTCTTTTACAGCCCTCTCCATCACCCTAGCCTTGTATTCGGCTATTTTTTCTGCAAGAATATGAGCAGCTTCTGGGTCGCGTCTATATAGTCTAAAGAGTTGCCCCATGCCCCCTAGAAGGTAGTGTGAAAACTCGAAGGAGTCGTGTCCCAGAAAAACTATACATTTTTCTCCCTTAAATCTATCCACGAGGGAATTAAGGGTTTCCAGTCTATGGGGTGCATCGGGGTCGGGAGGCTGATACTCAAGAATATCTTTCCGGTCTTTTAGTGGCCCCTTCAGAGGATATAATATGCCATCCTTCGTCTTCTCCCAGAGAATACCCCATTCACATTTAAATCTTCCAGGCGAAATCTCCTCCAGCCTAAGATCCTCCCCTGCTGTAGCTCCATCCATGTCGACCAGTTCCACGAAATCGGGGTAGCTACATTCGGGGCAAATAGCCTTTATAACGGGTTCATTTATTATGAGCTCCCATAATGGAACCTTATCGGGCGTCCCCCGTCTCAAGGCAGTAAGCATTCTCTCTCTACCGTTCATGTTAGGCCGTCCCAAAAAATATAAGACAAGCATGTTTATAAGAATGAACCTGAGGTGCATACATGGGACGTAAGCCTTTTCGTATACTAGCATTCAATAGTCCATCGGAAATGGTGTTCGGAAAATCCAAGAAGAAACTTGAATACGGTTTTGGATTTAAGGTTGGGGAGGGAGAAGTCCAGCCCGAAATAAAATATTTTCCTAGAGCAAGGATGCTGGAAACCCCTGAAAAAACTTTGGACGCTTATAGGAACATAACGCTTCGTATATTAAAGAAAGCTGTACGTCTAGGTATGACTAGTGTGCAACTTGAAACAGAATTACCGGCTATGATTACCAGCGACCGTGAACTTGCTTACACCGTGATTTCGGAGCAAAAGGCTCTGCTAGAGAAGTTCCATGAAGAATGTGGCTTAAATACAGCCCTCAGAGTAACAGTAGCAGATATACGGAACTTCAGTGATCCTAAAAAGTTTGAAAAAGATTACGGTATCTTACTCGAGGCTTTCGAAGCATCGGTTGACGCTGGAGCAGACGTCTTATCGATAGAGTCTTTTGGAGGTAAGGAGGTGTTTAGCCAAGCCTTGGCTCGCGGAGACATCGCCGGCATAATATTCTCTACCGGGGTGTTGGCAAGCCTTGATGTAGAGAGATTATGGTGTGATATAGTCAAGGAATTTAAAGGTAAGGTTTTGCTCGGAGGAGACTCAGGTTGTGCACATGCTAACAGTGCGATGATGCTGGCTGGCGGCTTCGACAGAAGACTGGTATCGCACGTCCTAGCCGCGTTAGTAAGGGTGGCGGCTACCGTACGGACACTAGTTGCCTTCGAGTGTGGTGCAACAGGTCCTGGAAAGGATTGTGCATATGAAAATGTTATAATAAAGGCTATAACAGGTGCCCCCATCTCCATTTTAGGAAAATCTAGTGCATGTGCCCACTCAAGCCTCATAGGAAACATTACGATGAGCGTATGCGATCTCTGGTCTAACGAATCGGTTGAAGACATAAAATTATTCGGTGGCTATGCTCCCGAAGTCTTCCTCGAGATACTTTACTATGACACACTTTTCCTAAATACTGCACTTAAAGTAGGTAAAGAAAAGGAAGTTAAGGGGATTCTGGTTGATTCGGAATTATATAGAGATCCACAGACCTTTATTCTAGCCCCTGAAAACGCCTTCGTTGTGGCTAAGAACATTATAAGAGAAGTCGACTACCTTAGACGTACCATAAATGCTGTTAAGACCGCCCTCTTACTTATAGAATCAAACTCCGAGAAATTAAAGTTACCGGAAATTGAGTTGAAGATCATTCGTCGTTTAAAGACAAAGATTAAAGAAATCGAGAAATGGAATGATGTACCTGAATCGCTTATCGAAAAATACAGAAAACTTGCGCGAGGCTTTAATCCAAAATTATATGGACTTTAATTCTAGAGTATTAATTCAAGGTTTTCCCTACTCTTTTTATCTAGGCTCCATGGATGAATCTCATATATATTGTCGTCCCTATCCTGTATAAGTATCCTACCATCTGGAAGCTTATGTATACTTCTACGGCCCCGTACAGAGAATGTCCTCTCCCCCTTATCTGTCTCAGCCTGAACCTTGTATTCTCCTGCTCTATAATCTACTTTCTTTATTTTGGTAATCCTCGGTACGAAATATATTTTCTCTAGAAAAGCGTCTACCGCTTTCCGCGAGTCTTTATCCATCTTCATGTAGTTTTTGACCATACAGATTTCCTCGCCATTTTTCGTTACAAATATAATGAATTCTGGATGCGAAAAGGGAAACGGTCTTCTCGGAATGATGTTATAGTAGCTTATTCCATCAATATTTATCTTCAACGCGTTACGTTTGTCGTCGATTTCCACTTTAATCTTAAAGGGGTCAACCAAATTTAGTTTTTTAAGATATTCCTTCAAGGACATAACGACACCCTCCCTAACTAGACTAGCTGTATTTTCTCGCTTTTCCTCCTTTTTTCCTCCTCGAATTGGGCATCCCAAAGCCTTCTATACAATCCATTTCTCTCTAATAGTTCCCTATGGGTTCCCATCTCCACGATTTGCCCCTTGTTCATTACTATTATTTTATCGGCATTCTTGACTGTTGAAAGCCTGTGGGCTATAACTATCGTTGTTCTGCCTTTAACTAGGTTGTTTAATGCGGCCTGTATCTGTCGTTCGGTTATTGTATCGACGGAGCTTGTAGCCTCATCCAAGATAAGTATTTTAGGGTCTGTAAGGATGGCTCTAGCTATAGCTATCCTCTGTCTCTCACCGCCCGATAACCTGTTTCCTCTTTCACCGACGTCTGTATCGTAGGCCGTAGGGAACTTCATTATAAAGTTATGGGCATAGGCTGCCTTAGCTACAGCTATTATCTCCTCAGGCTGGATCCTGGATTTTCCATATGCAATATTCTCTGCCACGGTGCCTGAGAAGAGTATGGGTTCTTGGAGAACGATACCAATCTGTTTTCTTAAACTCTCAAGCTTTATTTTTCTTAAATCCACACCATCTATCAATATCCTGCCTTTATCAGGATTATATAGCCTGAGGAGAAGTTTAATTAGAGTGGTTTTACCCGACCCGCTGGGTCCAACCACCCCCACCACTTCACCTGGCTTTATTTCAAGGTTTATTCCGTGAAGCACATATACGTAGGGCTCGTATCCGAAGTACACGTTCTCAAACCTGATATGACCCTTAAACTTGAAGTCGATAGTCTCCTCCGATGAAGATTCTTCTAGCTTGTTTTCTAAGATCTCGAATATTCTTTCGCCTGCTGTCAAAGCCGTCTGTAGTGGTTCGACAAGGGAGCTTAAGGTGTTAACTGGGCCGTAAAACTGCCACATATAGGATACGAATGCAATTAAGGTTCCGAGCTTTAGATCACCACTTATTACACTTAAGCCCCCCATCCACCACACCAAGACCGCGCTAACCGATGTGATTAACCCCAGGAGTGGAAATACTTCTAGACGTAATTTGACTGTCTCAAGATTGGCTTTTATCACCTCACTGAGCAAAGCCTTAAACTTGCTTATTTCACGCTTTTCCTGTGAAAATGCTTTAACTACCAGTATTCCCGGAATCGTGTCGACAAGCAGTGAACCTACATCGGCCCACCTACGCCAAGCCCTGTGATAAACTCTCCTAGCTTTCCGGCGGAAATAGTATACACCGTAGAAGACGAAGGGTATCGGGATCAATGCAAATAATGATAAAAAGGGGTCCATTGTGAACACTACTACGCCTATACCCACTATCTGCAGGATGCTTATTATGAAGGATTGAACACCCCATGTTAGAAACCACCTTATTCTAGAGGTATCGTCAGATATCCTGGAAATCAATCTCCCTGAACCGTATTTATCGTGAAACCGAAGTGAAAGCCTCTGGATATGATCGTAAAGTCTTACACGCATGTCGAAAATTATTTTTTCACCAAGGTAGGCGAGAGCATAGTTTCTGATGATGTTTACCAAGGTTGAGGCAAAATATACGGCTATTAAATACATTACAAGTTGCTCTAGAAGTCCGATGTTGCCTCCATCTATGGCTTCATCTATTAAAATCTTCAACAGGTAAGGTGGTATAAGCCCGAGAGCAACTGATATTAGTGAAAGGAAAATTGTTAGTACCCCTAGATACCAGTAGGATTTTAGGAAAACCAGCAACCTTAATAGAACGTCTCTTTTAGCCACCTTATTGGAAAAACCGTTTTCACCTGTCCTACATTTCCCCTCTATTTTCCTGTATTCCTCTCCTTCGACAGCAACCTCCTCTATAAGTCTCCAGGCCCTCCGAAACTCCTCTACACGGGATCTCGTAAAATGTATAAGGCTCACTACTTTACCTGTAATTAACTCTACCTCTATTTCACCGCTACCAAGATAGTCGAAAAACCTTACGTCTTTAACGTTTTTTAATGGAATAGCCTGTATATTGCCTGTTGAGGGGGTGTAGACTATAATTCTCTTATTTGTTAAGACAAGCCATCTCGACCCAAACGTGTGATCTTCTCTCAAGTCGCTTTCAAACATAAACAAAATTTCCTCGTCTCCAGATACCAGTGACTTGAAATCTATACTACTTGTATCTGGGGGTTCATCCACCCCTCCTTCTAACCCCACTTTATTAAACCCCCTTTCCTCCCTCCCCATCCTCTAATCTTTAAGCTTTACTGTGAAAATATTTTATTAAAAACGAATGAAAAGTGAAGAAACTTTATTGAAAATGATTTTGTGTTACGGTTTTCTTAGTAATTATTTGTTTAGAGTATTGATTATTAAAAGGGTGTTCAT
>Ga0180301_10003914_pt1 | contig 11556 bp, 10 predicted proteins | sample GuaBasSediGuay16_FD_121797 | JGI IMG/M metagenome (GOLD analysis project Ga0180301, IMG submission 121797) | Subseafloor sediment microbial communities from Guaymas Basin, Gulf of California, Mexico - Guay16, Core 4569-2, 12-15 cm | ecosystem: Environmental > Aquatic > Marine > Hydrothermal... | reverse complement strand
TTTTTACTTACATCTACTTAAAAGATAAAGAAGTATTTACCAGATCCGGTTTTCTAACTATATTTTTTCTTTCCGCTGCTTTTTTTACTCGCTATATAGGAATAGTACTTGTTATAAGTACGATGTTAAGTATCTTTTTTTATGCAGAAGGCAATAGATATAAAAAGCTCATTTTTGTAGGTGTACCTGTGGTTTGCCTTATTCTTATGTGGGCACTTATGATTATTTTGCATCCTCACCCTTCTTCTAGTGCCGGCATTTTTGATCTTGATCCTTATGCTGCCTCTGCGGGTACAATCTTCCAGCACCCTTTCTTATTTCTAAAAAGATTATGGAACAATGTATTTTATTATTTAGATATGTTTTCCATTATTTTATTTCCGCTTAGATATAAACTATCTACTTTGGGGATTGCTCTGCTCAAGTCTCTGGTGGTTTTTTCTTTAAGCGCAGGCCTCTTGCTAAACAGGAGAAAGACAACATCTTTTTTGAATTGGTACTTTTTGCTTTATTTATTAATTATTTTATTCTGGCCTTATCAGGAAGGAGTAAGGTTTCTTATTCCTCTTCTTCCTTTAATTTACTTCTACATTAGTTTGTTCGCCTCTCAATATATAAAATCTTTATCTCTTAAAATTACTCTTTCTGTGGTACTCTTATATACAAACCTTTCTTTTTTGCCTGCCGCAAGACAATTGTCGTTTAAGGATTTACCTTCTGCGGCTAAAAATTTCTTTGTAATTAACATATGGGCGAGAGATAATCTGCCTTCTTCTGCTGTAATACTGTCGCGCAAGCCGCGCATAACTTATTTTTATTCCGGGCATAAATCTATGGCATATCCTTTTTCAAAAGACCCTGCTCTTATCTGGCGTTTCCTGGAAAGACATAGAATAAAATACTTGATAGTCGATAATTTCTCGCGCGAGACTTATCTTTATATTGCTCCTTTTCTGCAAAAATACAGAGCCAGATTGAAACTCATTTACAGGATCGGCAATACGGGCCTATTCAGGATTGAGTAACCAAAATTGTCCACCCGCCGGGTGGACAAAATCTTTCTCCTCGGGCGGCAGAGGAAATCAATAAAACAAAAAGAGCCGGCGGAAGAATAATTGCCGTGGGGACTACAGTTACAAGAGCCTTAGAGAGTTCGGCAGTAAGAGACGAGGATTCTTTCTTTTTGAAATCTTCTCATAATAATACTTCTCTTTTCATTACGCCGGGCTATACTTTTAAAATTGTTGATTGTCTTCTTACGAATTTCCATCTCCCACGTTCTACAAACATTATTTTGACATCTGTTTTCGGCGGAATGTCTCTTATTAAAAAGAGCTTACAGATATGCCGTAGAAAATAAGTTTAGATTTTACAGCTTCGGCGACGCTATGTTGATTACTTAGCTCATAGTAAAACGGGAAGAATAATGATAAGAAATTATTTTATTTCTCAACTATCAGCTGTGAGCTAAGAGCTTCTTCAGGAGCTATCAGCTATGAACTATGAGCTAAATTATCTGTGCTAATCTGTGTTATGAATGAAGCGATGGAGACATTGACTATTAAAGAAATTTTAGATGTTACAGATGGAAGAATATCCTTTCCTTTACGTAAAAACAAGGTAATCAAAAGTATTTCGATTGATAGCCGTACGGTTAAGAAAGGAGATTTATTCATCGTGTTAAAAGGTGAGCGTTTTGACGGTCATAATTTTGTTCCGGATGCCTTTTAAAAGGGAGCGAAAGCGGCGCTGGTATCTAAGGATATATGTATAAACAAACCCATAATAAAAGCAAAAGATACTCTTAAGGCGATAGGAGACATTGCCGCTTATTACCGCAGGAAGTTTAAGATTACCGTTATTGGTGCTGCCGGTTCTAACGGAAAAACTACGGTAAAAAGCATGATTGCTTACTTACTTTTTTATAAGTTCGATGTTGTCTCTTCTTACGCCAGTTTTAACAATTTTATCGATGTTCCCCTTACAATGTTTAGAATAAACAAGAAAACGGATATCCTCATACAGGAAATGGAAACTAATGTATTAGGCGGAATTAAAAGATTATCCAATATCACAGAGCCCTCAATTGGCGTGGTTACTAATATCGCGCCTGCGCATTTAGAAAGTCTAAAGACAGAATGCAACGTTTTTCGTGAGAAGTCAGAGCTTGTAAAATTTCTTACCCGTGATGGGTTTTCTATCATAAACAGAGATGATAAATTCTCTAAAAAAGAAATCTTTTTCTAGACACATTATTACCTTTGGAATTACAAAAAACGCTGATTTTAGGGCAAAAAACATAAAAATGGCAAAGAATGGTATTTATTTTAACATTGGAAGTATAAGGTTCTTTTTGCCAACCCTATTTTATAAGAATGTGTATAATGCGTTGGCGGCAATATCTGTATCTAATGGGATTTTCGTATTTCTTTAAAGCGATCGGCGTTTCTGCTTAAGGGTTTTAAATTTCCTTCTCTCAGGGCACAGCTTATTAAGACAAAGAAAGCGCTTATTATTAATGATTGTTTTAACCTAATTCCCAATCCATGGAAGATGCTCTCTTGATGTTATCCGCTTTAGAAGGCAAAGGCAAGCTTGCTGTTTTAGGAAATATGGAAGGGCTTGGCAGCCAATCAGAAAAGTTTCATTATAAAATAGGCAAACTATGCACCCGTATTAAATTAGACACACTCATTACTTATGGCCCCAAGGCGCGATTTATCGCCAGAGGGGCAAAGGATAACGGCTTAAATAGAATTATTTGTTGTAAAACATATAAGGAAGTTGTAAAATCCCTTATTGGCAGCTTAAAACCTTTTAGTGCCGTGTTAGTAAAAGGTTCAAGAGCAACGCAAATGGAAAATATTGTAGAAGAATTGTTGTGTAGCCTAAAGAGGTAGTTACAAACTTTCTTTAGGCTACAGACTGCTGTATTCTGTAGTCTGCAGTTTGAAGCTTGCGGCTTGTGACTTTTATGCCAAAACTTAAGAAAGAGCTCACTCTAATTGATATTTTTTCTGTTGCTTCCGGGGCAATGATAAGTTCAGGGCTGTTTATTCTTCCCGGATTGGCCTATGCGCAAGCCGGCCCCGCGGTAATTATTTCTTATTTTATAGCCGGCCTTTTTGCTCTAACAGGGATGTTAAGCCAGGCTGAACTCGTCTCGGCAATGCCGAAAGCCGGGGGCACTTATTTCTACGTTACCCGCAGTCTGGGGCCGGCTATTGGGACAGTTAATGGTCTAACTACATGGTTCTCTTTATCTTTAAAAAGTGTATTTGCTCTGGTAGGCATGGCTGCTTTCGCGAAACTTATCATGGGCGTTAATATACACATTATTGCTTTTGTTTTGTGCCTTATTTTTCTTATTATTAATATCGCGGGGATAAAAGAGGCGGGAAGAGTACAGGTAATTTTGGTATTTATTTTGTTGACAGCACTGATTTTTTATATTATACGGGGGATTCCTGTAGTTAAGGTGGCAAATTTTGAGCCTTTCGTATCAAAAGGATGGCGCGCAATTTTTTCTACCGCCGGTTTTGTGTTTGTTTCTTACGGCGGTTTGTTAAAGGTAGCGAGCGTAGCAGAAGAAACGAAAGAACCTGCTCGGACAGTACCGCGGGGCATGATGCTTTCTATGTTTTTTGTAAGCATTCTCTATTTTTTTGTTGTATTTGTAACAACAGGAATATTAGGGGAAAAACTTGCCTTTTCCCCGCCGGCCCTTAAGCCGTCTCTTACGCCGATTTCTGACAGTGCACAGGTCTTTATGGGCGCACCAGGTAAGATTGCCCTAAGCGTTGCTGCGATATTGGCATTTGTTTCTACGGCTAACGCGGGTATTATGGCTGCTTCGCGTTATCCTTTAGCGTTGAGCCGTGATAAACTTCTGCCGGCATTCTTGGGCAGGATTGATAAAAAACTCAATACTCCCCGTAATGCGATATTATTTACGGGTTTGCTTATGATAATTGCCTTATTGTTCAGGCTTAAGGTTCTTGTGGAAGCAGCTTCTACTGTTTTAATACTTACGTATATGTTTTCCTGTTTTTCCGTTATTATTATGAGGGAGAGCCATATTCAGAATTACAAGCCGCGTTTCCACGCGCCCCTGTATCCCTGGGTGCAGATTGCCGGTATCTTTGGATTTGGTTTTCTTTTGTTAGAGATGGGTCCCGAAGCCCTTATTATAAGCATTATTCTTATTATAAGCGGTTTCTTAGTATATTTGTTCTATGGTAGAATTCGTTCGAAGAGTGAATATGCTTTACTGCATGTTATTGAAAGAGTGACAGCTAAGGAGATTACCACTAATCTTTTGGAATCAGAGTTAAAAGATATAATAAGGGAAAGGGATGACATTACAAAAGACAGGTTTGATCACATTATTGAGAAGGCAGCGGTTTTGGATATTAAGAATAGAGTTACTTTAGATAAACTTTTTAAAAGAATTGCCGAAACTGTATCAGAAAAGCTTCATATTCCATCCAAAGAAGTATTTAATCTATTATGGCAAAGAGAAAAAGAAAGCAGCACGGCTATTTCTCAAACTCTGGCTATTCCTCATATTGTTATTGAAGGCGAGCATATTTTTGATATTTTTCTAATCCGTGTAAAAGACGGCGTATTCTTTTCCGACGATGCGCCGAATGTGCGTGCTGTATTTGTGTTGTTAGGCACTATGGATGAACGTAACTTTCATTTGCGTTCGCTATCAGCAATTGCCCAGATAGTTCAGGCGCGTGATTTTGATAAGATGTGGATGAAAGCGCGCAATAAGAATGAACTAAAAGACATAGTGCTTCTTGGAGAGAGAAAAAGGTAGCGGAAGAATATAAGTATATACCACTTAACTTGATAGTATAGGGATTTCCTTTTTTAACCACAGATAAAGAAGAATACAGATAATCACAGAAAGAGCCCAGCAGCGAATCATACAAATTGCACGAAGGGGAAATAATGATACAAAGGATAAGAAAATTTAACCGCAGATTAGGCGGATTGAGCAGATTGAGATCTCAGGGAATCCGCGTTAATCAGCCGAATCCGCGGTTAAAGATATCAGAAACACTCTGTGGTTAGAATATTAGAGAATTGCATCCTGATTAATTTAATTCTACTGGCGGCTGGTGCCCTGGTGCTCTTTTAACTAAGCTTTAAAAAACAGAAGACATTTTTGACAATACGTAAGAGGATGGACGGAGGAGAAGATGGATATTTCGAAAAAGATAAGTTTGATCAAAGATTCGCTTACGTTGGCGATAAGTGCCAAGGCTAAAGCGATGAAGAAGAAGGGGATTGACGTGATTGGATTTGGCGCCGGCGAGCCGGATTTTGATACACCTCCTCATATTAAGGAAGCGGCGCGCAAAGCCATAGACCGTGGATTTACAAAATATACCCCGGCAAGCGGCATGGTAGAGCTAAAACAAGCGGTATGCGATAAATTAAAAAGGACAATGGCTTGGAATACAAAGAGAATGAGATTATTATCTCCTGCGGCGCGAAGCATTCTCTTTTTAATGCCGTTTGTTCTTCATGTAATGAGGATGAGGAAGCTATTATTTCTTCTCCTTTCTGGGTAAGCTGTTCTGAGATGGTGAGGGCTGCCGGAGCAAAGCCTGTTTTTATTTCTGTGGATGAGAGCAATTTTAAAATAAAACCGCAAGACATAAAGGATGCCGTTACACAAAAAAACGAAATTATTGATTCTTAATTCTCCTTCAAATCCGGCAGGGACAATTTATACAAAAGATGAGCTTGAAGAGATAGCCAAAGTTTTATTAGAGCAAATTGTCCGCCCGCCGGGTGGACAAGGTTGAGGGCGATGAGGATACTGTTTATCACTCGCAATTTTCCTCCCCGCCGCGGAGGTATGGAGAGGGTAGCTTATGCGCTTTATTCTCAATTGAGCAGAAGGGAAGAGGTTATTTTACTGAAGTGGGCAGGCCCTAAGAAATTACTTTTTTTAATTATTCCTTATTTTTTCCTCCGTGCCTCATTAATTCTAATGAGCCGAAATATAGACATAGTATATCTTAATGAAGGATTTCTTTCGCTTCTGGGGTTTGGGCTGAAAATATTTGGCCGGCCTGTAGCAGTTACTATTCACGGTCTGGATATAACTTACAGCAATAAAATCTATCAGTTCTTTATTCCCCGGGCAGTAGCTTCTTTAGATAAGATTATTTGCATAAGCCATTATACTAAGAAAGAATGCCTTAAGAGAGGAATTCCTGAAGAGAAGGTAGTGATTATTCCTGACGGCTGTAATGATGAATTCTTCCGCTCCGAAAGGAAAGTAGTATTTAAGAAGAAACTAAGTGGTTTTGTTTCCGAAGATTTAACAAAAAAGAAGATTATTCTTTCAGTCTGCCGCCTTATTGAACGGAAAGGTATCCACTGGTTTATTGAGAATGTTATTCCCCAAATAGTCTCAGGAAAGAAAGACTTTCTCTATATTGTTATCGGCGATGGACCTCTAAGAGGCAGGATTGAGCGAATTATTCACAGGATAAACCTTTCTCCTTGGGTAAAATTATTAGGCAGTGTTAAGCAAGAGGCGTTGGTTGTCGCTTATAATGCGGCGGATATATTCGTTATGCCCAATATTCCTGTAGAAGGCGATGCAGAGGGTTTTGGGGTTGTAGCTCTAGAAGCTGCCTCTTGCGGTTTGCCAGTCTTAGCTTCTCATTTGGAAGGTATTCCTGATGCTTTGTTAGAGGGTAAGTTGGGTGTATTAATACCCTCAAGAGATAAAAATGCTTGGAAAGATAATGTTGTTTCTTCGCTGGACAATAAAGATAATTTCTCAGAAGAAATTAGGAATTTAGCACTTCAGAATTTTCATTGGAGCAAGATATCGCATATGTATATGCTTGCGTTTGAAGCTGCCTTACAATCTTATAGATGACAAAAATATAGTAATATAACTGGATTATGAGCGGCGAAAGAATATTACCTGAGAAGATAAAAACGGAAGGCGAATTCTTTATATATCTTAAGGAAATATTCATCTATAACTGGTGTAGTAATATTTTAGATGATAGCATTTGTTGTCTAGATATGGGATGCGGAGATGGGTATGGTACAAGCCTATTGTCATTTCATAATAGAAGTCTAATAGGAATAGATATTGACGAAAAAGTTGTTTTAAGGGCACAAAAGAGATACGGAAATTATAATTGCAGATTTGTCAGATATAATGGGTGGACTATTCCTTTTTTGGATGATACATTTGATGCAGTTGTTTCTTTTCATGTGATTGAACATGTTAGAGATGATGCCAGATTCATATCTGAGATATATCGAGTATTGAAAAAATCAGGAATTTTTATCCTGACTACACCCAACAAAATAGTTAGGTTACCTGGCGGAATAAAACCATGGAATGTATATCATGTAAGAGAATATTCTCCTTCAGAGTTGAGGATGGTCCTTGCTAGAAGCTTTGATAAAATAGACATATTAGGAATTAAGGCTTACGGAGAAGCCAAAAAGGTGGAAGACAGAAGAATAAGGCGTAATTTAAGACTTGTTTCATATGATATTCTGAATTTGCGGCGGATCCTACCCCCTTTCTGGGTGTCATCTTTATTAAAATTTTTCTATTTTATAGAGGGTAAAACAAAAAAGTTTACTAAAAAAAGAGATTTGTCAAAATATTTGCATGATCCTACCAGACTTAAGTCATTTTACGAGATAAATAATAAGGATATAGATAATTCTTTAGATATTGTTGCACTATGCCAGAAAAGTACTTTGGTCAAGACTACCGAGTCTTTTCAGGGCTTGCAACTGGACCATTCTCTGCTGCATTCTATATGGAGGGGGCGAACGCGCTCCGGCCCGCGCCATTTCTTCCGTCTTTTTCTTATAAAACGGCTTCTTTTATCTTCTCTAAAGAAGAATGCCTGCGTGTTAGATGCCGGCAGCGGGGGAGGAGAGTTAAGTCTGGATTTAGCAAGATTAGGTTTTAGAGTGGACGCGGTTGATGCGGACGAAAACAGCTGTAATTATCTACAAAGGAGAGCTGAGAGAGAAAAAGCGTTGCAAAAGCAAATAAGGGTGATTAATAAAGATTTTCAGTCTATTGACTATCCGCCGCATTTTTTTGACGCGATTGTCTGCAGCGAAGTCTTAGAGCATATTGATGATGATAAAGGATTATTAAAATACTTCCAATCTATTCTTAAACCCGGCGGAATTCTCATCATAAGTACGCCTCTTTCAGGCAAAGGTTGGGATAAGTGGGATGAGCTTGTCGGGCACAAAAGGCTTTATGAGCAGAGAAAGCTTGTAGTTCTGCTTGAAGAATGCGGCTTTAATGTTAAGAAAAAAATTAGCTGGGGGTTTCCTTTAGGTAGACTGTATCACCGTTTCTTATTTTTATTTTGGGGCAAGCGTATAAAAAATGAGTCAGAACTTTGGCAGGAAGAGTTATTTATAACTAAAATAGGTAAAAACAAATGGGTATCATTAATTTTATCTTTTGTTTTTTTTATTGATATTATCTTCCCAGCAACTCGTTATGATATAGGGTTAATCATTAAGGCGCATAGAAAATGATAAAGAGAATTTTTGTATGGTCCTTTATAATTTCTATATTTGCGGGTTTATTTTTGCTCTTGGGGCGTAGCGGCAGAGATATTGTAGTTTTACCCTGGAGAGATGTAAATTTCCTCTTTATATTTTTAGCACTTTCTATATATTTAACCGCTAGCTTGTCATTTTACTTGCTCTGGGCGCAGATTTATTTTGCTTTAGGAAAGAAAGTATCCGGCAGGAAGAGTTTTAAAGTATGGGCTTATTCGCTTTTAGGTAAATATTCGTTGTTAGGAATAGGCCAGCCTTTGAGCCGAGTCTATTTAGCTACTCAATTAGGCTTGCAAAAAGAAGCCACGGTGGGTTCCGTTATTTTGGAACAGGAAATGATTGTAATGGGGGCTATTTTGTATGCAGGAGCAGGTATCATTATGGGTAAGCATTACATTAATTTTTATATTTTGTCTTTGAGCTTTGTTATAATATTGTTCTTGTCTCAGCCACGGCTATGGGAAAAGTTTAGCAATTTCTTTCTTCGCTTAAGACGCAGGCCTCCTATCTCTATAAAAATAAGCTCAAGGCAGATAATTATTTGGGTAGTTAAGTATTTTATTGTTTGGTTGATAGTGGGGGCAGCGTTTTTTTTATATCTAAATGGCTTGGGCATAAAAGGAGAAGAGAACTTTTTTTCTGTAGGCGTCATTCTTGCTGTCTCTTTTCTTTCCGGGTATTTAGCTCCTTTTGTACCAGCAGGCTTAGGAGTACGAGAGGCCACTATGAGTTTTCTTATCAGTAAAAATTTGGGTGTAGATATCTCTTTAGCTATAGCCGCAGCTCTGTTGTTCCGTCTTTTAATATTATTAGGAGAACTTTTATGTTTGTGCGTCGCCAGGGTGATATAGGGCATATTTTTTTAATAGTATTCCTTATCTTTATCTCTTATTCTCTTTCTCTCAAAGGCGGGTTTACTTATGACGACCATTATGTGATAGAAAACAATAATTTTGTAAAAAACTTATCACTTCACAATATAAAAGGATTTTTCCTGGCCCAAAACAGCTCTTTTCTGTCTGATTCTACAATGTATAGGCCCTTGCTTTTTTTAAGTTATGCCTGGGATTATTGGCTGGGGGGAGGGAAGGCTTTTGTTTTTCATCTTGACAGCCTCTTTTTGCATATTCTGGCTTCGTTATTGTTTATGCTTATTTTATATAAAATATTTAATTTCAGCAGAGAGATTTCTTTTATTCTTGCTTTGTTTTTCGGCCTGCAGCCGGCTAATTCTCAGAGTGTATGTTTTATCTCTGCACGGGGAGATATTCTATTTTCTTTATTTTTGCTGGGGGCCTTCTATTTTTATGCCAAAGATAAACACTGGCTTAGTCTTTTATTATTTGTATTGGGGATTTTAAGTAAGGAGACAGCGGTAGTCTTTCTGCCTCTGATTATAGCTTATGATTTATTATTTAAGCAGAGAAAAAAGCTGACTTTTTATCTGGCGGTAGTTGTAACTATTGGAGTGTATTTATCTTGGCGTTATATTTTGTTTTCAAATATTATCACTACCCATTTTGCCCGCTCTCGCGGTCAGGACTTTATTCTTTTTGCCCGTTCGTTTTTCTCTTACTTCAGCATTTGGTTTTTGCCTTTTAGCTTATCTATAAAACATAGTTTAGGGAGAAATTATTTTCTTGATATCAGCGGCATAGCTATATTTATAACGGTGTTTTTACTCTCTCTTTTCCTCTTAAAGAGAAGAGAAAAGAAGGCATTTCTGGGATTTTTATGGGGAATATTTCCCCTGCTCATTCTTGTTCTGGGCTCATTCAATACGCCCTTAGGAGAACAAAGGATTTATTTTAGCGGGTTTGGTTTTGTAATATTTTTGGGTGTATTTGCGGCAAAAATGAGAAAAGATTATCTGCATTGGTTTCTAATATTTGCTTTTATGCTTACGGCATGGAGGTCTTTTCTGTGGTCTGAACCTGTATTTATCTGGCAGGATGCAGCAAGTAAGTATCCGGGCGATTGGCTTGTTTGCGAGAATCTTGCTTATGAATACCAACGTAGAGGTGATTTTCAGAAGGCAAAAGCTTATTATACAAAAGCAATTAAGATAAACAAAAGGGCTTTTCGGTCTTTATATAATCTGGGGACTATACTGGGAAAGGAAGGGAAAGCGCAGGAATCTATATTTTACTTGCAGAGAGCTATAAAAATAAAGCCTGATGCCCGCGCTTACTATAATTTAGCTTTAAGTTATCTTTCTCTGCCAAATCCTGACAAGGAAAAAGCCAGAGCTTACCTTAAAAAAGCCGCAAGCTTAGGCTATAAAGTGTCTCTTAAAATAAAACAGCTTATAGGAAGATGAAAAAGAATAAAATTATTGTTTTAGCGTTGGCCTTTGTTTTCTTGAGTTATATCCCGGCATTATTTGGCGGTTTTGTCTTTGATGACGGGCATATGGTAGCAAGCAATATTTTGATAAGAAGCATAAAATATATACCTTATTTTTTTAAAGGAGAAGTTACCTCTTACTTGCCTCAGCCTAAAGGAATGTTCCGCCCTCTCTTGATGCTGACTTTTATGCTGAATTACTTCATATCCCGCTTATCTCCCTGGAGTTACCATCTGTTTAACGTCCTTCTGCATTTGGCTAATATTTATTTATTGTTTATTCTTTTTTGTCTGACTTTTCCCAAAGCAGACCGCCGCTTGCTTGCGGCTTTTGCTTTTCTCTTTGGTATCCATCCCGTTAACACTGAGGCCGTAGCTTATGTCTCCAGCCGCTCCGACCTCCTGGTTAGTTTTTTTCTTCTCTTTGCCCTAATAAAATATATCCAGAAAAAATACCGGCTTTCTTTCCTGTTCTTTATTCTGGCTTTTCTTTCCAAAGAGACAGCAGTTATATTCTTGCCGCTTATTTTCGTTTATGATTTATTCTTAAAGGCGGGAGCTCCTTCTAAAAAGCAATATAGATTCTATCTTATTGTGTTCCTGGGGACTTTATTC
>Ga0180301_10003913_pt1 | contig 11557 bp, 13 predicted proteins | sample GuaBasSediGuay16_FD_121797 | JGI IMG/M metagenome (GOLD analysis project Ga0180301, IMG submission 121797) | Subseafloor sediment microbial communities from Guaymas Basin, Gulf of California, Mexico - Guay16, Core 4569-2, 12-15 cm | ecosystem: Environmental > Aquatic > Marine > Hydrothermal... | reverse complement strand
CCAAAAATTTAATAACTCTCGAAAAAGTGAATAAACAATAAGATGATTGTCCTCCTGTTGGACTTTCCAAAATTTTACCTTATTTATGATGGCAATTTGTTGGGTAGTAAACTTCCTTCTTTTAAATTCAGGATAAATAATTTTATAGAAATACTTCAGATTTCTAACTTTTTCCTTAAGCTCACCATCTAAATTAGTGCAGATGATTAATATTTCATCATTTTCTCCAATAATAGCTTTTTTGAGGACAGAATTTAGCACTTTTTTCAAATGAGAAAAACTAAATTTCTGTTTCCAATCTTTTGATTCGCAAATTATTTTATGCCCATCATTAAAAACTAAGACAAAATCAGCAAGATATGGTGCTTCAAGTTGAATATAAGAAAAATTAGGATCACGCAAATATTGTAAAAATAATGACATTGCCGCCCATGCTTGTGCATTAATTCCTTTGTAATTAGATTGACCTTGTTCACTCATAAATATTCTCTGAATTATTTAAAAAATTATCTATTTCTAAGTCCAACTCTTTTTTGACTTTTATATATTCCCCATAATCTGTATTCATACCGATATTACTAAAAGTTCTATTAACCCTAGTTATTAAATCTTGAAGGCGATTAATAGATTCTAACAAAAATCCAACATCTTCTCTATCTTGATAAATAGCAACCTGTCTTTTTTCTAAATAAGCTTTAAATTTTTCAAAAATAATTATTTCTAATAAAGAAATATTTGCATTTGTTGTGTTTTTAATTTTTTCCAAAATATATCGCACATGCTTTTCATACTGTGGATAAAATTTATCTTCCATCAGAAAGAAATCTCTCAATTCTTTACCATCTTTAATAAAATCCAAATGCCCTCCAGGTCTTCTAATAGGAATCTGTGCAGATCCTTCCTGATGGTCATAAAACATATGTGGTTTATCAAAATATGGACTCTCTTCTATTTTAACCACATAAACACATTTCTCCTTTTGTCTTATAAAAATAACATTGGGCAAATCCCATTTTATAGTTGCTGGGAAAATATTCTTTGTAATTATTTGACTTAACTTATGTTTGAATTCTTTATCATAATCCATTCCTGTTATAGATCTATTTTTATCTCGAATACCAAAAACATATATCCACCTCTACAATTAGCAAATGCACAGAATTCCTTTTTTAATCTTACTTTCCCTTCCCTATCCTTCTTAAAAGGCAATTTCTCTTTTAATTCAAATGAATCATCCTCCATATTTGAAGAAGGTGCTTTTAAGAAACTCTTTAATTCCTTAAGAGTCCATTTATGCGCATTTTCGAGAAGTGGTGTCATTAGTTAGTTTTGGTTAATAATTCTTATAAAAAGGTTCGGCTCTAAATACCGAATAATCTTCGGTGTCTGATAAAGGCTTAGTAATAACTTGGAAAGGTTTCAATTTAGCAATCATCTGCTGTAGATTTTTAGCAACTAACCTACTACACCCAATTAGTCTTTCTACGGCACTTGCAGAAACTCCATCACAGGCGAAAATAAGCGAAAACTCCAATAATTCCTGAAAGTCAAAGAAATCTTGCATATAGTCATTTGGTGATTGCGAGGCAAAAAATACTACCACACCTTTAGATCGTCCCTCTCTAACAATTCTCTGCAAAAATGGGTTTTTCTGAGACAAATAATTATGCGCCTCATCAATAACAAGAATTGTTCGTATAAATCTTATACCATCCTTTGTCATTGAATCAGGCAATGATGCCATTTCTTTATATAATCTCTCTATTACTAAATAAGCCACCAATTCTTTAAGCACTGGTAACTGATGTAAATCTACAATAAATGTATTTTCAGAAACTCTATCTATTAATCGCTCTTTACTGTTATGGTCCCAAAATAATCCAAATTCAGAAAAATCTTTCAATATCTCGACTAAAGAATCGGGTTTTTGCTTACGTTCCACATACATTTCATTAACTATTTCGGCAACTTCACGGAAGTCAGGATACCGTTTATCATATCCTTCACGCATCTGGTAAGCTCGTTTAATTGCCTCTGTTAAATTCCCTTTTTGTACTGTTCCAAACTGTCTATGGATGGAAGCAAAAGATTCTGCTTTTTCCTTGGCAGATATCTTTACTTGTGTCTCGCTATAGTCAGATAAGACAAATGGATTTATAGGTAGAACCTGTTCGGGCAATTTAAAGACCTTGGCCTTCGCAACATCAACAAAATTTTTACGCGAAGCAACATCTCCTTTGTAATCAAAGAATATAAAATTAGTTTGATATCCGGAAAGTCTCCTTATGTCAGCTAATATTTTAAGTAAAACTTGCGTTTTCCCAACGCCGGGTTTGCCCATTATAGCCAGATGCGAATTTGCATGACGAATAGTATTGTTTAACTCAAAATAAACCTTTTCTCCCGTTAACTCATCAGTTCCTACATGAATATTTATTTTAGGTATCTCACTAGGGCTGTAAGATATGCCCTTATCCTCTATTAATCCTCCTAATCTAGCTAATAATTCTGTAGAATCTTGGCCCGCTTCTTCATACATAGACTTTAAGAGTTGACATCCATGTTCAAGATGTCGCTTTACAACAGAATCGTTAGAAAAGAATTCCTCATCATCAAAATCTTTCTTATGCAAAGCACAAAGCATAGCCTTATATAACATTTCTTCCTGTCCAAAAAGTGATTGCCTGCGGATTTCTCTGCCTCGTGTATCATTTAAAGGTAACTCTTCAAAATTAAAAAACCTAATTGAAAGAGATAGCGCAATTCGCGCAAGAACCCCTATTTCAATACCTGTAGAATAACTGAGCTTTCTCAATATCTCTTCCGATGCTTCGGATGTAATTATTCTATCAGCCATTACTATCCCTCCAGAAATACCCCTCTTGTAAAGTAGTTAGTTCTCTGTATCTGTCAAATAAAAGCCTATTTACTCGAGCAATATGAGGTTCCAACTTTCGGTAATAATTCTGATCTACCTCAGTATCAGTAGAAAGAATAATCACCTGTTCCCCTGCCTGCGGAAAATACTTTGTAACAATAGCATCTCTATGCGTACTATCTAACCTTGCAAGCGGAGTATCAATAACTATTGGCAAATTATAATTAGAAGTTTTAGCTAATCCCCAAAGAAGAGATATAGCAAAAACCTCTTTTTCTCCAGCAGATAAATTCCTTTTATTTATCACTGAATTATGTTTGTCAATTATCGTAATCCTATAAGTTAGCGGATCTATTTTTACATCGGCAATTAAATCGCTCTTACTGGCTAATGTCCTATACATCTCAAAAATATGTTGTCTAAGTTCTTCTAACTTACTTATGCGCAGTTTATCTATAAATTCATTTAGTGCTTTCGTTATCTTTCCTACTTTGGCAATCACACTAACTTTACCTTTTTCCTGCTCATATCTTTCATAAAGATTATTTAGTTCTCTTTCCAAAATATTAACTGCTGATGTTTTTTCTGCAATTTGTTCATCTAAATATCTAATCTCTTGCTTTCGCCTTCCAATATTTTGCTGGATATCATCCCTTTGTTTTTGTAATTCACGAAAGGCATCTTTATCTTCTGCTGATACTTCATATTTAGCCAACTCATCTTCTATATTTTTAAGCTCCCTTATTACGCTCTCCCGTTCATTCAATAGATCTTTAAGATTAAACATTGCCTGCTCATTTAAAATTCTACTTTCTAACTTTTTCTCGTCTCTTTCAGAAAGATTCAAAACTGGCTTCTGATTAGAAATCTCTTCTTTGTTCTTTTTAAGGGAAGAAATTCCTTCAATTATTTCTTTTTTCAAATATTCCTTCTTACTCTCATCAAAAGGTTTTCTGCACATAAGACATTCGGGCTTAAATAACCTTTCTACTAAGGCTTCTGCCATTTCTTCTTTTGCCTTAATCTCAAGGTTAGCTTCCCGCAGTATTCTCTCTTGTTTAATTTGTTCAAGCAACAAATCAAACCTATTAGAAAGCAAACTAAAAGGCAAAACAGTTGAGCAAAACCGCTTTATTTCCTTATCAATCTCTGACTTCCTTGTGCTTAATTGGATACGTTTTATCTCTATTTCTCTTAACCCCTTTGCCCCTGAAGCAGAAAAACCAAATCGTTTTAAAAATTCATCCTCTATTTCCTTTGCTTTGCTTTGCAAATCAGCAAGCTCATTTTCTAAATATTTAAGCTCACTCTTCCATTCATCAACTTTCTTTCTATCTGCCTCAAGTTGATATTCCTTTGCTTTAATATCTTCATCCAAAACATCATTTCTATTTTTCCTTTGTTCTCGGCGGATATTTTCTAAATCAACCAACAACTGTTTTGCCCTCTCTATCCCTAAAAGGGCCTCTATTGATTCTTTTAACCTGCCTTCAGAATCCTCATCAGATGCTAAATATTCTATTTTCTCCCCATTAAAAAAGAAAAACTGAGATATACCATAAGGAATGGCTTTTTCCAGGAAATCCTGCCAGCCTGTTTGATCAGTTATAGCAAGCCTCTGGTCGTTTTTAATAATAACCAATCTTTCCTCAAGATCAGATTGAGTAATTTTATTTAAGCCATGGGTAAAAGTTCGCCAGGCACGTTTTATCTTTAATATATCTCCATCATCTAACTGAATATGCAACTCAAAAAACACATTTCCATTGCCCTTTTCCAATTCTCGTCGGTTAATTCCTTTATATATTGTTTTTCTATCAGCCCCATATAAACAAATATTAATTGCCTCTAAAATGGCGGTTTTTCCTGCCCCATTCATACCACCGATTAAAACAATATTCTTATCCGTGCCGGAAACCTCCAAGTTTATCTCAACCGGTTTCTGGAAACATTTATAATTTTCTATACAGAGTTTAAGAAACCTCATTCCTCCGCCTCTAAAATCTGTTTCAATTTTTCATAAACTCCGAACCGGCGTTCTTTCAATTGATATTCTTTTTCCACCTTAAGCAAATTTTCTACTGTTTTAAAAGAAATCCCATATTTTGCGCAGATTTCTTCTAATAACCTTCGCTCTTTTTCAGATAAAACTTCAATGTTTTTACTCAAATCAAACCCCATTATCTTACCCCTGCCTCTTTCTCAATCATCTCCTCAACCTTTTTCTTTGCTTGCTCAAGAAGGTTTTTAGCTTGCTTTTGTCTTTCCCAAGAGTTAATTAAAAACTCTTCTATTCTAGATTGTTGAGATTTTGCAATAATAGGAACAGGTATTTCCTTTAAGGTCTCTTGATTTAATCTTTGCTGAACACTACCACGGCTGTAACGAACCATCAAATCTTTACCGATAGGAGAATTTAAATACATAGTTAAATAGTATGAACTGATATCGCTTTTCTGAGGCAACCTGATCCTTATAAGGTTATCACTTATGGTAGCTCCTTCAAGCTCTTTTGGTATTCTTGCCACTAAACCAATCGTTCCAACTCTTGTTGTTACAACATCTCCTTCTTTGGCTTTTTTTGATGTAATTTGTTTTTCTCTATCTATATATACCAAAGAATCCATATTTATATTAGCATTTGAAATGTCAGCTCCCCTTATATACGGAACGCCTATTTGTTCATTAACATATTCATCACAATATTGCCCGGTAGTAATATTTCTTGATAGATCTCTTATTTTTTTCAATTCATATTTCTTCACAATTTTAGCTAAATATTTATTAAACTTGGGTTGAAAGAAATAAGCATCCATCCGATTATTATTTTTTATTTCTTTAAATGTGGTTGTATAAAACAAATCATCTTTAAGGTCCAGATCTTTTAACCCTAATTCTTCAAGCAAAATCTGCTCAGCTTGGGAGTAGAGGGATTTGGATTGGTGTCTAAGAGTAATGATTTCTATCAACTTCTTTTCTAACTCTTCTTGTTTTAGCTCATCTAACAAAACTACCTTCAAATCTCTAATATCCTCCAACTCGAGCTTTGACTGGACTTGAAACATTTGGCTTCGCTGCAGTTGTAATTGACCAAGTTTTGATAATAAATATAACAAAAGATATTCTGACTTGATTTTCTTCTTATTTACTTTTATACCGATTGTATTTTGGCTAAAGTTACACTTTCCATCCTTTTGAGTTACAATTGCCACCTCTCCTATTGTTCCCACTTTAGACAAAACCAAATCTCCTTCGGCTATTTCTGTCTTTTTATATTTCAAATGTTCTTCTTCAGAAATAAAAACCATATTATTATAATCTAAAAATCCAGAACGTATGTTTTGTACCCTTATCAAAGGTATACCTTCAGAAATATATTTATCGGGACTAATATCAAAAATTCCTTTTTTTACAAAAATGGAAAGGTTTCTAATTTCTACCAAATTTAACTTGCCACTAGAGAACTCTTTATCTAATAGTAAATACTGAGGCTGATAATACTCAGCATCTATTCTTATTGCCCTTTGTAATTCACTTTTTCTTACAACCGACCAAACTGCCATAATTATTCCTCAAGGTTATCTACGATATTTTTCATAATTACACTTAGTGTATTAAAACAACACTCAATTATTAACTTATCTCTATCACTTGTGGGTGATTTACCGCAATGAAAAAGATTGCATCTTGCTCTATATAATACTTCTAAATAGCTACCCATAGCTTCTTTGGTATTATCCAAAAAAGAAATATTGCCTTCTTCATCTTCCATATTATCTAATTTTAACCCCCGCTCTCTCGGTCTTGTAGTATTTTTTAGTGGCTCACGCTCAAGTTCTTTGCCTAATATTTCCATATAACGGCAAAATCTTTCATTTGAGAAACTCCTTTGATAATATCTTAGAAGTTCATCATCTTGTTTACACTTATTTATAGCCTCCCTATCCGTTCTTGTATTAGGAAATTTCAATTTATACCAGCCGTTGAACGCAATCCACAACTTAATAAACGGATTAAATTCCTCATGTAATGCCTGAGAATACCATTGTTTTATTTTTGTCTCCTGGCTCTGATCTGACATACACTTTATTTCCAAAAATCAAATCCTTGTTCCTTTGCAAACTTTACAAAAGCTTCTGCAATTTCATCAAGGTCATGGTCAACAATTTTTTGGCCGTTTTCATCTTCAATATAATTTCCATTGGCATCTTTTTTATAGATATATTCTCCGCTATTGTTTTTGCCGGTTTTCTGGCTTGTTGCCATAAATATCGGATAATCTTCTAAAGGCTTCTCTCCTTCCCGCCATTTTTGCAAGAAAAGAACGCTTGTTTTTGTCCCTGTACCTTTTGCCGGAGCCGGAAGTTTAAAGGTGTTTGTATCAAGCCCAACTACAGCAAGAATGCGTGCTTTCTCAAATAAGTATTTTCTTATATATTCTGTATTTGTATTGTTGAACTTCCCTTGCGGCAAAACAATAGCCATTCTACCGCCGGGCTTTAAGAAATTTAAATCTCTTTCAATAAACAAAATATCTCTTTCAACTTTATTAGGAATTTTGCCTTGTTTGTTGCGCGCTAATTCGTATCTCTTAAGAAGCTCTTTTTGCTTGATTTCTCCTGCAAAAGGCGGATTGGTAAGCAATAGATCAAAATTGAAAAACCGAAAATTACGTTTATTATCTTCGTTCTTCTCATAATCATCAAAGGTGGCAAGCATTTTAGAAAGTTTTGCCCTTGCATCTAATCTTTCAGGATCATCTACCATCCATTCTCGCGGATCAAGAGAGTTTAATTTAAAGATGTGCGAACGCCCATCACCAGCAATAAGCATCAAAGCCCTGGCAATCTTAACAGCCTTTTCTTCAAAATCTATTCCCCAAAGATATTCTTGTGCATATTCAATCTTTGCCTGTCTATCAGCATTCTTTAAATCATGATCCCATACCCATTGCATTACATGAACCAAAAATCCAGCAGAGCCACAGGCGGGGTCAATAACATATTCATTCTTCTTAGGATTGAGCATCTTAACGCACATATCAATTACATGGCGCGGAGTAAAGTATTGGCCTTGCTTTGCCTTTGCCACATCAGGCATCAGATATTCAAAGGTCCTGTCCATTACAGTTAAATTTTTATCGTCTAAAAGCAAGGTTCTTTGTAAAGGACCAACGCATATATTCAAATGCTCCGGGGACAAACGAATATTTTCTTGGGGTAAAAATATTCCTGGCCATTTTTGGATAGAACCCTTAAACAATTTGTTTATCCTTTCATAAGTTACCTTTGGATCCTTAGATTTAACAAAATGCACCTCATGATTGGGTCTGTTTCTTGCCTCTTTTTCATCAAATAATTTTGCGTAGATAAGTTTGAAAACTTCATTAAATACGTCTTCACCAGAATTTGCCAATACTAACTCTTCAAGTTGTTGAATAATATTTTTAATATCATAGCGGTCTCGATTCGCTCTGATATGTTCTAATGTCCATTTTTCTTCTAAGACCTCATCTATAGTCTGGTCTCTTTTAGGAATATCAGTTAAGGTATCTTCAAATTCTTTGGGATATGGCCTGTAAAGAATTACACGCTCAGCGCCATTTGACCATACGCCAATCGGAGACCCTTCAGCATTTAAATAAGATTTAAGCTGGTCAATACCATCATCCCTATCTGGCTTTTTACACTCAACAATGATACGGGGAGTCTTGCCGTCATCTTGGTAAACAACAATATCCGCTGCTTTCTCTTTTACCTGAGTACCAAAATAAATTTCTTTCTCTACGTCGATTTTATCAAGGGGATAATTATAATAATTGATAAGTTTATAAAGCCAAAGTTGGCGGATGATCTCTTCCGGAGCGGATTTTTTCTCTGAATATACCTGTATAGGTTTATTTCTTTTAAGGCACGTTACAAAATACTTTCCTTTTTCCTCGGAAACTTTTAAGGCTTTCTGAAAATCAATACCTTCAAATTCTACTAAACCATATTTCGTATCTGGACTTTTAAAAATCAAATCTAACAATTCTTTTACTTTCATAATCCCACCTTTTTTAAGGTATTTGTATACTTCCTAATCCAAAAATCTAATTCTTGCTTATTAAATCGCCTTTACCCACTAAACTTAAAAGCCGGACCTTTGTCTTCCTGGTAAAATTTTCGAATAAAATATAAGTAATTTTAACGCCGGTGCTATATTACCCAAAGGAACAGTCATTTTATTTCCTCTTTCTCTTTACTTTTCGCCATAATTCTTCTATCTGTCTCATTGCTAATGGAGACGGTAAGCGTTTACCTCTTTCCCATTCATTAACCGTAGAAAATGAAACTCCTATTTTTTGAGCGAATTTTTCCTGAGTTAAATTTAATTTTAATCGTAATTTCTTTATATTTTCTGCTATGGAAGGTCCTTTCATGTTCATAGTTTCTATCTTGAGAAAATTTTTTGTTTCTTATAATATCTTATCTACTATAGAAAATAATATAAAACTTATTAGGTTGCAAGTCAAGGAGAATAATTGACAAGGCTCTTTGGAAAAGCTATTATATTTCTGTCCTGGAGTTTTTTGGCTCTTCTGATTCCTTTCTTTCTTAAGGGTGAGAGATTAGCTCAGCCGGCCTCCTTGTTTTTATTCTCTCGAAAAATATGGGGCCGCGCGCTGAGCGAAATCTTACCCCAAGGAAGGAGGACAAGAAGATGTCTAAATCTCGGATTTACAAACCGGGAGAGATTGCTCCACGTTCTGGCCAATACGAAATTATTGGTCCAAAAGGTGGACGCACAGGTGTAGAACGGACAGTCGTAAAAGGCGAACCGTTACCACCTACTCCGGGGCGAGGTCAAGGTTATAAGCTTGTTGATAAAACAAAGCATTAATCTTGGCCAAAGGAGAGGCGATAAGCCTCTCCTTCCTTTTTACCACTTCTTACACAACTCCCTATATCCACATACATTACAATAAAAAGATTCGTTGGGATAAAATATTCCTGATTTTATGGCTTTGGTTACTTGGGTTAAGATTTTGAGGAAGCGGGTGGTATCCTCATCTGTTTTATTTAGAGTTATTTGCTGGATTTTGGAAGTTTTGGTTCTGACGATTACATCAAAGCGAAGTGATTGAGGAGGTTTCTGGTTTTTTATTTTGTAGGCAAGGTAATAGGCGGTAAGTTGTAGATCTTGTTCTGCATCTTGTTTGTTCATTGAGCGGGATTTTACTTTGTGGTCTATTATTGTGTGGTTTTTGTCTATTAAGTCTATATAGCCTTTTAGTTTAAGAGGAGAATTCGCAAATTCTAACTCAAATTCCTCCTCTACAGAGATAGGTATAATCTGGGGAGAATGGGTTTTGTGATAAATAGATACAAGATTTATTCCTTCATCTTTTACCTTGCCAGGCTTCTCATCTTCTTCAAATTGGGTTTCTTTTGATTCTATATCCCAGATATCAGAGAAGTAGTCTTTTAAGTATTCCAAGGGTAAGTCTTTTTGGGTTTTTATTTTCTGGGAGAAGTTTTCTTCAAGTGTTTGATGGATAGTTTTTCCTAAAGTTATAGTTGAAGGGGGAGGGATTTTTAAACCATCGATATAGTGGAATTTATACTGCAAAGGACACCTTAGATACATTTTTAGCTGGGTTACTGAGATATGGTCAGTCATCTTAACCTCCTTTTATAGTAATAAGTCAAACATTTAAAAAATGTGACAGAGTTTTTAAAAAGAGCACCAGTGCACCAGAAACACCAGTGCACTGGTGCACCTCTAAAACTTAAAGAGATTGTAGATAATCAATTAACTCTGATGCTTGCCTTTTGGTTATACTTTGAGAAAGATTAACCTTTTTGTGTTTCTTTCTTGCAAGGGTTTTTATAAGATAGAGTTGTTTTCTGGTTGCAGGGTAGTTACCGTTGTTGGTCTCTTGCTTTGGTTGTAGGACTTCTTCATCCTCTTGAGATTGGGGGTTTATTTGCCTTTGTATGGCTTCTTTGGCAAGCTTAAAGAGTTCATCCACTACCTTGGGAGCTTGATTTTGGTCTACATCTCCCATAGTTTCAAAGGTAACTGAGTAAGTTTCACCGTTTGTTTTGTAACCGTAATTTGCTAAGATACGCATTTTGAACACCTCCTTCCTTTAAAGTCACCAGCACACCAGTCACCAGAGCACCAGTAAGGATAAAAAATTTTCTCACCTCCTTTCATTAAGATTTTTGAATAATAACAATTACTTCTTTTCCTTGTTTTTGAGCATAATTAAAAGTGTATTTTGTGCCACCTGATACCCCATCCCATACAGCAATGACTGAATCTGATAAAGAGACCATATAGCGGTTGCGAGACAAAAAATCGTGAGGATATTTGACAGTGGTTAAATTGAATTTTAAAGCCTGAACTCTACGGATTTTGTTATAAGCACCAACAACAACGATGTTTTTGTAATTATGTTTTATGCAGGTATTAATAACCAACTCATCAATACCAGGAGCATCCCCAACAATGATTTTTATATTTTGAGAGATTAGAGATTTAATAAGAGTTTCACAAAACCAAGATTGCTTGATTGAGCGGGAACCACAGATTAAAACCACTCTTTCACCCATTTGCCACCTCCTTCTTAAAGAAACTCATCATCAAAAAACAGAATTTTTTTTCTTTTTTCGCTCGGCAATTACTAAAAAT
>Ga0180301_10003910_pt1 | contig 11562 bp, 9 predicted proteins | sample GuaBasSediGuay16_FD_121797 | JGI IMG/M metagenome (GOLD analysis project Ga0180301, IMG submission 121797) | Subseafloor sediment microbial communities from Guaymas Basin, Gulf of California, Mexico - Guay16, Core 4569-2, 12-15 cm | ecosystem: Environmental > Aquatic > Marine > Hydrothermal... | reverse complement strand
TAGAAAAAGATCACAATGAACCTATTGAGCTTACTATGCTAAAGGCAAGATTTGGACAGGCAGGCTCTGTTGTTCAACAGGTTCAAAAAGTACATCATCGACATCCAAGCTGGCTGGAAAAACTCGGGGATGCCACTGTGAAGCCTTTCCCGGGACTACCCCTGGCAGGTGCTTGTCTTTACGGAATATTCTGGCTTTTTCTGAAAGTTGCTGGATGGATAACTGATAGCATAATGACTCCCTTTTTTGAGGGTCCTTATGATAGATTCATTCGTCTAACAATAGAAAGATTTTTTCCTCAGGGATTTATGCATGATATGTTACTGGGCGCTCCAGGAACAGGATACCTTGAATCTCTGGGAATTTTAACTACCGGTGTTTTTGTTCCTCTGGGTATTGTCTTTCCGGCTGTTTTAATTTTCTATCTAATACTTACCTTGCTTGAAGATATAGGATATCTTCCAAGATTAGCTATTCTTGTAGACAGTATATTTCACAAAATAGGACTGCATGGATATTCTGTTATCCCGGTTATCCTCTCCTTTGGATGTAATGTCCCGGGAGCTATGGCTTCCAGAATCCTGGAGACCAAAAGACAAAGGTTTATGATGTTAACTCTACTTGGTATATCGATTCCCTGTACAGCTCAAACTGCAGTAATCTTGAGTATAATAGGACCTTTTGGAATGGGATGGGTTATATTAATTTATGCAGTGCTTTTCGGTGTTTTCATAGGAATAGGAAGTCTTTTAAACCAGCTTTTACCTGGAGAGACCCCGGAAATAGCCATTGAGATTCCCCCTTATAGAGCACCTCGACTCTCTAATTTAGCTATGAAAGCAGGCCTCAGACTTGAACGCTTCTTTCTGGAGGCTATTCCTTGGGTTTTTGTAGGAATAGCAATAGTTAATGTCCTGTATATTTTACGCATAACACTTGCTTTTTCTGAGTTTTTGGGTCCGTTCCTCGGAACCTGGTTAGGACTTCCCAGAGAGGCTATCTATCCTTTGATAATTGGATTTTTACGTAAAGATGTGGCTACAGGACTTATTGCTCCCCTTTTAAGAAGTGGTCGGATGGATCTTTACCAGGCAATAATTTCTGTGGTTATTCTGGCAGTTTATTTTCCCTGTGCGGCTACTTTTGCTACTTTTTTAAAAGAGCTGGGAATAAAGGATACCTTGAAAAGCACCCTTTTAATGATAGCTGTCGCTCTTGGAGTGGGTGGGATACTTCATCTAATCTTTGTTTTAATAAAATTAATTTGAGGTCAACCATGGGAAAAAAGCTGACACCTAATATGGAAAATTATCTGGAGGCCATAAAAAAGATAAATGAAAAGGAAAAAGTGGTTAGAGTGAAAGGTATCGCCGAGGAGCTTAATGTGAAAATGCCAAGTGTCACCGAAGCCTTAGAAAACTTACAACAGGAAGGGTTAATAAAACACGAAAAGTATGGATATATCGAATTAACTGAAAAAGGAAGCAGGCTCGCTGAAAAAATAGAGTCACGTCATAAAATTCTGTTTTCCTTTTTCACAGAAATTTTAGGAATAGACCCACAGTCAGCAGATGAAGATGCCTGCAAAATTGAACATGTAATCTCTACTGTTACTTTGAAAAGGCTTCTTGAATTTATAAACTTTCTTAAGAATTCTCTGGAAAATGAAAAATTGGAGAACTTTAAAACTTATCTCACTCAGGAAAATTCAAGTTCTTGCAGGAAAATCTTAAAATCAAAAAAATGATCTCCAGGGGAAGAAGTATCAAAATTACAGTAGGTAATAAGATACCATCCTTTGTGCCAGATGATGATGTGAATTGCGTATTTGATGGGCAATTGTCCCTGTAACCATTTTTCTATGGGAATTCTGGCTCTTTTAAGTTCAAATTGGTAAGCATTTTCACCAGAGATTTTAACAAAAGAGGAATTTTTACCTATTTCAAATCCTTCCTGAATAAAACTCTGGAGCATAATTCCAACTATACTGGTTAAATTCCCCTTAACCGGCAGAGGGTAACTTTGTTTAATATTTCCTTTTTGCCTTTCGGACCTGTCTTCCTGATAAAAAGCAACTTTTATTACTTCATGAGTTATAAATTCACTTCTTCTTACCACAGGCTCTAAGGTCATTATTTTTAATATTAACTCATTTTCCCTTGCCTTTATAAGTTGCCAGCCATGTTTTTTAAAATATTCAGATAAACCAGCTTCACTTACAGATTTTACATTAAGCTCGCCTATCTGATATCCTCTTGCAGGAAATCCGCTTAGAATAATCCCTCCAACTATCATTATCACCCACAAACTTATCCTTACCCTTAAGTCTCTTCCTAAAACCTTATGAAGAACCCTCTCATCCATTTGCATTGTATTTATTCTCTACAATTTTTAAAACTCAAACCCTTTCTCTTTAAAAAGCCTGACACAGAGGATATTTTTGGCTTCCTATCAGTATTAACCCAAGGTTTTTCATATGTGAATTAAAAATTTCCTGAACAGAATACTCTCTATTTGAAACTTAGAATTTAATTTAGACTCAACTTTGACAGCTGTAAAATAAAAATCCTTTATTTATGGTAATTCTGGCAATTAAAAATAAAGTGTGGCACCAGTTTAACTTTCCGATCTTTGATAAAAAGCTTATTATGAAAGCTCCTGCAGGGGAGGAATTTGAACTCCTGCAGCTCAAAAAGCCTTATGGGCAAGTCCTTGAAGTTCAGTTCTTGCAAGATATGCTTTACCTCTAACATATAGCTTAATAGCTTTTACCCTGCTTACATCTCTTATTACTTTCCAGACACTTTCTTTAACCCCTATCTCAGAAAATCTTCTTTGCAAAAATACTGTAAGAAGAAAAGCTAAAAGTGAGACAAAGATATGCCCTCTAACTCTTGAAGGTGTCCAGTGAAAGATTGGGCTTATCTTAAAGATGTTCTTTATGTCCCTGAAGGCACGTTCCATCATCCACAACCTCTTGTAGGCTCTTGCCAGCTTATCTGAGGATAAAGTAGTGTTTGTTTGAAGAACATACTTTCCGTCGCAAGAGGCTTCTTTTTGAATTTTCTTCCTGTTAAGAATTATCTTCCCCGTTTCTATTTTGCAGAATCTTTTAGCATCACCGGTTAGAACCTTTGAAAGTGAGCCAGTTTTAATTTTTTTCTGTAGGTTTTTAATGATCTCTTCTCGATCCTTTCTATCTTTTTCTACCTGATATGGGTTGTAGCAGATAATATAGCGCTTATTATTTAACCTTATTTCTTTCACCTTTAGGTTATCCTCCACATCCTTATACCGACCTGGTGTAGATAAGACAAAATCTTTTACCTTTTTGAGCTTTCTCATCTTAACACCCACAATGTATTCATAGCCTTCTTTTTCAATGAGAGAAAGATTCTCTTCTGATACCATTCCCCTATCAGCAACAAAAATGACTCTTCTTATCTTAAAACGCCTGGATAAAGTAGCAAGTGCTTTTTTAAGGGTCCTGGCATCATACATGTTTCCAGGAAAAATCTCACAGGCTATAGGAAAACCTTCACCTGTCATTAAGATGCCAATAACAAGTTAATTATCTTCAAGAGATTTTTCCTGGAGAAACCTTTTTTTGCAAGGTTCTCTGGTTCTTTCCCCTCAAAGTAGATGCTGGTGGTATCGTAAAAAACTACATCAAACTTCAGGTTGAAAAGATTTTTAACATTATCAAAGAGGCTATCTTTAATTTTTTTCCTTGTGCTCATCCAGAAAATCAACTGCCCTGTAAAGATGGTGAAGTTCAAGACTGTGAAAATGGGAATCATATACCTCATCAAGCCACTCATGTACTTCTGAGTTTACTTGCAGGGGATAAGATCCTGTTTAGGATCATGGCAAAGGTTGCCTCTTTAACATTGGATGTGTGGCTGTGAGAGGCAAGATAGATATCCAGAATCTTATCAAGACCTACAAGTTTAAACAGCTTTCTAAAGATAAGGGATGCTCCATATTCTTTATCTTCCTTAGTAGAGATTTCTTATTTCAATAACCTCTAATCTTTCACTGAATCTGGAAAGACTCTTAAGAAGACTGTCTACAGGCCCTTTTCTTAGATCTTCGAGACGACCCAGAGTGCAAACGACCTTTTGGCGAGATTTGCCATTTTCCCATACGTTCTTTACAATCTGCAGATATATCCTTTTTGTTCCATCTTTGTTTTGAAATTTTTTTGTTCTCACAAACATGGCAATTATATTTTGCCATAATAAATTTTACTTGTCAAGGAGCAAATTAAAAAATTGTGGCACCAAAATTTATGAGTCCAAAAAATTAAATCCTCATTTTATACGGGTTCCAGAGGTTAAAATGGCCATTTTTGGCCTTTTACTGTCAAAATTGAGCCAGATACTTTACGGTTTAAATTCTAATTTCCTTAAATCCTGTCTGGAAGAGTATTTTCCAACCTGGCGGAGAGGGTGGGATTCGAACCCACGGAGCACCTTTTAAGGCGCTCAGTTGATTTCGAATCAACCGCTTTCGTCCACTCAGCCACCTCTCCGACCCAAAATCAATCTTTTTAACTTTTCCCCCATTCAATAGACTCTATTTTCAGGCGGGTGAAATACTGTCGATGGCCGTATTTACGATGGTAGTTTTTTCGCCGTTTGAATTTGTACACGATAACTTTTCTATTTTTACCCTGCTCCACAACTGTAGCTTTCACTTTGACCTTATCAAGTACAGGATTGCCAACTTCAAGTTCACCGTCTTTTTTAGCCATAAGTACTTTATCCAGCACAACCGTATCCCCCACGTTAAAAGGAAGCTTTTCCACTTTAATACTTTCACCTGGTGCTACCTGATACTGTTTTCCTCCTATCTCAACAATTGCCATCATTATTAATCTCCTTATTTTTATGTCCCCTCTTGCCAGGAAGTTAGGTATTTTTCCTGTTCCGGGGTTAATTTGTCTATTTTAATTCCCATACTATTTAATTTTAAATATGCAACTTCTCTGTCAATCTCCTCCGGGACCCTGTAAACTTGTTTATTTAGATTTTTTCCCTCTTTTACCAGATACTCACAGGAAAGTGCCTGATTGGCAAAACTCATATCCATGACCATAGAAGGGTGCCCTTCGGCTGCTGCCAGATTAACCAGCCTCCCTTGAGCAAGTAAATTTATTCTCCTTCCATCCTTCAGCTTAAATTCTTCAACATTTTTTCGTGTTTTTCTCCTGCTTACAGCTATTTGGGAAAGATCATCTAAATTTACCTCTACATTGAAATGACCTGCATTAGCTACAATTGCACCATCTTTCATTAAAAGAAAGTGCTCCTTTTTAATTACGTCTTTATCACCCGTACTGGTGACAAATATATCTCCCCGGGGACATGCTTCTGTCAAAGGCATCACCCAGAAACCATCCATTACCGCTTCCAGAGCTTTTAGGGGATCTATCTCGCAGATTATCACCCTTGCCCCCATTCCGCGTGCACGCATAGCAATGCCTCTCCCACACCAGCCATAACCACAAACCACAAAAGTTGAACCAGCCAGAAGAAAATTTGTAGCTCTCAATATCCCATCAATGGTGGATTGTCCTGTGCCATACCGGTTATCAAATAAATGCTTGGTTAGGGCATCATTTACCGCTATAATAGGATATTTTAGTTTTCCCTCTCTGGCCAAACTTTTAAGTCTTATAACTCCGGTTGTTGTTTCCTCGGTACCGCCTAAAATTTTATCGGTAAAACCAAATTCCCCGGAGTGAATAGTGGAAACAAGATCTGCCCCGTCATCCATGGTTATATTCGGTTCTATCTCCAGAGTTTTATGAATGTGCTGGTAATAGGTATCTCGGTCTTCTCCCCGTATGGCAAAAACTTCTATCTCGAAATCCCTCACCAGAGAAGCTGCCACATCATCCTGAGTAGAAAGAGGATTAGAAGCACAAAGTCTAACATGAGCTCCACCAGCTTTTAGTGTATTCACGAGATTGGCTGTCTCTGATGTGACATGTAAGCAGGCAGCAATTTTGATACCATTTAGCGGTTTTTCTTGAGAAAATCTTTCTCTTATTTTCTCCAAAACCTTCATTTTGGAGCCTGCCCACTCTATCTTTACTTTACCCTCTGCAGAAAATCTTGCATCTCTGATATCTGATTCCATTTTACCCCCCGTAAGAGTAGGTTAAATTATACCAAAATATGTCCCTCTGACAAGCCAGAGTTTTCCAGTCTGGAAAAAAATCCAGGATGTTTTAAAAGGCCCAATATTATCAACTTGAAAATAGACTTAAGGGGCTTTTTATCCATCCCAGAACTTGACCTAAAGGATTTTTTGTTTAACCTGAAAAAAGATAGAAAATGAAGAGGATAGAAAGCTCTATTTTACAAAAAAGAATCCTGGAGATCTTAAAAAAACTGGTGGAGACTCCTACTCCAACAGGAGAGGAGCACAAACTCCACGATTTCCTGACTTCGTTTCTAAGAGAAAAAGGGTTTGATGTGAAAAAGCAGGATGTGCCCGAGTCCTGTCCCAATTTGATAGGAAGAAGAAAAGGCGGTGGATTACTCTTATGTGCTCATATAGACACTTTCCCAGCTTTTGACCATCCTGATCCCTACAAACTTAAATTGGAAGGGGAAAATCTTGTAGGAAGAGGTGTTATTGATCCTAAAGGACAAATAGCTTCTTTACTGGTAGCCATTGAGTATACAGATAGTCCCTGCGAGATAGCCTTTACCTCTGGAGAGGAGGAGAAGGCTCTGGGTTCAAAGTTTTTAAAGGCTACTTCTCCCCAGGGAATAGTCCTTGAGCCAACTGATTTTGTCATATGTCTTTCCCAGGCTGGAGCAATAGAAATAGAAGTTAAAGTTGAAGGAACATCTGCCCATGGATCCTTACCTCAAGAGGGTGAAAATGCCGTTTTAAAAGCCTTTGAGATTTACCGGCGCTTAACAAAAATGCCATTTCTAAAGCAAACTCATCCACATTTCCCCTCAGGGGGATGGGTAAACCTGGGAAAAATTCAGGGAGGAAAAGATGTAATGGTAGTTCCCTATCAATGTAGTTTTCAGGCTGATATTAGTGTGATCCCGGGTGTAAATATTGACCAGGCAGTGCAGGAAGTAAAAAATACAGTAGCAAAAAGTGGAGGATATATTTATTTTAGAGATATCTCACCTCCTATCCAGATAGAAAGCAAACTAAAAGTTGTTAAGCTACTGAAAGAGTCTTTTGAAGCCATAACAGGGAAAAAGGCAAAAATTGGAGGCATACCGAGCTGGACTGATGCAGAGAATCTCTACCAAAAAGGAATTTTCTGCCCGGTTTTTGGAGCTGGTAAGCTTTCCCGAGCTCATTCTAACTATGAATGGGTTTCTCTACGAGAATTAGAGCTTCTCTCCCTTATTCTTATCCACTTCCTTGATCACTGGAACCCATAGATCTTTTTTCATCCTGATCCACTCACCCCAGTTTCCTTTTTCCTGGAAACCGAGTTTTAGATACCAGCTACGGGCAAGCCAGTTATCTTCACCAACCCAAAGAGAAACACTCTTGCACCCTTTCTCTCTTACATATTCCAGGGCCTTATTCAACAGTTTTTTCCCGATACCCTGTCCTTGAAAATCTTTATGAACAACAAGTTCGTGCAATTCACCAGTACTACCCCACTTCCAGTCCTCCCACTCACTATGAAGACAAACAAATCCAACAGGTCTTCCTTTCTTTTCAGCTATCCAGAAACCTCCGGGATCCCCTTCGTAAAGCCACCTCAAGTAATTTCTTATTTTTCTTTCCGAAGTGTAGGCATACTTTACCATCTGATGGTAAGCCGATTTATACACCTGCACTAACTCCGGGAGTTCCTCTTCTTTCACCCTTCTTATTCGTAGGTCGTCTTCCTCATCCATTTTTGAATTTATTCTTATCTTTGAAAAAGATTCTCTAAGTTACATTCTTTCGGGAGCCGAAATACCCAGAATCCCCAGAAGATCCAAAATTGCCAGCTTCACAGCCTGAACAAGGAAAAGCCTTGCCGAAGTCAATTCTCTGTCTTCACCTATAACCTGATGGCGAGTGTAAAAGTAGTGAAAAGAAGAAGCTAACTCTTGCAGGTAAACTGTAAGGTGGTGAGGTTCTAATCTTTCTCCGGCCTCTCTTACCTGATCAGGAAGATAGCTAATCAACCACATAAGTTCTCTTTCCTCAGGTGAAGTTAAAAGATCAAGATTTACCTTTTCATAATTTACAGGAAAAGCCCTCTTTTCTTCTGCTTTTTTTAATATACTACAGATCCTGGCATGAGCATACTGAATGTAAAAAACTGGATTTTCGGGAGTTTGTTTTTTGGCAAGTTCCAGATCAAATTCCAGATGGGAATCAGCACTACGAGAAAGGAAAAAAAAGCGAGCCGCATCTTTTCCTACTTCTTCCAGAAGTTCCCTCAGGGAAATAAATTTTCCCTCTCGAGTAGAAGCAGGAACTCTCTTACCTTCTCTTTTTAGACTCACAAGCTGGTAAATTACTATTTTGAGAGCCTCTTCTGGATAACCCAGAGCTCTCACAGCTGAAACAAGCCTCGGCAAATATCCTATGTGGTCAGCTCCCCAAATATCTATAATCTTAAAAAATCCTCTCTTAAATTTATCCTGATGATAGGCAATATCACTTGCAAAATAGGTGTATTCTCCATTCTTTCTTCTTAAAACTCTATCCTCTTCATCTTTTATAATTGCCGAAGTTTTAAACCAGAGGGCACCATCTTTTTCATAGATCAGATTTTTACCTTCAAGTATTGATAAGACTTCGGCCAATTTATTATTTTTATAAAGTTCTGATTCAAAAAACCAGTGGTCAAAACTAACACCGAATTTTTCAAGATCCTCTCTTATCTGACTCAGTATTTCCTCAACAGCAAACCCCGATAATTCCAGGATAATCTTGTCTTCCTCCTCTTGCTGGATAATTCCTCTTTTTTCTTTAAAGATTCTGGCAAGATCGATCAGGTATTCTCCTTTGTAACCATCGTCAGGTATGGCTATTTGCTCTCCCTCCAGTTGCCTAATTCTAATCCAGAGGGATTTAGCTAACTTCTTTATCTGTCCTCCTACATCATTCACATAATACTCTCTTTCAACTTTATAGTTCAGCTTACCAAGATTGTTAGCCAGTGCATCACCCAAAGCCGCTGCACGACCATGTCCTACATGAAGGGGACCGGTGGGATTGGCCGATACGAACTCTACCTGTACTTTCCTTTCCTCTCCCAGAGAAAATCTTGTATAATCTTCTTTTTCTTGAATGATTCTTTTCAAACTTTCTTTCAAGTAGGAAAAGGAGAGAGAAAAATTTATAAAACCGGGTGGAGCGTACTCCACCCGGGAAAATAAATCCTCTTCAGAAAGAGAAGAAATAAGTTCTTCACTTATTTTGGCTGGTGAAGTTTGGCTGACACTGGAAAGTAAAAAAGGAAGGTTGGTTGATAAATCTCCCCATTCTTTTTTCTTTGATCTTTCAATGGAAAAAGAGGAAATTTTTTTTAATAAATCCTCTCCACCAATTTTTTTAATCGTTCTTAAAATTGAATCTCTCACCAGCCATTTTACAGAATTATCCATTTTTAACTCCGCGTTCTAATGGTAACAAACATACTCCACAGACCGTGACGGAGCCTGAGAAGAACAGTCTCTCCTGGTTCAACTTTACTCATGGCAGATTCAAAGTCACTCAAATTTTCAATTCTTTCTCTATTTACTCCTTTTATCACATCTCCCGGAGTTATTCCAACACGGTCTGCAGGACCTCCAGACTCCACTTCAACTATAACAACTCCTTTTTCTTCTTTACCAATTTTATATCGCTCACGAAGTTCCGGAGTGATTTCAGCAACTCTTATCCCGAGAAGCTTTTCTTCAATTTCACCTTTAGCCTCAATTATCTTCTCTGGTTTAGGAGCTGTAACAAGCTCAACTTCTATTCGTTTACCCTCTCTGACCAGAACAATCTTTATTTTTTCACCAATTTCTGTTTTTAAGACAGCTTCTTTTAAGTCAAGAGGTGTCTCAACTGGCTGTCCGTTAACTTCCTGAATAACATCACCTGGTTTTATCCCTGCCTTCTCTGCCGGAGAATCAGAAACAACATCAGCAACCAGCACTCCCTTTTCAACTTCAAACTTCTCTGCCAGTTCTGGAGTTAGCTCCTGCATGTAAATCCCTATCCAGGGCCACTTTATCTCTCCATACTTAACCAGACTCTGAAGGAGTCTTTTAGCCTTGTTTATGGGAATAGCAAAACCTATTCCAATGGAACCTCCTGTGGGAGTTAAAATTGCCGTATTAATACCTATAACTTCCCCATAAATGTTGACAAGAGGTCCACCACTGTTTCCCGGATTGATAGAAGCATCGGTCTGAATCAGATCTGTGTATACCCTGTTTTCTCCTCTTTCTCCTGCCCTTATTGCTCTACCTGTGGCACTTATTACCCCAACAGTTACTGTGGGCTCATACTTTTTATTAAGTTCCGATAGAGCAAATCCAAATGGATTACCCACTGCAATCACCCATTGTCCTACCTGAATGCTATCAGAATCGCCAAGAACAACAGTGGGAAGGCCATTTCCGTCTATCTTTAAAACAGCGATATCGGATTCTGTATCAACCTCAACAATTTTTGCTTTGTAACTTTTGTTGTTGGGAAGAGTCACTATAATTTTATCTCTATTCACGCCATGAATCACATGTTCATTGGTAAGTATATAACCATCTTCATTAATTATCATTCCGGAGCCAAGTCCCCTCTGTTTAAATTCTCTTTGTGGATACTGTTCAAAGAACCTGCGGAAGAACTCGTCAAAATCTTCAAAGGGTGGACCAAAGAACCTTTCGCTGCCAAACCCGGGGACACTTACGGTTCGCTCGGTGCTTATACTTACCACAGCCGGGCTTACTTTTTTAATGGCGTTTATTATTTTACCTTCCAGACTTTCTGGATCTACAGGATGAGGCTTAAGACTTTCCTGAAAGAGGGGGCCTTTTAGTTTAATCTCTGTTATTCCAGGTAAAGAATAAAAGTTCAGTCCAGCTACTATAACAGCTATCCCAAGTATAATAGATAGAAGATAAAATATTCTTTTTGATAATTTTCTCATTTCAATCCTCCGTTTTTCTTATTTTTTATTTTTGACAGTTTTCACAGAAATATGTTCCCCTGCCTCCAATTTTCTTCTTCCTTATTATTGAACCACATCGGGGACAGGTTTGCCCTTCTCTTCCATAAACCTGAAGATGGGGGACAAAGTTTCCTTCCTTTCCATTTAGATCAACATAAGCATCAACGGACGAGCCCCTGTAACGTATGGCTTCCTCCAGTAGTTTCAGTAATTCTCTGTAGACGCTCTCCAATTCTTCATCATTTAACCGGGAAACTTCACGTTCTGGATGAATTTTTGCTCTATAAAGAGCTTCCTGGGAATAAATGTTCCCCACACCCGCTATAACATTTTGATCCATAAGAAGAGGTTTTATCTTACCTCTTTTCCTTTTTAAAATGTCTTTAAACTTTTCTACGGTGAAT
>Ga0180301_10003909_pt1 | contig 11563 bp, 10 predicted proteins | sample GuaBasSediGuay16_FD_121797 | JGI IMG/M metagenome (GOLD analysis project Ga0180301, IMG submission 121797) | Subseafloor sediment microbial communities from Guaymas Basin, Gulf of California, Mexico - Guay16, Core 4569-2, 12-15 cm | ecosystem: Environmental > Aquatic > Marine > Hydrothermal... | reverse complement strand
TCTTTATGGATTCGAGGTCTTTCATTATCTCTTCGAGTTTTAGTTTCCTGACTCGATGTAAGAGATACCTATCCCTATCATTGTATGGCTTGAAGTTTAAGTATGCTCCGAGAACCCTTCTTTCCCGATCCGTCAACAATCTAGTCCTAACCAAACTTAACCAAGGTTTGTTAGGGTTAAATGGTAATAATTAATGGAAACCTTTGTATGCAAAGGTAAGCGGAGAAAGCGTAAGAATGTGGTCGTTACGCTCGATCCTGAAATAAAAAAAGGCTAAAGAGTTAGGTTTAAATATTTTTAGGGTCTGTGAAAATGCTTTGATTCAGACGGTAAACGCCTTAGAAGACATATTTAATGGAAAGGAAAGCAACTTAGAAACCGTAGGTTCTTGGCTGGAGCCCCGGGCGGGATTCTACACTTGGGGTCCGAATCCCTTCCTCCTTTCTGCCAGTATTTGTTGTCTTGGTTGAAGATTTAAATGTGGATCGACCCATCATTCTTCACTTCATTTCCTAAGTTCATTAATCATAGACTACTAAGTATTAGATATAAATTTTTAACAAGATTATTGCATACCTATAAGCATGCTATTCTGGATTATGATGCAATCTACGCTTAGAACTAATTACAGTATAGGGGATTTGAGGAGTTAATTTCTGAAAGAATTCTTCATTAGTCTATCATCACTACTCATACTTTACATCACCCAAACCCATTCTATTCATTATTTTAGAGGTTTCTTCAATCTTCTCTTTCAGCTCTCACCTCTTTCTTATGCTTAAGGTAGAGGTTCAATTATCTTTCTTATAGTGACTGTCGTAAGTTATTTTAATCTTCTATTCTTCTATCATAAATTTGGTGTTGTTTCTATGAAGTGGGTTTTCTGGGTTGGAGTGGCCATCACTGTTGTTCTAGGGATATTCACTTTGATACCTGCTTCTGCAAGTAAGCCCTGTCTGCTGGGATACTATGCCCACTGCTCATTCACGCCTATCAGCACAATAATCTGCTGGGCGATCGCAGGAGTAATCTACTGGCTAGGAAAGAAAAAGGAAAAATAATCTTAAACCTCCTCCTTTTATTTCTTCAATTTATCTTCCATTTACTATACACTCTATGCCTCGCTTTACGAGTAGATTTAACAGAAGATTCTCAATCTTCCACCTGCCTATATATGGAGGTTATTTCTGAGCGATATGATAGGCTATCGAGGGAGGAAAAGAATAAGATCTTAAGTAACTTTGTGTGATAATGTAACTTTAGATTAGATAGAGGAAGTCTATTCCGATTTAAGAAGCAATCTAAAGGAATTGGTTCGGCGGGATTTGTCTGTTGGGTACAAATTGCTCTCTTTCCTATACTCTCACTCGATTTATCAATTATTGGTTTGGAAGACGTTCTTTATCCATGAAAAAGCCCACTTTATATAATATAAGTTTTTACTGATCGAATTTTCTTCTATGAGGAAATGGGTGAAAGTTTCTTCCCGCGTTTTAGCAGATAAAATAGGACTAGTATAAAGAGTAGAAAGATAAGAGACAGTAAAATACCTGCGGTCAGGTCGGAGAGGGTAACTTCATATTCTATGACTGTTGTTTTTGTCAAAGTTATTATATCCTCTCCCGATCCGAACTTGTGCTGATATTCAAGTCGGTACGTTCCTAAAGGTAATCCGCTAAACGCAACGGTACCATTTTGATTTGTTGTCGATATCATCTCCTTCCCATTGGCTATGGTTACCCTCGCGTCTGAGACAGGAAAACCAAAGAGATCTCTTATTTTCACGATCAGGTCAAAATGCGGTTGCTTAAGAATTATCAGGGCCCAGAAGCAACTATAGTACCATAGATCTTCAAAGACCGTGTTGTTAAAAAAGACATTTGGGCCAATCATGGGATCGTGAACGAATATCCCACTTGAATTGTATCCAGTTACAACCCTGTAATGCCCCGTTTTATGAGTGGCATCATACCAAGTTAAAATAATTACCGGAAAGCCCTTGGAAACATTTCCCTTTAAATTACTTAATGCACGTTCAAAGTCTTTAGACAGAAATGCGCTTAAGTACTCTTCAAATCCCCTCTTCACAAACGGTATGTGCATATAAGTGTAGTAGGTATAATTATAGATGCTTGTGTTCATCTCAATTGCAAGATCGGACTGAGTTGGAAGATTTGCAGCACCCAAATACTTCAAAACCATTTGAACTGAGGCTGGACCGCATGAGTTGAGGGTTTCCTGCTATATAAAACAGTATCCTACCTCTTCATCCCAGAATCTAGGATTTCTATACGCGTCTGGACAGACACGTTGAGCCAGCTCTGTTGCTTCGGCATAGATGCTAGAATTAGCATTAACAGTTGCACATATGATGAGAAAACAGAGAGTAATAATCAATGTCGGATGCTTTCTCACTTCACCTCCTCCGAGACTTGTGCAATAAGGGCTTATTTGGTCAGGCAAAATAATCCTTTAGATATGGCCATTTCGTACATGCCCTTATCGCGGGTGTAGATTATGGCATTGTATTTTCTTGCGGTCTCCACTATCGCTTCATCTGGACTTAAATTCTCCGTGGAGAGCAATGCTTCACGCAAATTTATTCTACCCATCGAGGAGAGGTGCGCTAGCCTGCCGAGCTCCTTTCTTCCTCCCTTAGTATCGCTCTCCCTTCTGACGATCGGCGTCATAAGGAAAGTGAAGCCCTCGAAGAACCTTCCGCCATTCAGATCCTTCGAGATTATGCCCGATAAGATCACGCTGGTATCTGGAACTATATAGCCGCAGTAATACAGCAACGTTGTGTTCAGATTTGCTATTATCTCCCTGCAATTAACACACCTACCAACAAGTCGCTTATCCTGTGCAGGAGTTATCTTGCAGGACTTTAGCATTGTCCCACAGTGGGGGCACAGTATGCTAAGCGTTTCAACTGACAGCTTGCCCTCTCTAAAGAGGTCACGTGAGCTTCTGGAGAGTATCTCATGCCTTATTGGCGGGTCTTCCTTCCTCACCTCTCCCTTTATTCCGTCGATCTCGCGGACTGTTTTGAATGATGTCTTCACGAACCACGGCCACTCTCTACCGGTTTTCTTCCACTCCCTCAGCCATCTAATGGTTTGGGGATCCCCAGCATTACCGCTTCCGACGGGGCAATCAGGTAGGGAAAATTCCCTGTTTATCGCTTGCATCACCATTTCCCTTTCCCTCTTAGCTATGATGGCCGCCAGCTTCACTTCCACATATTTCTCGTCCGCTCGACTCTCCACCCTCATCTCTGCTCCCTGCTTATGAAGGAATTCGAGGTATCTCGAGAGGTTGGCCCCTATTCCGTAATCATCGAGGATTATCCGGCATTCTTCAACCCGCACCTTCCTCGTGAGCTGGGAGAGAATCCTCTGGTACACAATATCCATTATTTTGTTCAGGTTGTACCTGTCAACGTGCCAAGGCGGTATCTTCTCCACCACAAAATCCATACCTTTCCCGCGCAGCCGATCAAGCTCCAAGAAAAGCCCGTTCCAGTACGACGCGGATCTTTTCCTTTTGGTATCCGCTGGACCTATCAACTGATCTACAGTTTCCAGCAGGTCCGAAGAAACTATCGCCCCAACTAGTATAGAGTGGCCTAGAACTTCGCCTTTCCCCGTTTCATCAAGACCTATGAGGAAGCGCTTTGAGGGTTTCTCCACACCAACACCTAAGAGCTCTGAAATCTCTCGGTGGATTTCTTCAATGGCTTTGTTTGACGGTGGAGTGCTGAATAAGGTGCCGTTCTCGTACATCGTGAAAACGGTGCGATGTATCCTTATCCTCCAAACTTCCTTTATGCCCCTAACCTCTTTATCCTGAATCCCTCCACGGGACAGGAGAAGACGCCTTAACTCCTCCCACTGCTCTTTTGGAATCTTCCTCCACGTTTTAGGTCTTTTCATAATCTTAAATAAATCCAAACATCGTTAATCTTTGTTTTTCCTTAATGAGCACGGAAAAGTTTCTAACGGAAGTTTTCCTCTCGCTAGATTATTCTTTCTTTGGTAGCAAGTCCACCAACATATAGGAAAGCTGGTCTATCTACTGTAGGTAATTAAATTTCCTTCTCTTTGCCACGAGAAAAGCCAAAAACTTTGCTTCCAAAACTAAAGCTAGAACTCTCTCTATGTAAACTCCTTAGTCGCTTATTGAAAAATTCGGTTACTTCAAGTATATCTTCCTGTAGCACTTTAAGCCCTCTTAGTGTTTTCATAGCACTTGGTACGTCATCAAACCATTTCTCTTTACCCTTAGAGTCGATCACTAATATGTGTTTTTTACTCATATCCTCTTTCGGTACAACACATACCGCTATTCCTTCACCTTCTATATTTTTAACCATGATGCAAGCCCTGTCTTCTTCCATAATTCGGGACTCTTCATGCACATTTAAAAATATTTCCATACACAATGGCGAAAATTGGTATAAACAAAATATTTTGCCTATGGTACAAGGATTTGATATAATAAATAGGGGCTAAATTACCGTTACTTAATTACTTAGGTGATAAGGGTGCCTCCGAAGGTTAAAGTTATTGGCTCTAGAGTATGTGAAAAAAGCTTGAAACCCTGCATTGAATTCCATCTTGAAATCGCTTGTGAACCGGATGAGATTCCCATCATCATTTCTGGGTTATTGTATTCAGAGAATGGGAAGCTCCTCTCACATCTAGTGCCCAAAACATATCAACCTGCGCCACAAGATACTGGATGCAATTTAATAGCTGGCATGTCTAGGGAATATGAAAGGCTAAAGGTGAAGGGGCACATTGCAAAGGGGCCACATAATTCTTGCAGCATTTCTAGATCATGAGATTGTGAAGCATATTGAGGATGTTCGAGAGAGGAATCCTAAGCGTGATGTTGTGTTTAAGATCGTTGTAGATGTGGTCTACGTATATTCTAACATTGTTATATCCCATCTGCATGAAGTGAGAGTAGGTGAGTTACCGGAGCCTATGAGAGGGTTCTTGAAGAGTACTAAGGTAGGTAGCAAGGGGAAAGAACCTTGGTCCATAATAGTGTACAGACATGACCCTGAATTTGCCACTGGAACATCAAACATGTGGGTTCTTTCGGCTAATGGCAGCCCGGTTATTTTAAATCTTAAAGCAATGTCTCAGGAAGTTCAGCATCTTATTCACTATAGTGCGTGGATACACGATTATCTACCAAAAATGTCTAAGAGAGTTTTTGTAATCGAGGTTCCGGTCGTCGCGGTAAAACCCGAATATGAGCATTTAGTCAGAGCGGTAGAGGATCTTGAGCTAGCGTTCAAGCAGTATAGAGAAGGAAAGTATGAAGCAGCTATACTTAGCTTAAGGAATATAATCATGAATCATTTGCTAACTAAAGTTAAAGAAGTAGAGAAAGATGGAAGAAAGTTTAAGGAACGACACCTCGACAGTAAGATAAGAAATCTAGCGCTCGCAAATGTACCTGATGTTTATAAGGACGAGTATAAGGTTGTGATCACATCCGTTGAGGGAGTTCTGAGAAGAATTCTGCAAGACCATCTAAGCAAATTCGTTCACCTAGACACTGGGAAGCTCCTTAGAATGCCTCTAAGAGAAGATGTTGAATATCTATTAATGATCGTTTCATCATTGCTAAAATACTTACTAGCATTATCAACAACCCAAAAAGTCTAAACGACATGTCTATAGACAAATGTGCTTGTATTATAAGAGTTTCAATTTTATCTAGAAGGATACTCAAATTACTCCCATAAATCGTCCAACAATTTTATCTTAGTAAATCAATAAGTCACTACCCGTTTAGTAAGGGGTTTCGATTTCTTCTGAACAAATCTCTCAAGGGACTCAGAGAGCTTATAAAGGAGCACAATATAGATGAAAAGAGCTTTGGGAAGATATTGAGACCATACCTAGAGCTTCTTCAAACATCCTCGTTGCCAAGATATGGCAAAATAGTTGGATGAGGAAGTATTTTATTTGTAAAAACTTCATAAGTGCACTAATAGTGCACCTTTCATAAGTGCGCACTATTAGCAAATTTACATTTCCTGCTACATTCATACGCTGGCTGGAAAGAAGAATTATCAGAAGACAAGGATAATTGCTTCATAAAGCAATAAATTGCCTCTTACATTATAATATCTAAAGTCGTAAAAGGTGATTAAATGTAAATGAAAGTTTGCGAAATTGTAGAAAAACTCAAAGAACTTTATCCCAAATTTAAAAAAGAATCTATAGAATATCTGAAGAAAGCTCGAAAAATCGAAACAGTGTTAGGACCTGGAACCGCCATTTGTTATTGTTGGTTCTATTCTGTGCCTCAAAGATGGATAACGCTGGAACCAAGAATTATGAAACTTGCTGAAAAGACAGAGAATTTTAATTTGGAAAGAATTTTAAAACTAAGGTACAGCGAACTAAAATGTTTCTTTAATGGCATTGTCTTTCATAACATTATTTCGTTACAATTTAAGAGATTCTGTAGTACAATTGCCAAAATTTATGGATCTTGGGAGAAATTTGGGGAAATACTTAAAGAAAAAGACATTGTCGCTCTTTTCTGTGAATTGAGAAACGAAAGTAACATTAGGCTAACATTCAAGAATTTATCTGCCATGAAAATTATTGTTGGACGAGACGACGATCTATTGATACTTGATTCTCACGTGGGCAATTTTCTAGGGTTAACATTTAGAGAAATAACTATGTGCAGACAAAATCCAAAAGCCTTTCTAGCACTAATAGATCAATGCCACTTGATAACTAGAGAGCTAAAAATTTTGGGTCTTAAGGATGCCTCAACTGCCAAATGGTCATTAGCAATATGGTTCAGCAAGGCCAAGACTTCTGCCTCTCAATTGTTGCCCTGTATTCAGTAATTATAGCCATGGGACCAGAGATGAACCCTCAGTTTTTAATCTCCACTCGATAATAACTTTATATTCTGGATTAATTTCATAGCCGATCCATCGTCTACCTAGTTTATTTGCGACAACCAGAGTTGTGCCCGAGCCAACGAAAGGATCTAGCACTACATCGCCTTTATTTGAGCATAGAAGTATTATTCGCTCCACTAGCTCTTTCGGATAAACAGCTGTATGTTTTATCTTTTTTTCAGCGGTAATAACCTCTATTGGCTTTCCAATATTTCCTATTTTTCTATACATTTTCCATACATTTCCTAATAGCTCATTTCGCTCATGTAGATAGTCAACAAATCTATTCGGAGGGGGAAGCTTGAATAAGTATCCTTTTTTCTGCTTTGTAAAGAACAAGATGTACTCATGTCGATCTGTCAGGTTATTTGGTCCGGTGGTTGGTACAAAGATTGGTTTATGCCAGATTACAATCTCTTTCAGATAAAAACCCACGCTAGTTACTGTTTTAATTATATCTTGAGGAAATAGAACCATTTTTCCTTTAATAATTCTCTTGTTAATATTTATCCATAAACTACCATATGGAGTAAGAACCCTATAACACTCTTCCCAAACCTTACGTAGTCTTTCTAAATATTTATCATAGCTCTCACCAAACCCTATCTGGTCTTTGACACCGTAATCTCTTAATCCCCAATATGGTGGACTCGTAATCACTAATTGAACAGATTCGTCAGGCACTTCGTCCATTTTTTCACTAGACTTATAGTAGATTCTCCCGGTAGAAACTTCAGGTATTTTTCTAGGTATTTTTTTAAAAGATGCAAAATCTTCTTCATTCCTTTCTACTATTCGCGCCTCTTCGCGATAAACTACTTTAGAGTTACAAGTTGAAAAATTTCTTTTTAATTTTTTTGCAATTTCTTCAAAAGGCGTATTCTCTGTAAATATTCCCAAAATCATGTCATGTTCATCAGAGCCAACGAGGATACATCTTTCTATAATTTCACCCATTGTTAATGGAATATGTCTTAATGTTACTCCCTTACGACTTTCTGTTTTCAACCAAAAATTACTTGGATTTTTTCCTTTAGGATTGTACCGACTTCTTCTTCCTCCGCCCCACTCGACTTCTTTCCAGATATGTGGTTCCCTTATACTATCAAGGTTGAACTTGTAGTTTTTGTTCTTTGATGCAAATAATATGCAACTATATCTATTTACAAGTCCTCTTGATAGATTCTCCTTTTCTAGGTTATACCATATTATAATGTTTCTTAAATAGAAATTGAGTTTTTGTAATTCTTCCCCCACAATAAATGGAATAGGAATAAGCTCACCGTCATAGTAGTAATTGTCACAGAGTACCCAAAGGGTGCCATCCTTTCTCAAAACGCGGAAACATTCGCGCCATAAAGCATTCAAAGATAGCAAGTTTTTTGATAGTGTCTCTTTGAAGTTATAAGTACCATATTCTGCAAGAGTTCTTTCTATAATAGGCAACCTAACCCAGATGAGCTGAAAATCTTCATTCTGAAATTTTCGAATTTGTTGTAAAACATCCTGGCAGAAAATTCGCTTTTCTATTTGATTGTTAATTGTCATAGTTTATAACCTTGAGGATACATTTTCCATACATTAAATTGTCTGGTTCCAATCTTCTACATATTAACTCGCGATATTCCGGATTTATCTCAATACCTATCGAATTTCTGTTAAGCTTCCTAGCAACTCTCATAGTAGTGCCTGAACCCACAAATAGGTCCAATACGATATCTCCTGGATTAGAGCTCATTTTAATTATTCTTTCAATCATAGGCTCAGGAAATACACATGGATGATTTATCCTAAGTTTCTTTTTTACCATATTATTGACCCTATCAAAATACCATACGTCCGTAGGATTTCTTCCTTTACCTTTTATTCGTTTGTCGTTCGTTAAATATGGCACACGAATTGCATCCAAATTAAAAACATAATTCTTTATGTCCTTTACAAACCACAAAATAGCTTCCCATCTCCCACTTAATCGTTTTGTACAATTTTGCATGTTATGAAAATGCCATATTATCTTATTACGCAAGTAAAAGCCGCTTTTTTTAAGTGAGAAGTAAGCATATGAATCCAAGGGAATTATTTCCTTTGTTTTAGGATGCGGGATGGGAGAAACGTTCAAAAAGAGACTTCCATTTGGGGTAAGGATTCTGAATAGTTCTTTACCCACTGTTTCTATCATTATCGTCCATTTTTCTAAGTTAAATTTGTCGCAGTATTTACTTCCATATTTTTTTCTTAAACCGTAAGGAGGACTCGTCACTACCAAGTTAACACTTTCATCGGGAAAAATATTTTCATCCTTAAGCACCTTAAGTGCATCTCCAATTATGAGAAGGTGATAAGTAGTGTTTTCTGAAATATCTTTGAAGATCTCTTTATTTTCGAGAGTTTTTAGCCTCATATTTCTCTATCACCAATCTCCTCTTTTCTTTGTCTATTTTGATGATTACAATGTCGCCCTTCTTAAACGGAAACGCGGAGTCTAACGCGATTACAGAGGGAATGTATATCCTTAGTCTCTTTCCTTTACTATCCCCAGTGATCGTAGCTTTAGATTCCAAAACCATATGTTACACCTTGCAACACAATTTGTAATAAAAAATGCATCAATATAAGTTTTATTGTGGAGCATGATATTTTTAAAGTATGCACCATAGTTTATAAGACCTTCAATGAATATAGAAAGATAAAGAAGGGTTGAGCATTGAGTCAAGAAATGAAAAATAGGATTATAGAGAAGTTTTTCCCAGTTAGATTTATCAACAATATCACAAAGGTAGAAGTACACGCCAGAAAGCCAATTTATGACATCCATCGATGGTGGGCTAGAAGGCCTGGTTCAACATTTAGAGCCATAATTTTAGGTACGCTTCTCCCCGAGAAAATAAACGAGGAATTATTCAAAACAATTTTTTACAAAAAGAATGATTTGAACGGTAGCATAGTTTTGGATCCGTTTTCTGGAGGAGGGACAACCATTGTAGAAGCCGCTAGATTAAATTGCAATACCGTAGGCATCGATATTAACCCTGTTGCATGGTTTATAACGAAGAAAGAAATCGAGCAAGTAAGTATTAAGAAACTAATCGAAGAATACAGAAACTTGGAAAAAAAGCTTGCACATAAAATAAAGAGATATTACATAACTTATTGTCCTAATTGCGGAAAACCTGCTGAAGTAGTTTACGCCTTCTGGGTAAGGAGAGTGAGATGTAACCGATGCGGAACAGAATTTCCAAAATTTTCAGCTGTTAAGCTGGCGGATGTAAGCAGGGATAAATCATGGATATTCTGTCTATTCTGTCATACTATTTTCGCATGGGATAGAAAGGAAAAAAATATAATCTGCCCAGGATGCGGTAGGCAAGTTGATATCGATAAAAAAACAAGAGATAAAAAGTACAGTTGCCCCGGTTGTGGCGCAGGGCTTGATGCTAAAGAGAGCTTACCAACTAAAAACTTTGATATGTTTGCAATCGAATACTACTGCCCAAATTGTAAAAGGAGAGGATACAAAGCGGCTGATGATTCCGACCATAGATTATATGAAGAAGCAAAAAAAGAGTTTTATAAGCATAAAAACAACCTAATTTTTCCTCGCGAGGAAATCCCTTCTGGAAAAGAAGTAAAACGTCTTTTCAAATATGGTTACAGATTCTTTTACGAGTTCTTTAATGAGAGACAGTTATTATGCTTGTCAATTTTATTCGACGAAATATTACACATCGAAGATGACAATATTAGGGAATTTTTCTTGTTAGCATTCTCGGCTTGTCTGGATTACAACAACATGTTTGCACGCTATAACTGGAAAGCACGAAAAATAGAGCCAATGTTTGCACATCACGCCTTCTATCCAAAAGATATCCCCGCTGAGAACAATGTTTGGGGGACAAGATATGGTCGTTGTTCTTTCTCAAAATGTTTTAAAAAGTTAGTTAAAGCTAAGCAATATTGTGAAAAACCATACGAGTTAAGAGTAATTGGAAGAAAAACTGAAAAAATCCACATCCAAAATGAAAAAATCAGAGGAAATTTTGTTGATAACTTCAAGGATTTGCTTAAAGGCAGTGGAAATATTCTCTTAAAGTGTCATGATGCTGAAGATCTATCCTTTATTCCAGATAAGTCTATTGACGCCATTATTACAGATCCTCCCTATTTTGACAACGTAATGTATTCTGAACTTGCAGATTTTTACTACGTTTGGTTACGAATAGCTTTAGCAGAGAAATACGATATATTCAAACAAAAGTATTGCCCAAGATCTGGAGAGGTGGTAGTTAATAAAGTACAAGAGAAAGATGAAGGATTTTATTTGCAAAAACTAACGAAGATCTTTAAGGAATGTTTTAGAGTATTGAAAGATGATGGTTTACTCGTCTTTACTTTTCATCATAAAAAAGTTGAAGCATGGGCTTCAACTTTAGAAGCAGTATTCAACGCTAACTTTTACATAACTGCGGTATATCCTGTTTTCAGTGAAATGCGGACCTCTTTTCACATATTTGGCAAAAAAGCAGTAAGTTATGACACTATAATCGTTTGTCGGAAAAGAAAGAGTAAACTTCAGAGAATTTCATGGAATAATTTACTTGATGAAATTAAGTCTTACAC
>Ga0180301_10003908_pt1 | contig 11571 bp, 7 predicted proteins | sample GuaBasSediGuay16_FD_121797 | JGI IMG/M metagenome (GOLD analysis project Ga0180301, IMG submission 121797) | Subseafloor sediment microbial communities from Guaymas Basin, Gulf of California, Mexico - Guay16, Core 4569-2, 12-15 cm | ecosystem: Environmental > Aquatic > Marine > Hydrothermal... | reverse complement strand
ATCCAAATGGACCGCATGAGCTTTATGATCTGGTGAACGATCCGGATGAGAGACGAAACCTGATCGATGATCCATTTCAGAAGAAACGCATTGAGGAGCTGAGATCCAGAATGGAGGCTTGGTTCGCCAAGTATGTCGACCCGTCCTGCGACGGCATAATAGACGATGGAACAGAGCCGCCAGACCATTATGGGCAGGTTCGTTTAGTCAAAAAGCGGTGCATGCAGCCCGGTTAGAGAAAAACTTTTAGGATTGTCATTAAGCCCAGAAGTAGCGTAGTGATCCCTATAGCAAGTCTTATTTTTCTGCTTCCAGCTTTACTGACGATGAAAGCCGCAACAGGCGTTGAAAATGCGACGCCTATCGTTAACGAAAGCGATAAAGACCAATCTATGCCCGTGCCTATGAGCACATACATTATCACTGAAACAATTGACACTATTCCCTCCACAAGAGATGTAATTCCAATAGCGCTTCTTGCATCTATCCCAGTTACTATTTGACCTGATGTTACGATGGGTCCGTATCCGCCTCCACTTATGCCTTTATTGAAGGCTGCAAGCAACCCTAAAATCAGTAACCTAAGCCACGAAAAATCATAATCTTTGTTACGGGTAATTAATACTATTAAGCCTAAAATAGTGACAAGCAATCCTATGTAAAGATTTAAGTAAAGTTTCGGCAGATTAACTGCCACCATAACAGCTATTATGGCTCCTGTCAAACTTAGGAGTGCAAGCGTCAAAGCAACCTTCATATCCTTGCTGCCTATTGAGAGGTTTATATTTTTAAATTCATGGTGGAAGAAGGCGGCTAGAAAATCTCCAGCAAGCTGCGATATCAAGACTGCTGGAACAACTTGGAGAGGGGTCGAAACCCAACATAAGCAACACCGGGGTCAATATGGTTCCATATCCCATTCCAAGCGAAGCGTCAACTATCTCCAACAAAAACGCGAGGATTGCAACAATTATTGCCGAAAACCATGAACCGAAGATCATACAATATCCTCCATTTATATGGTTTCTGATCCAGCCCTAGCCATGAACTAGCTGAAGGTTATTCTGTCCTATTGCGCGCTAGCAAAAATACAAACGCATATAGTAGCTTACAGAATCAATGAGGAACTTAACCTAGACTGAAAAATTAAGCGTGGGCCATGAGCTTTGACAATGGTAGTTTCGCGTGTATTTCATCTTATGTCTGGCCATAAATCTTAAGATGTACCTGTCTATTAATTTTAATTAAGGTGTTAAGAATATGAAGTTAGTTGAGGCAAAAAGATGGCATAGAGATAGAAGCGCACCGGGATATAAAGTGTGGTACGATGAATGGGCACAGTATCCGACTCGAACTCTAGAGGATCTGAACATCTCTACTGTTCAACCGAATTTAGATGGTTACGGAGGCTATAGAGGTCTCAGGGGTAATAAGACAGGCTTCTTTCATACAGAACGGATTGATGGGCGTTGGTGGATAGTTGATCCAGATGGAAATGTATTCATATCTATTGGCGTCTGCGGTGTTAGATACGTTAGCGGTGCTCGCAATTCTCATAATCCAACCTACTTGAAGCGAATAAAGCAGTATCCAAACCCCCGGGATTGGGCATATGACGCGATGAAGCTTCTTAAGGACCATGGATTTAACACGCTAGGATGCTGGAGTGACTTCGAACTCTTCGATGAGTTTCCCTTCACCGTATTTATTGGCTTCTCAAAACAATACCGCAATGGAAATGTGCTTAAATTTTTTGATCCAACATTTAGAGAGTATGCTTTCCAGATTGCACAACAGATTTGTTCTAAGTATAAGGATAATCCATACCTTCTCGGTTACTTCAGCGACAACGAATTACCTTTCAGACGTAGTTGTATGGAAAATTATATGTCGCTTCCAGCTGGAGATCCAACAAAGAGGGCTTTTATCGAAGTCTTACGCGCACAGTATGGCGGAGACATTAAATCATTTCGGCGCGCTTGGGATGTTGAGGTAAGCTCATTCGACGACTTGGATACGATGAATAGTCTTAGCCCAGGGCCTAAATGCGATAAGGAGCGGGTAGAACAGGATAGAGCAGCGTGGATCCAAGCGCTTAGCCACGAATACTACAAAGTGGTCAGTGAAGCCATAAAGTCGGCTGATCCAAACCACATGTATCTTGGCTCCAGAATCAACAATTTGGGAACCCCTGAACACCTAACTGAATGTGGAAAATTTGCTGATATTGTCAGCATAAACTGTTATGGACGTTGGGTTTGGGATCAAGAGACGTTAAATCGCCTTGCCGAATGGGCTCAGGGTAAGCCACTGATGGTCACCGAGTTCTATGTGAAGGGAGAAGATAGCGGACTTCCTAACCGCACAGGCGCGGGCTGGCTTGTTCGAACTCAACGTGACCGAGGCCTATTCTACCAAAATTTCACTATATCACTCCTAGAAAACCCGAATGTCGTCGGGTGGCATTGGTACCGCTACGAAGACAACGACCCCCGCAACCTCACGGAGGATCCATCAAACAGAGATTCAAACAAAGGAATCGTGAACATCCAACTAGAACCATATCAAGATCTACTCAACTTAATGCGACAATTAAACTTCGCAGCATATGAGATCGCCCTAAGAGCGGCAAAGTCTCTTAGCACGTAAACTATATATAGAACTAGTGAGTAAAATTTAAGGGCGGGGGGGATATGTCCGAAAGAATTTTATTGAGGGGATTAACAGCTAGGGCTTTTATTATCGGTGTAATACTTATAGTTGTTTCACTGCCACTGTTAGCTATGGCGGACGTTCTTCTCTACGACTCTCGATATTACAGTACAGACTGGGCCAGTCATATACAAAATGAGTATAGGACGCAGGGATGGTTTGCATTACCTTTTCTAATATTCCTATTACCATCAGTGATACAACTTTTATTACCAAAAAAATTTAGATTAAATCAAGCGGAATTAGCCTTCATATTTTCTATGATCGTGCCTGTACCCTTCATGGCAATTTCAGGCGCATCTGGCATTGAATTATTCGTCGGTCCAATCCGCGAGTGCATCCGTAGTCCTTCAAGGGCACCATTTATCAAAGAGTATATACATCCTTTGCTATTTCCGAAAGAGATCTTCGACAATACCGCGTTATCCGATAGTATTTATCATGGCGGAGCGCCGGTAAATTGGGCTATATGGGCTGTGCCGCTGGCATTCTACATGATATGGTTAATAGTTATGAGACTTTTCTTCTTGTTCGGGGCGATGCTATTGAGAGATCAGTATATTGACGTGGAGAACCTCCCCTTCCCAGCAGCAACAGCAGCCAAAGAAACTTTAGACTTAATTCAAACATCATCATCGGCGGAGAGTGAGAAATCTCCAATAAAGGGGAGAAAGATGTTTATTGCTGGCATTATTTTGGGTTTACTCTATCAACTATGGGCTTTAGATATCCATGGTGTGGATCATCCTTGGGAATTGGACTTTTCACCGTATTGCTTTCATAATGGTCCAGTCTACTTCGATTTCAACCCGATAGTGATTGGCGTTGGTCTTCTTCTACCAATATCCGTCGTTACATCTACGCCAATATTTTATGCAATTGTATGTATGATACTGCCAAACATCTTGGTAGCTGTCGGCGAAATGGCGCCCTTGAAGCTAGGGAATAGCGGTCGTGTTGCTGCTGACAAATATGCAATTACAATGCAATGGGCGAGCGATACGAATTGGAGAGGTGGTCAATGGCCGATCTTCTATGGTGCAATGTTTGGATTAGCCATTTGGCCTCTCATAATCCATCGAAGGATTTGGATTCAGTCATTAAGACGTGCTCTTAAAGGCGTGCAAGGGGCCTCTGATAGAATATATTGGGCTGGCTGGGGAATAACGGGGATAGCGATAATCGCGTTGTTCGTCTTAGTGGGCATCCCTGTCATTCCTAGCATAGTGCTCTTAGCGCTTATATCTCTCTACTACTTGGCTATGACGCGGGCAGCGGCAGAGGGTGGAGTATATATGTTTCCATTCAGAGGAGACAAATGTTATACTTGGGTGTATTTCAATAATGCTGTGATATTTGGATATGCGGGCGCTCCTACTCTTCCATTCTTAGATCTAAAGACTGTTCCAACAGGTCTCATAAGCGAGGAGCTTCTCGGCGCTGGAGCACTAAGCAATCATACTGGATCAGCATGGGGGGCTACCTGCCCCATAATGTGGGATATGGAAGCGTTAAAGTTTGGGTCTCTGACAGATACCCGTAAGAAGGACATATTCATAGGGCTCTTGATAGCTGCTATACTTCCAGTTATAATCAGTTTGCCGTTTGGGCTCTGGCTTACGTATACCCACGGATTTGTGTATCACTTCACCTCATCTAGAACAATATCTAACGCTGCGCGCGCACTGGAGACGGGTCATCCTTGGGCGTATAGTAGCATATACCCTGTGAATGCAATTACCTTAGTAAACTACTTAGTCGGATTCTTCGTGGTGGGGGCACTATACTTCGCTAGGACAGCTGGAGGTGTGATCGGCAGTATCTTCATGTACCTTCATCCAGCTGGACTCATATGGGCCTACTTCACAGGTTACAGTGTCTACACTCAATTCATAATTGCCGCAGTGATTCGTCTAGTAGCGTATCGGTTTGGCGGAGTGAAACTATATGAAGAGAAAATACGCCCGATAGGATTAGGTCTATTCGTAAGCGCGGCTATATGGGTGCTTCCAAGAATGTTGCTCGATACAACATATGCATTAGGACTCCATCAGATTGAAGAGATTCCATGGTGATAAGCGGGGTGATCTTGGGAATTGTGGGGTCACAAGCATGCACATCGTATGTTTACACCCCTATTTTTTATGTTTTTAACTCTTGTGATAAATTATGTAGGAGTAGTTAATGTATCAGCTGAATTCTCTCAATTCTCTCCACCAAACGTAGACTATTCACGTATCATCAATTCTTTGAATGCTTCAGCCATAGAAGATCATCTAAAGTTTTTCGCATCACAAAGCTCTCGCGTAACGGGATACCCGGGTTGCGAAGCCGCGGCAAGATACATATATGAACACTTTGAAAATCTCGGCTTAAACCCATTCTACTTCAACTATACCGTAACAATACCCGTAGATTATGGAGCAAACTTCAGTATTATTGTAGATGGACGATACAAGAACTTCAAAATATATCCGCTTGAACCTAATTTGGTTGCACCAGTCTCAACGCCAGAGCTTTATGGTCCTTTAATCTACGTTGGTGAGGGCGAGCTGAAAGATCTCGATGGAAAGCCTATCGAAGGTAGCATTCTTCTTATGAAGTTCAACTCTGGTAGAAATTGGTTAGAAGCGGCAAAATTTGGCGCTAAAGCCGTCATATTCATAGAACCGGAAGAAACTACTAAAATTGAATGCATGCAAAAATATGTTAACGTGCCTCTCAACTTTCCTAGATTCTACATTAAAAAGAAGGAAGCCCAAAAGCTCTTATCAATGATGCAGAGAAGTAATGAACCTTTAACTGCGCGTATAAGTTCTAGAATGGTTTGGGAGCAAAGAATTGGGAAGAATATAGTTGCCTTAGTTGAAGGAACGCATTACAAAGATCAAATAATACTTGTCTCTGCACACTATGACTCCTACTCAGTTGTGCCTTCTATTGCCCCAGGCGCAAACGATGCTGCGGGTATATCTGTGCTACTTGAACTTGCACGTCTACTCACAATCTACAAGCCAAAATACACGATTCTACTTGTTGCATTTTCAGGTCACCATCAGACATTAGCGGGCGTTAGGCACTTTCTAAATTACACTTTTTATGGGAACAATAATGCACCAACTGAAATAGGAAAAAGAATAATTCTACAAGTAGATATTCAGATCTCAACTATTACAGATACCGTATTGGCAATATACCATGGAACCCTTTTTGGACAGCCTAGCCAGCCTACATGGTTTCTTGACATGGATCGCTATCTCAAAAACTACTTATTTCCCTCAATCGTTAGTAAAACGAACAAGGGGTATAAATTAAGCTTAGTAGATCCTCAGGATCCATACGCGCTTCCAAATCATTTTCCACTACATTTGAAAATGCTGGAAAGTGAAATAATGGTCTATGAGGGTAGAGCAGGCTATAGTCTCGTCACCGAAGATAATAGCGATTATTGGTCCTCACCCATAGACACCTTTGATAGAATAAATCTATATAACTTGAGGAGAAACGCCGAACAATCTATCTGTGCCATCTACGGAATAATCTCAACGGACGACCTTAAATCTAAATATCTAAGATCCTTTGTGTTTGGTGAACAGCCGTATGGATATACGGGCACTGGACAAATCGTAGAATATAATTATACCACAAACTGGTACGATCCGATTCCAAACGCATTAGTTGCCTTTGATACTGGTTCTGAAAGATTTTTAGTGGCGAAAGCTGATGAAGAAGGACGATTTAGCATACCTATGATAACCCGAAGTATTACTGGAGGAACATGGTTCACGGGAAGGAAAATCCAACTTTATGCATTTGTCGTAAACAACACTGATGGCAACCTATTATATGCGCCGACATTTGGCAAATATTCTTGGATTTATAGAGTGGAATTTGGAGGCTTCTATGTACTCTTCAAATGCTCCACCGTCATCCTCTTCGACACGATCTATCCTTTCTCCTTGACTACATTGGGCACTGGAGTAACAGCAGTCCCAAGATCCTTTAAAGTTCTAAATCGGCAAACTCTCTTCTCAACTGATTCCTATGGTTTTTCGGTTTTCGAAGATTATCCGTCTATGCAATCATTTTCAGTTATCTATGTACCTCCACAAGAACCGATAGTGATTGTTTACCAGTACTCGTACGATCCATTTCCAGTCGGTATACTGGTAAATGCAACAAAAGAAGAAACTGCCTGGAGAGGTTATATCTTCGAACCGGGCAAGCAATATATCTTCCATAACACGCCTCTCCAATTCGCGATTAATCTACATGCGAACAACCGTCATTATCTCAATGAGTTAATAAAAAGTCGAATACCCTCCCAGACGTATGTATCTGCGTATATCGAAACAGAAAAATTGATTAAAAAAGCCGAAGACGCTTTATCAAACTATGAATACAGCAAGGCCTATACGATCTCCATGCAAGCATGGATCCAATCCAGAGTTACATATACTACACTTAGAACAACATATACCGATATAATCAATACGGTTCCATTCTATGCGTTTCTATTAGTTCCATTCACCTTCCTATTTGAAAGGCTTTTATTCCACGCTCAGGGTAAGAAGCGCATCATATCCTTGTTAATTACCTTCTTCATATTTAGCTTCATCTTCAGCTTAATGCATCCCGGATTCATATTAGCGTCAAACCCAATGATGGTGGTAATGGCTTTTGTAATTCTCATAATGATCACGCCATCCATCTATATGATTTTTACTTACCTGCATAAATCTCTAAAAAATCTAATGGTGAAGACGAAGGGTCTCCATATAGTCGAGATAAGTAGAGCGTCAGCTAGCATCTTAAGTATACAAGTAAGCATTGAAAATATGAGGAGAAGAAAGTTACTAACCGGACTTACAATATTCACTATAATTTTAATAGTTATAGGAATAGTTCTCTTCAGCTCGCTATCCGCAATCAAGGTGGTGAGGTTAAAAGCTACTCCCTATCCAGCAGCTCCATACGAGGGAATCTTCATCAGAGATGATGAGTGGGACTCGATAGGTGTGAACATTATTAAATTACTGGAGGGATACTCAGATCGAGCTAAAATCTTAATAAGGTCATGGCTGTACACCCGTAGTCCGGGTATCGAAGCCGGCTTCAGAGTAACCCATGGAAATCGTAGCGTCTATTGTTATGCTCTTACAGGTCTGAGCGGGGATTATGAACCATGGTGGATTCATGGGAACTTTACAGGCAGATATTTTATTCCCGAAGATATAAATGTATGTATACTTCCAAGCATTATTGCAGATGAGCTGGGCGTCTCAATTGGAGATTCAGTTCAACTATTAGATAGGAATCTAACCGTTGTAGGTATTGTTGGTACCAAATTCCTTCAGGCAACTTATGATCTGGACGGTGAAGAATTTACTCCATTAGATAGAACTATCCCTGAGCAAACATACATACACAACAGTGAATCCACAGTGATTGTTCCTCGCAATTTTATCAAGCATTACAATCCTATAATAGCTGCGGTATCCGTCATTCCATATGACCCAAACGATATACAGTTGATCTCAGAAGAAATCTCTAAATACTTCAGCGAAATCAGCACGCTCAGCGCTTCTAATGGAGTTAGGGTTAGATATTTCTTGGGGGATGTATTCACAATTCTAGGCTGGCAAACACAAATCGTACCAATAATATTGTCATCGTTAATTTTATTTAATGTGCTGATTGCTAACATTAAGGCTAGGGAAAGGGAAATTCATGTTTTCTCAACCGTTGGTCTCTCTCCTCTACATATTGCATTTATGTTTTTGGCCGAGGCTTTAGTATACGCGGTTGTAGGTTCAGTTACTGGATACATAATTGTCATGGGAATATGGAGTCTTGTCCCCACGGCGGAGCTAACCTTAATGCCGATAAACTTCTCTTCTAGCTGGGTGACTACGACAATCAGCCTCATAATGTTAGTAACGATATTGTCCTCCATATATCCTATTCTTAAAGCATCCAAAATCGTTACGCCAAGCCTTGAAAGAGCTTGGAAAATACCTACCAATCCTGTTGGGGACTCTTGGGAAATACCTTTACCAATAACTCTCTCAGGAGATAAAGAAGTATATGGAGCATGCAGATATCTCATAGAGTATCTAAAGTCCCATGTCGGTGAGGTTGGTAGCTTCTCGTCTCAAAATCTGCGCTTTAGTGACGAGCAGAAAACAAAAACCATATCTATGGATACTCGTCTCGCACCATACGAACTAGGCGTAAAGCAAAATGCAACTATCTATTTTGTTAAGAGTGCTTCCGAGAACCGTTGGTACACAAGCATAGTTCTACACAGAACATCTGGGGAATATGCCTCATGGGTTAGACTCGTGAGGAGATTCATCGACGATATAAGAAAACAATTATTATTATGGCAAACTTTACCCTCTAAAGAGAAGACAAAATATATTGAAATGGAGTGATGTAAAAAGGGAGGGAAAAATTTAATGGTGGTCGAAGAACAGGTGGAATGGAAGAGCGGATTTACATGGAGAGCATTACTTGCGCTATTATACTCCCTCTTTGTCTTTTCACCGGTTGTAATATGGCTACAGCTAGTCACATTCGGTGTAGATCTAGGAAGCACAGTTGAGTACTGCACCCTACTTATTTTTGCTGAGATTGCCGCCCTATATGGAAGTCGAATAACTCCTCAAGAAGCAGCAATAATCTTCGGTCCGGCTACCGTAGCAGGCAGCGCAGGTTTTCTAGGTCTCATATATCAAGCATACTTTACGAAGAGTCCTCTTCTCAATACTTTTGGAATAAATCCAATGGAGATTCCAAAATGGTGGGCCCCTCCACCAACATCAAATGTCATGGATCTGAGAACCTTTATACATCCAGATTGGCTTCTACCAATAACAGTAATAGTAGTGAACCACTTTATCTCCTATGCGGGAACACTCTTTTTCGGCTTTTTGGGTAGGGAGATTTTCATAGAGAATGAAAAGCTGGATTTTCCTATACAAAAAGTTACAGCAGATGCTATACTCACGCTTACTGAAAGGCCAGAAGATAAGATGTATGTAATCTCTTGGTCAGCTTTCATAGCGTTCATTTACGGCTTAATACTATATACTATACCAGCGATAACACGGGCAATCGGGGCCCCGGTGGAAACTATAAAGATACCATGGTACGATTTCACCAATATAATTGAGATAGTCATGCCTGGAGCAGCCATTGGCATCGCAACTGATGCAATCATTCTCGCATCAGCATTTATGATACCTGTACCGGTATTAATTGGCATGTTTATCGGTTCCTTCATAAGATTCATAATAGTTAATTGGCTACTGGTAAAATTCCAGTTGTCCGCGTGGGCGACAAGATGGACGCCTGGTATGAGTCTCGTAAGGATTTATCAAGACTCAACATTGTATTTCTGGCTGAATCCCTTAATTGGAATCGGGTTTGCTGTCGGCATTGTGCCTTTGATATTAAGATATAGAGGCTTTGTGGATTCGATTAAAGTGGCGTTCGGCTGGAGGCGTGTAGCAATTTCAAAGCAAAGAATAAGCGGTCCGCCATTATCAGCTAGATGGATGATCTTATTATTTGCCGTCGGATGTATCGGGCCTATCATCTTTGATCTTATACTCGTTCCGGGCTTTCCAGTCTGGATATTGATTTTCTTCGAGATCCTTCTACCATTAATCATGCATTTGATGTCAGGTAGGATGATCGGTGTAACAGGATCAGATATACGGATTCCCTATATTAAACAGATGTGCATAATAGCGAGCGGCTATCCGAAAATTGATGCATGGTTTCTTCCTTTAACACTTAACCCTGGAACAGGTTGGCTAAAAAGCTTGAAAATTTGTCAATTGACAGGGACGGATTGGAAGAGCTGGATCAAAGCCTCCCTCATATCTTGGCCGCTTTCCTTGCTTGTAGGGTTTATCTACACTTCTATACTGTGGCAGATAGCGCCCATACCTTCAGAGATGTACCCTGCACCAGGCATCACTTGGCCAATCAACATAATGAACAAGTGCGTCTGGATCACGAGGCCAACTGCTTTCTTCAGTCCAGATGTAATAGCATATTGGAGCATAGCCTTTGGGATTCTCATATTTATTTTTAACCGATTTCTACATATGCCCGCTGTAATGATTGGTGTAGCCACTGGAATGCACACACCGATACCTATGTGTATGACGATGCTCCTTGGCCTTATAATAAGGCTTTTAATGACTCGACACCTAGGAAAGCGCTGGATGGATAAGTACAGAGCAACAATAGCCGCCGGAATAACCTTGGGTGAAGGTCTAGCAATCGTAATCGCCGTATCCATAAGCGTAGCAGCAAAAGCAACATGGGCTGGGGTTTTCTAAAACGCGTCTTAGATGTAATTATTGAACAAACAGAAGGGGTGTTGATCACTGGAGCCGCAGGGAAAAAAGGGACAATCGGGATATATGTGGGAGCTAACGTTGAAGTAGACGGAAAGTCTCCTTAGAAGCATGTGCGCGTAGAGTCTCTCTACTGCCTAAAAGAATTATAGTGTTCTCTCTCAATTTATATTCATGCAGATTAAAATAAAACATAGGGCTTTGCAAGGATTTATTCCCCCTGGAAAAATATTTTAGCGGATGATTGAGGCGCTTGAAGGGTGGAATCTGAAGGGGTTAAAGAGGGTTTCAGGAGCCTAATTAGAGAATTCTTTCCCTACGCGAGTTTCCGTCCTTTTCAAGTTGATGCAATAAAGTTTGCCTTCGACACAATGATTAATGGTGAAGTAGGTTTACTTTCTTCTCCCTGCGGAACAGGAAAATCCATTTCAGTTCTAACAGCCTTCTTTGCGGCTAGGGAATTCGACCCCTCAATCAGCAAGCT
>Ga0180301_10003907_pt1 | contig 11571 bp, 13 predicted proteins | sample GuaBasSediGuay16_FD_121797 | JGI IMG/M metagenome (GOLD analysis project Ga0180301, IMG submission 121797) | Subseafloor sediment microbial communities from Guaymas Basin, Gulf of California, Mexico - Guay16, Core 4569-2, 12-15 cm | ecosystem: Environmental > Aquatic > Marine > Hydrothermal... | reverse complement strand
TGAAAGGTGATAGTGAAGTATATGAACTGAGGGCTTCTCGGGAGTTATCTCCCAGCTTCCCATCTTCATGACTATCTTATCTGAGAAGAGAAATATTGCAAATTGCATCATGACGAGAAGGATCGGAGTGTACGGTCCGAAGATCGCAAAGAGAAATAGGCTGATAGCGATGAAAACTACAAAGAATAAGAACATACTTCCAGTGAATAACCTATAGATTAGATTTTCGCCTTTTCTGCTTTTATCCTCCGGGATAACTGGTTCACCCTCAACCCATGCGAAGTAGAAGCTGCTTCGTCTAACTTGCTCCTCGAATGCACGAACAACTATAAAGAGATCCTCTTTTAACTTCTCAATTACACCTTTGGGAACGGGACCTCTGGATGTGATTCTAACTTCTACTGGTTTTCCAACGCTGATCTCGGTTTTTACCATCCACATTCCCATAGGATCGGGGAGAACGAATGAGATGTAACGCATGTTATCTGAGACTATACTTACGAATCGGCTCATCCGCGGAAACAAGTAATGGTAATGGATAAACCGGATAAGTCCACTGTAAGCATCCGGAGTGATGTCAGTATCTATCGCAAAAGATATCACGTTTTCGTCCATGAACATATTATTCACACTTGATCTCAATATTTATTATATCATAGATATATTAAAATGTCGAGTGCTCAAATGATCGTTTTGTATATCTCAGGTTGTCCCCGCCTCCCAACTTGATAAATACTCTTTCTGTTCCTCCGTCATCTCATCTATCTTAATATTTAATCCCTTTAGCTTTAGGCGGGCGACAAGCTCATCTATCTCCCTTGGAACATTATAGACTTGGGGCTTAAGCTTTGGTCCTTTAGCAAGATACTCGACGCATAGAGCCTGATTTGAGAATGACATGTCCATCACCTCGGATGGATGTCCCTCGGCCGATGTCAAATTTACTAGCCTACCCTCTGCTAGTAGGTAGATTCTCCGTCCATTCTTCAGTATATACTCCTCCAGATTCGGCCTCACTGTTCTCTTCGAGACCGATATCTCCTCGAGATCCGGAATGCTTATTTCAACATTGAAATGTCCACTGTTGCCTATTATCGCTCCATCCTTCATCTTAAGCATGTGTTCTTTTCTGATGACATGGAAATTCCCCGTTGCTGTTATGAATATATCTCCCTTCTCAGCTGCTTCGATCAGCGGCATAACTTGGAATCCATCCATAACCGCCTCTAGGGCTCTAAGCGGATTGACTTCCGTCACTATAACGTTCGCGCCCATCCCTTTTGCTCTCATGGCTAATCCCCTACCGCACCATCCATAACCGCAAACAACGAAGTTCTTTCCGGCTAAGAGAATATTTGTTGCCCTTAAGATCCCATCTATCGTGCTCTGCCCTGTTCCATAGCGGTTATCAAAGAGATACTTTGTATAGGCATCGTTTACGGCTATGACTGGATATTTAAGCTCTCCCTTCTTGGCCATCGCCCTAAGCCTTATGACGCCGGTCGTTGTCTCTTCTGTTCCGCCTATAATGCCATTTAGGGCCTCTGTTCTACTCGAGTGGATCGTGCTAACGAGATCAGCACCATCATCAAGCGTTATTACAGGTTTATAGTCAATGACTCTATTCACACACCAATAATATTCATCGGTTGTTTCTCCACGCCATGCATAAACGTGAACTCCCAAACTTGCAAGTGCAGCTGCAACCTCATCTTGTGTCGAAAGGGGGTTCGAGCCGCAGAGTGCAACTTCAGCCCCACCAGCACGTAAGGTCTCTATTAGAACCGCTGTCTCCTTCGTGACGTGTAGACATGCGCCTATTCTTACACCCTCCAGGGGCCTTTTCCTCTCAAATCTCTCCCTAATCTGCTTTAGAACCGGCATATGCCTGGATGCCCACTCTATAAGGAGGAAACCCTTCTCTGATAAGTTTAGATCCTTAACTTTATAGCTACTCATCATCTCTTACCTCATGAACTGAAAAACAATTTTTAGAAAGGCAAATTTGAATTTATCTTTTTTGAACTTCTTTTGATAATTTCTCAGAGGCCTTATCTCGCCTTAACATGCTTTACTATTGGGGGTTTAACCTTCTTTAGGACTCTATATCTGCAGTAGGGACATCTTATTCCAAGTTCGAGTTCAGAGGATTTTACAAGCGCACCGCACTTTAAGCATTGATAGAGTATTGCTGGCCTCTCCTCCTCACCCTCTTCTGATACCATACATCTATCCCTCTCGATCTTATCGATAAATTCCATTTTCAGATATTTAAACTGCATGCCTTGAGATCCTCATTAGATCTTTTTCCAGTCTTTCAATTCTCTCCCTTATTTTCTCAACTTCCCTCCTTACGTCTTCATCTAAAACCTCCTTCTTTCTCATCTCATTAGATCTTAAAATCAGTTCAAGTAGATCAGATTTGTATGTCTCTAGGAGCAGCCTAACATTTGGTATTAAGCAGTGTCCGCCTATCACCCCTGGAAACATCGGCGGCCGATCAAATCGAACCCTATGAGTATCCTCTATGAAGTCAACGATCTCATTGAAGTCGGCGTGAAAGTACCTGCTTATCCTATGCATCTCTTGGAAACAAGTGATCATCCAAGCCCTATATGTAGTCTCAAAGAGCTTAGCCAGCTCCGTCTCCCTCGACGACCTTAAAATCTTAACTTTAAGCCCTATTTCCTTAAAGTGCTTTGATGCTAACTCCGCTGATCGTTCATCAATGCCGCCGACATACTTCGTCCACCTTCTAATCTCCCATTTCATATGTTCTGGGTTTTTATGGACGCCCCTCACAGGTGAGTGTACAACATGTCTGCCGCTTCTTTTTCCGATCTCTTCTGTCGTTCCTACTGGAACAGTGCTGTTAATTATGGTTATTTCTGGATTGAAACTGTTCATGTACTCTATTGTGGACTTTATGAACTCTTCTCGATTATAGCATGGAATGCAAATATGCATGACGTCAATCTTATCTTTAGGCGCGTGAGCGTTGATCATTCTCATCTTGTCTGCGTCTAAGTCTATTCCGTAAACTCGGAATCTTCCACTCTCAACGATAATCTCGTAGAGGGGTCGGCCGACCTCGCCTAATCCTATAATGAGAACGCTCTTCATCGGCACATACACTCCAGTTACATAAAATTCCTTTATGGATTATTTATTTTGGATGTGGAATACGGACAGTTTGTATGTTATGACACGGAGATATATCTCGTTTGATCTTTTATATTTCAATTGTGTGAGACTGTTGATCTTGAGAAGGCATTATCTGATAACATGAGGTAACGCAGTGCTCTTAAGATAGATAATTCATTTATTTTTGATTCCATTTGGTATTGTCGAGTGTTGAGTCCATGTCGCGTTTGAGAGAGTATCTTGCTGGAAAACTTGAGGATTGGGAGTTAAGGATCCTGCCAGGCTCATATGATATAGTTGGCGACATAGCAATCATTAGAATACCGAATGCTCTGAGGCATAGGGCCGAGGAGATAGCTAAGGCTATAATGGAGATTAACGGTCATGTTAGGACGGTTCTCAATCAGGTTTCTCCGGTCTCTGGTAGTTTTCGCCTTCGTAGGCTTGAGTGGATAATGGGTGATAAAAGAACAGTTACCATCCACAGGGAGTATGGATGCCTCTTTAAGGTGGACCTAGAGAAATGCTATTTTTCGCCTAGACTCTCTTATGAGAGATACAGAGTTGCGGAGTTGGTTAGGCCCTCAGAGACTGTAATTAATATGTTTGCTGGAGTAGGATGCTTTTCTATACTTATAGCGAAAAGATCCAAGGCTGATAAGGTCTACTCGATCGATTTGAATCCTTGGGCGATCAAGTATGCCATCGAGAATATCAGGCTTAATGGAGTGGAGCATATAGTAGAGGCTATTCTCGGAGATGCAAAGACGATCATTAAGGAGAGGCTTATGGAGACTGCTGATCGCGTCTTAATGCCCCTACCGGAGAAGGCATACGAGTATTTAGATTATGCCGTAGACGCATTAAAGCCGAATGGAGGAACGATACACTATTACGATTTTACACATGCAGGGAAAGATGAGGATCCAATATGCAAAGTTGAGGAGAAAATTAGCCGTAAACTCAGCAAGTTTGGAATTGACTTTAAAGTTGATTTCGGCAAAATCGTTAGAACAGTCGGTCCCCGATGGTTTCAGGTAGTCCTTGACATAAGAGTAAACAAAAGGATTAAAAGGGCTGATCTTTAATTTTACACCATATTGTGAGGGTGATTTTATATGAAGAGGAGGCTTATGGATCTTCTTGCCTGTCCAATCGACAAGTATTATCCGCTAGAATTATATGTCTTTGAAGAAAAAGATGAGATAGTTGAAGGCATGATCGTATGCCCAAAGTGTCTCCGCTGGTATCCGATCAGAGATGAGATCCCAGAAATGTTACCTGATGAACTTAGAAATAAGAAGGATGAGATCGAATTTCTTAGGAAATGGCGAGATAAGATCCCAAAGAAGATACTATATGAGGGAAAGCCCTTCAATCTTAGCGAAGAGCAGAAAGAATCATAGATTGAGCTCTATGAGCCTATGTTTTTCGGCCGATTCAAGGATTGCCTCAGCTATCTTTAGAGCTTTAACTCCATCTAAACCTGTCACTATGGGTTTATCATTATTCAGAATGGAATTAACGAAATGCTGAAGCTCGAGCTTCAGTGGTTCCTCCCATTTATAACGTGGAATCAAGGTTTGATTTGATGTTTCAATAATTATCTCCTGCGTTATATAATCGACTGTTATTATCGCTTCGCTTCCGGTAACCGTGAGTTTTCTCACCTTATATGGCGTTAGCCAGTTTGCCTCAAGAAAGGCTGATTTCTCATCTGGAAATGCAAGCATCACTTGGGCGTAATCCTCAAACATTTTATGTCTCAGTCTTCCAGCTCTTGCGTAAACTGTGATGGGATCCTCCTCGAATATGAATCTCATGAGGTCTATGTCGTGTATTGCCGTGTCTTTTACTACGCCGACATCTCCTATCCTTTCAGGCCACTTTGAGACTCTCTTTCCAGTAGCCGAAACGGGCCTTCCAATCCTTCCCTCCTTAATAGCCTCCTTTAATCTTTTGACAGCTGGATTAAATCTCTCTATAAATCCAACAGTTAAATGTAGCCCTGCCGATTCGGCGGCTTCAAGCATCTTCTCAGCTTCGTTAACGCTGCTTGCCATAGGCTTCTCGACTAGAACATGCTTCCCGGCATCTAGAGCTTCCATTGCCTTCGAGTATAGATTTGTGGACCAGACGCAGATGGTTACAGCATCAAAATCCTCTTTTCGATAGAGATCTCTGCTGTCTGCATAGGCTTTTATATTGTATTTCTTTGAGATGATCTCTGCCCTTTCTCTGTTAATATCGCATACGGCCACCAGCTCCGCCTCTGGAATCTCGCTTAGAACCCGAATGTGGTTTCTTCCCCAGAACCCCGCTCCTATCACCGCTAGCCTTAATCTTTTCATCTCTTCCATACACCCCTACCTAAGCCGCGATATATGAATCCTTCCCTCTCAGCTTTATGCGGATCAATTATATTGGCTAAATCAACTATTATTGGAGGTTTCTTCATCATGGCCCTTACGCTTCCGAGACTTAGGCTCTCGAATTCCTTACGTCTAATAGCGATAACGAGGCAATCCGCATACTCCAGTGCCTTCTCTAGCGTCTTCTCTGCAGGATAGCCTAACTGAAGGAGCTCATCGGACTGGAAGCATGGATCGAAGATGCTTACTCTCCCACCTCTCTTCCTGAGGAGCCTAACTAATTCTAGGATCTGCGATTCTTTCGCCTCTCTAAGGCTACGTGAAGCCCCGAGAATCGTGATCTTTGCCCTCTTCACATTTTTTCTGCATGAGTGTATTGCATCTCTTATAAGATTGTATGCTTGCTTTGAGGCTTCACTATTCATTCTCCTAGCGAGAGAGGTCATTCTAAGTTTGATTCCAATGTTTTCGGCTTCGGAAATTAAGAGATGAGGAGTCTCAGTTGATCTTCCACCTTCAATGTTGGGAACTGATAAGTAGCAGCGGGGCTGACTGTTTACTGCTCTTAAAACCTCCATATAATCAATTCCCATCTTCTCGCAGAATGACGCAAGCTCATTTGATAGGGCTACATTTACGTCCTGATATATGTCACTAAAGACTGCCGCGGCCTCCGCTGTCTTAATATCGTTGATCCTTATGAATTCCCCATCCGATATTAGGCGTAGAACTGCCTCAGCCGCTTTTAGGCTCTGCTCGTTTATCGCCGATATTATCCTAGTGCCCCTTCTTAGATAATCCAGCTCTCCTCCAGCTGGCGCTGCTGCCGGACTGTATGCGAGTCCGAAGTCTATGCCTGCCTCTAGCCCCGATGTTCTCTCAAGAGTCTTAATTATCAAATTTTCAGTCATGGAGGGGGCTAGTATGCTCTGAACTATTATCAGCGATCCGGGATAAAGGTTGAGTCCAACCCCTCTGCAGTTCTCTTCAAGTTCAGTGTATATCGGTCTCTTCTTTCCATCTATCGGTATCTCATCTGCAAAGAATATGATGTCGCTTGATGAGACTGCCTCGCGGATGTCAGTAGTTGCTCTCAGCTTTCGCCTCATTAAATTCTTCCTTAACATCTCATTGAGCTCTTGTTCGCTGAAAAAAATGGTTCCCTCATTAATTCGCTTCGTAATGTAGGGGTCAGAATTAAAGCATATAGCATTAAGGTCTGCATCTGAAAATAAGCATGCCGTAGCTAATCCTATTCTTCCACAATTTACGATCGTAATCCTATGTCTCTCCTTCTCTTCAGGAGTGTTCAGTTTGAACTTATCGAGAGCCATGGCTTCGGTCATTCCATGCTTCCTCGAGGATTCTTTATCGAAGCTGAACAAAACGGAAGATGCGGCAACCGATGAATCCTCCTATCTGCTAAATAAATTCTTATATTATGATCATGATATATCCGCCTTTCTCATAGGCTGTTTCATTGAGTCTTAAGGAATTCGCATACTAGTAGTCTTAACCATCGAATCTATAATGACCTTTTAGACAAAAAGATTTTAAGCAACCTTTGAGATTATCCTTTTCTCTCTGAAATACCGTGAGGCGGATAGTCTTGAGCGGGAATAAGCTGAATCCAGCCCCGCTTGGATTAGCCGGGTTTGGATTTACAACGGTCCTTTTAAATCTTATAAACTCAGGCCTGCTCGATTCATCAGCGATGCCAGTAGTCTTAGCTATGGGAATATTCTATGGCGGTCTCGCCCAGATAATAGCTGGTATCCTCGAGGCGCGGCTGGGCAACACATTCGGGGCGGTTGCCTTCACATCTTATGGACTGTTTTGGTTGTCTACTGTGAGCATAATTATGGGATTCTTTGGGGAGGCATCAAAAGCAGGGGTGGCTGCTTATCTTGTTAGCTGGGGAGTCTTCACAGCCTATATGGCGATAGCCGCTAAGAGCCATGATAGAGCGACAAGGTTAATCTTTACGACGTTAGCTATACTCTTCTTCCTGCTAGCTGCCGGAGAATTTAATCAGACAGTGCACGTTATTGGAGGATATGAGGGACTGATCTGTGGTTTTTCGGCGATATACGCATCAGCCGCAGGAGTTATAAATGAGGCCTTAGGCAGAAAAGTCCTTCCAACCTGAAGCATTTCATTTTTTTGAATTTAAAAATAAGGGGTGGAGATTACTGTTTGAGCGATTACTCGATTATCTTGTAGACTCTATCTCCTTCCCTTACTCTCTGCTCAACCTTTAGACCAATACTCTGTCCAGCCTCAGCAGTCGTAATATTTTTATGTTCAATCTGCATTGATTGGACCGTCTGCTCAAAATTTGTAGTCGCACCTTGAATAAGTATCTTATCTCCGATTGATAACTTGTCACTTAACTCCACAACTGCAACGCTTATTCTCGTGAAATAATGCGTAACTCTGCCCACTTCCTTCAATTTCCTCTCCGACATAACATTTTCACCTTACAAGAGATTAGTTGGTCGGCCTTAAATTATTTTAGATCAAAGACTGAACTTACCAAAAGACTTAAAATTTCAGTTCAACATCGTTCAATATAGGTGCGGGGGTGTCCGAGTGGTCAAAGGAGGCAGGCTTAGGACCTGCTGGCGTAGGCCTGCGCGGGTTCGAACCCCGCCCCCCGCACCAACCATGTAATAATTCAACTTTAATCTACATTTTCCATATCGGTCATAAAAGATCTATTTTTCAGCTCACTCCATTTGATAGCATTTTGGCTCTTGACAACATTAAAGGCTTATTCATACAATTAGCTTGATGAACCATGCTCTGATCTTACTGCTTTCTATCTTGAAGGTATATTTTTCTGGCATTTTCTATTGCTTCCCTAAGGTTTACTGGGTATGAGAATTCCAATCCAACCTTCTCATATAGTATCCGGATTATTCTGCTCTCTAGAAATGATGAGCCAGCTTCACCGAAGAGCTCGCTTATCTTATCTATTAGGATCGCAGCTTTTTCCTCTGCTGATTCTGCTTGGCAGCTTTGCCTTAAAAAGTAAAGGAGCGTCCTCTTCGTTGATTCTCCAAGTATATCTAATGCTTCTTCCACAGATTCAATTAGGAGTTTATCAAACTTTTTTATGTTGGGCTCATCACCCATTCATATCACGGGCGTTAATTTAATCTTAAAATGCCTCTCATCCATTTCGAATCCTATATTTAGGAGTGGTGTCTTTGGTTTTATTCCCCTAATGAATAATGTGTCGTGCAGCATTTCTATGCGCAGGTAAACATCTGATAGGGCTGCAAGCTCATCCGCCACGTGGATCAAGGGCCTTATGACATTAAGTCTGATATCTCTGTTATTTCTAATTAATGCGACATCTTCACCCAATATTTTTAGGGCCTCCCTCTCTCCATAGTTATACTCCATCGTATCGAATCCCATTATAGAAAGGACTGATTTTCCAGTCTTCTCTCTCAACTCTGAGATCACGGACCATATCTTTTTCATATCCTCCTCGAGTGATCTACCCTCCAAAAGGATTATGCCGCTCTCCTCTCTTCCCTTATAATCTGTTATAACGAGATTCTCGTGAAACTTCCGATCAACAAACAGAGTGAATGTCTCTCTTATTGTTCGGGCGCTCATACCCTGGGGTGGGAGGATGACGACTCCATGTCCCTGATTTAGGAAGTTACATGCAAATGGACATATTAGCCGTTCAATCGGGAATGCAACGTCGCTCTCAATCTCTAGGAGATTATAGCCTCCTCCACGGATCCTTCTGCCTAAATAATCATCAAGATCCTTAACGCCTGTTGAGAAATAGTCTTTTCTGTGAGGTATCACCGCATACTTTGCTATCGGATGTCTTTTGGACATCGTTGAGAGGGGCATTAAGACTTGAAATCCATTCTTTAATGTGAATACGTATTTTGGACGGGTGATCTCGGACCATCTATTCTTTAATATGGATAGCTCTCTGACGATAACTCCGTCGTATTCTTTTCTTTGCAGTAGTATGACCACATCGGCTAGGAATTCCTCTATTCCATATCCGATCTTTTCCTCCCCGTATGGAACCTCTAGGATAAGCAGTGTTGTGCATTCAGCCTTTCTTAGCACTTTGCTCAGAATCGTATGTATGAATGAACGCATATCTATGGGTCTCTTGAAGGCTTGAGCTACAGCCGAGAAGGAATCTATGACGAGTCTTTTCGCCTTTAACGAATATATTCTATCTAAGATCCAATTGAAGACGTCGGATATTCCCTCCCCCTTCACAGTGAATAGATCCAAGAATTGGAATTTTCTCTCAGCCTCAAGTCTCTCAAAATCATATCCGAAATTCCTCATGTTCTCTATGAAGGATTCGCGGCTCTCCGCGAAGCTTACGTAGACGCCGGGCTCGTTTAAGTCTAATGCTCCATGATAGAGCCAGCTTGCTGAGAAGACCGTCTTTCCAACACCCGGGTTGCCAGCGACGACTATTAGGCTTCCCTTCCTGAAGCCTCCTCCAAAGATCTGGTCGAGGCCCTTTATGCCTAACGGAACTATCTTCGGATTCATGGAAGCCGCTGCCCCCAAAACCCAAATCGAAATGTCAGTAAGGATAATTCTTTACCAAATATTTAAAGATTATTTTATCTAGTTGAAAAATGATTCAATTAGAAAAATTGTTATTTACCGATGGAAAAGGCTTATTAACCATGCGCACATATCTTTTATCTGTATCCTCATATCACATGGTGATATGTTGAGGGAAGCGCGTATTTTATCAGGTATACCCGGCTTGGATGAATTGATTAGAGGAGGATTTCCTAAGCGATCCGTAACGCTGATAAGTGGTGGTCCGGGTAGTGGAAAGACGATCTTCGCCCTTCAAATGTTGATCAGCGGCGCTGAAAAGTTCGATGAGGCCGGCGTATATGCAACATTAACTGAAACTCCTGAAGAACTTAGACTCGATGCATCATCATTCGGCTGGAATATTGAATCCTTAGAGAAAACCGGAAGACTTGCAATTCTGGATCTTAGACCTTCAAGATTTTTGGAGTTGAAGTCTGAGGGAAGAACAGACTCATTTTTCTCTTGGGTTTGGAAGAATATACGCTTAAAGGCTGAGGAGACGGAGGCTAAGAGGATAGCAATTGACTCATTAAATGTCCTTTCAGCATATTTCAGTGACGAGCATCAATTTAGACAGAAGATTATGAGCTTGATTGAGGCTCTTCACAAATTTCCTGAATGCATAAGCCTGCTACTATTCGAGCAGATTACATTAGAGAGGACTATCGAGGAGTTCTTAACAGACGGAGTCATAATTCTACATTATATTCCAGTCAAGAATGGTATGCTGAGAGCCATACAGATCCTTAAGATGCGGAGAACCGAGCACAGCGAATATTTTCATCCACTCAATATAACGCGTGAGGGAATAAGGATAGATCCGGAAGAGACCGTCGCGCTCTTTTAATTGGATCTGGGATGCTAAAGTGAAGCGCGAGAGGAGGATGATAAATGCTGAGGGCTTATTGGCTTCGAGATATCATTCAACCATAGTCGCTCAGTCAGCCTCGATAAGTCTGCTCTCGCGCCTTAGAGGGGAATATTATAAGTGTCCACACTGCAAATTGCTAATTCAAAAGAGTGAGGCTGAGATCTCAGGATTTAATGCTGAACACTCAATGCGCTATATTAGATGCCCAAGATGCGGGAGGAAGATTGCCGGTTTAACTGATAGAGGCCCATTGGGCGAAGTGATCAGAGGCGCGGCATCAATTGCAATTGGAGGAACACTCGCAATAATTCTCTATCCATTAGTGAACATTTACGCTATACAATTGGGATTCTTCCTCTCACTCTATGGAACTCTTAAAATGATAATAAAGCCTAGCGGATAGGGGAGAATAAAGATGCTACTAAGAGTATGGAGACTGGAATTCTAGGCTTTGACTGGTTGATCGTTGGAGGGCTACCCAGAGGATACTCTTATGCCATTATCGAAGGACTTGGAGCTGGAAAGGTGCTGTTTGCATTCAATTCCTATATAATGGGCTACGAAGTGTGGAAG
>Ga0180301_10003904_pt1 | contig 11572 bp, 11 predicted proteins | sample GuaBasSediGuay16_FD_121797 | JGI IMG/M metagenome (GOLD analysis project Ga0180301, IMG submission 121797) | Subseafloor sediment microbial communities from Guaymas Basin, Gulf of California, Mexico - Guay16, Core 4569-2, 12-15 cm | ecosystem: Environmental > Aquatic > Marine > Hydrothermal... | reverse complement strand
GAAGTAGTCAACCTTATGCGTGAGGTCTCTGAGAATCCTTCGGTTCCTCCTAGTCTTCAAGTAGCCGATCCAGGCGTTAAGAGATATCTCGGTCTTCGGGGAAAGGCTTCTAATCTTATCCACTATTCTTTCAACTTTCACAGGCGGCAAGGGGGAGAGATGCACGATGCTGTTAGGCCTTAAGGCGCTTCGAGATATTGTTGAGGTGGAAATTCTTGTTCCCGCGCCGTAGCTTGCCTCGAGATACTTCGCCTCCCACTTCTCGTCATATTGGATTCTGAATCTCGTAGAAGGCATCCTTGAAGTCTTTATGTGATTTTTAGGGAAGAACCTCAAGACTTCCATGTATGGATAGTCCTCGCCGATCACGGAGACCAGCAGGACGTCACTGATAATGGTCCTAGCGGCGATCGCGGCGTGCAGAGCTGCGCCGCCGGGCTGAGTATTCGTGCCGTATCTCGTCTCCACGTGATCGACTGAAATGTGGCCGATGAACGTCAACCCAGCCAAGGAATGCTTCATCTCCAAGATTCAGAATATCGCCGCGTCTCTTTATGGTGACCGAATCTTATTCTCTCAGCTATGTTTATTAAATTCTTCGCGGATTAATGCCGATCAAATTTGGTGGATGTCTTAGATGAGCGGGGGGTCCGTCAGAAGCGAGGTGAGACGTAGATTTCCGAGAATTGTGATCAACCTCACTGTTGCCTTTCTCTTCTGGATCATCAGCCAAATCGGGCCGATCTTTGTCAGAGGCATCGTCATCCCCGGGGTAAGTATGCCTCCCCCGCTTGACTCTCTTTCCTCGATTGTTCAGTTAACATCAACGTTGATCGCTTTGATCTTCCTTGTAAGGGCAATCTCGGATATACTCTTCTTCGTTGACATCTCAGCCGAGATCATTGTGAGAAGCCTAGGAATCAAAGAGAGAAGGCCCCTAAAAAGAATAGCCAGAGACCTAACCTATATTATTCTTACCTTGCTGCTTGTAACCGCTGCGTCTCCGATTCTGTCTTCTATCCCTCAGATAGGCGGATACTTGATGGCCGCAGTAAGCCTCGTCGCCTTGGGAGTCTTCCTCATTCTGATTTACGATATCGGAAAGGTCATACATGAAGTGCTACGGGAGAAGACGCGGAAAATCGCGGATTGGATCGGCGGGCTTCTTGAGGACTTAGATCGCCGAAACGCTGATCGGAAATCAAACAAGAAAGGGACCAAGGAATGAGCATCGCCGCGACAAGCTTCATAATGATTTATCTCTTGACGCTGCTTCTCGTAGCAACCGATATGGTTCCAATGTCCGTGGCTGCTCTTGTCGGCGCATTATTCGCGGTCTGGATCGGCTTAAGCTACGGCGTCTTCACCTATGAGGAGGCTTCGAGCTTCATCGATATGAGGCTGATCGGGCTGCTCGTTGGAACTATGATCGTGATGGAGGTCGCTTATAGAAGCGGATTATTCCGTTTAATCGCTCTGTACACGATTAGAGTCGCAGGAGGGGACTCACGCACCCTCTTCGTGATAATGTGCATAACCTCAGCCGCGGTCTCAATGTTTCTAAGCGACTCAACAGCTCTCCTCTTGATCGCTGCAGCAGCGACAACGATAAGCAGAATCATGGATTACGATCCTGTGCCATACTTTGTCTCAGCATCCATAATGGTTAATCTCGGGGGGACGAGTACGTTGATCGGGTCGGTGAGCAACATGATCATCGGGTTATCAGCGGAGCTCAGCTTCTCCGATTTTGTGATGTACTTAACGCCTTGCGAGCTTATCCTCTGGGTGATCACCACCGCTACTCTCTATTGGTTTTACAAGCCGAGATTGGAAGGAAAGAAAGAGGTGCCAGATTATGACCCATGGGAGGGGATAGAGAACAAAAGGTTTCTGATATGGTCAGCTCTTCTTTTGGTTCTCTTTTTAGGGCTTTTCACGATGCATGACCGTTTGAATCTCCCACCTGAAGCTGTGGCTCTTGGATGCGCGATCCTAGCCTTAGCCATAAGCAGAATTGACCCAGCTGCGATCTTCAGAAGTATAGATTGGGAGACCATCTTCTTCCTAGGGGGATTCTTCTTCGTCGTCGGAGGGCTGGAAAGAACAGGTATATTGAATGACTTAGCTCGGGGATTCATGAATCTAACAGGTGGAGGAACAATTTTCCTACCTACTCTTCTTCTCTGGGCAAGTGGGCTTATGAGCACTATCGTCAGCAACATCGCCGTTGCATTGACGTTAACGCCTATGATAAAGGATTTGGGGCTGAAAAATGCAATTTCATCTTGGGCTGCTCTTGTCTTTGGGTCTAATCTGGGAGGGGCAGCTACGCCGTTAAGTGGGGTGGTCACCGTGATGGCTTTGGGGGCCTTGAAGAGGGAAGGGTTCAAGATAAGCCTGGGGGATTTCACTAAGGCGGGTTTATTGACGACTTTTATACAGTTGGGTTTTGCGAATCTTTATATCCTTATAAGATTCGGATTATAGCTTGATGAGTAGAGGAAAGGCGTCTATGACGAGGATTAAAGAGTGGCTTTCCTTCAAGGAGAGGAGACTGGAAAAATACGAGGAGGCGAAGAGAGAATTCAGAAAGGCTATTGGAAAGCCGGTGATAATGATTCCGCTTGAGCTTCCGGAGAGCTTGATGTTTCTTAGAGAGGAGTTCTGCAGCTTAGAGAATGATGAGGAATTCATTAAAAGAATGCAGAGGTCATGTGTCAGATACCTCAAGAGGAGATTCGCGTCGAAGATTTCTGAACATCAAAAGAGCAAGAAGTGAACGTCGCGTTTCTCTTCTCCATCCGCAAGCGTCTCCTCGGATTCTCCATTAAATAAAATCACCGTATGTGATTCTCAGCATTTTCCACGTGACTCATAGGAGGGACTGAGAGATAACCATAAGAAAATTTCATTAAAACTTTAAAGGGATAGAAGAAACATCGTTATGGGGATTGTTATGCCGACAATAGACGAATTAGAAAAGGAGTATCTTCGAAAACATCCAAAATCGAAAGAGCTCTATGAGAGGGCTCTAAAATGTTATCCAAGCGGTGTTACCCACGACGCTAGGTTCGCCAAACCCTTCCCGATATACGCTGCCAAAGCTTTAGGAGCAAAGAAGTGGGATGTTGATGGAAACGAGTATGTAGATTACGTCATGGGGCATGGTAGTCTAATCCTCGGATATGGCGATGAAAGAGTGGTAGCGGCATTTCAAGAGCAGATCCCTAAAGCGGTGCATATGGGCACAAGCACGGAGCTTGAGGTGGAATGGGCTGAGCTGATAAAAAAGATTGTTCCCGCCGCGCGTGATGGTTTAGTCAGGGCTACGTCATGCGGCAGTGAAGCGATAGCGATGGCTATTAGGCTGTCTCGAATTTACACAAGAAAGAACAAGATCGTCGTACACGCGGGCTCCTATCATGGGAAGGTGGATGCAACACTACTTGCATCTCATGGTCCTCCCTTTGGAAAGTGTAACACTCTTGGAATACCGCAGGGTGTCAAGAACGACGTCATAATCGTGCCATTTAATGATCTTGAGGCTGTTGAAAAAGCACTTTCAGCCGGAGACGTAGCCTGCGTCCTCCTTCATTGCAACAACCTTTACACTGAGGAGTATATCAAAGGACTCAGGAAACTCACCAAACAATACGGCGCGGTTTTCATCATGGACGAGGTAGTCTCAGGTTTTAGGTATGCTGCTGGAGGAGCGCAGGAATACTACGGAGTTATCCCAGATCTGGCGGTTCTCGGGAAGGTTCCAGGCGGCGGTGCCCCTATAGGAGTGATATGCGGAAAAAGCGAGATATTGGATTATTATTCATTCAAAGATGACTATTGGAACAGATTCATTAGGGTTGCAACAGGCGGTACCTGGAACGCTCAGCCCATCTGCATAGTTGGCGGGATCGCCGTGATGAAGGTTATCCTCAAGGAACGCGAGACTATTTATCCCCGTCTATATGAGATCGGGAGGAGGTTGACGAAAAGTTTCAATGAGGAAGCCGAGGACTTGGGCGTGGCTGCCATAGCGGTTGGTTTACCATACGAGAATCCGAGCTTATTCAGTCTTAACTTCCTAAATCGTCCTGTTCCCTCTGATAAGATGTATCTTTGGCAAACTGGCCCTTCATCCTTCGAGGATTATTGGGTTAAAGCCGAATTCATGGCTGGAAGTCGAGCTGTATACGTAAACTATTTGGCCTTAACCAACAGCGGAGTCCATTCTATGAGGGGAATCAGCTTCATCACCTGTACGAAGTATACAGAGGAAGACCTGCAGAAGACGGAAGATGCCTTCAGAACAGCCCTGAAAGCCTTAAAGGAGAATAACCTAATAGGAACAACCAAATGATTTTTCTGCTGCCGTTTTGTGATTTAAGATGCATCTCGATTCACGAGGCTGGAAAGTTATTTAGTTTTAGAGGAAAATTTGATTGAAGATTTTTGAGAAGGCGGCCTTCAAGCCTTTCGTTGACGGCTACTACGATGTGGAAAATCAGCTTCCAGAATACATTAGACACATGGCTGAGGAAGAATTTAAGGCTGAGGAAGTCAGGAAACGCGAGGCATACAAGTCTAAAGAATCCTTCATGGAATACAAAAGAAGAGTTAGGCGGCTCTTCAAAGAGGCTATAGGCGGCCTCCCAGATGAGAAGTACCCGCTTAAACCAGAATCCACCGGCATCCTAGAGAAGGAAAAATACAGAATTGAGAAGATAATATACCAGAGTCTACCGGGTTTTTATGTAACTTCACTGCTCTATCTCCCGAAAGGATTCGGCGAACCGTTGCCCGCTGTGCTTTTTCTCTGCGGCCACGCCCAAGAGGCTAAAGCATATCCATTTTATCAGAAAGCATGCATAGACCTTGTTAGAAACGGATTTGTTGTTTTAGCGATTGATCCCCCGGGGCAAGGTGAGCTCCTCCAATATTGGGATTCGAAGAGCCGGAAGAGCCATGTCGGATGGGGGACCAGGGAGCATTCCTACGTGGGGCTGCAATGCACATTGGTGGGGGCAAATGTGGCTAGATACTTCATATGGAACGCTATTAGGGGGCTGGATTACCTATGTACGCGGAGAGAGGTCGATCCGGATAGGCTTGCCGCCACGGGGAACTCCGGCGGGGGAACTCAAACGGCTTATATGATGCTTTTGGAGGAGAGGTTGAAGGCAGCTGCTCCCTGCTGCTACATAACTTCTAGGGATGCTTATATCAAGACGGGTCAACCTCACGACGCTGAGCAGAATGTATACGCGGCCATAAGGAACGGCATAAACTATGATGATTTCATAGCGCTTTTCGCCCCTAAACCAGCCTTGATAGGAGCCGCGGCGTATGACTACTTCTGCATTGAGGGAACCATCCAATCATACAAGAGGGCGAAGATGGCTTACAAGCTATTCAACAGCGAAGATAAAGTCGCCCTATTCATAGGTGAACATACCCACGGCCTCCAAGCCCCCATCCGTAAAGCCATGGTCAGATGGTTCTCCAAGCATCTGAGAGGAGAAGAGCCGAGAATCATAGAGGAGCCGATTGAGGCGGAGAAGCCTGAGATCCTCAACGTGACACGCAGCGGCCAGATACTTGGAGACAAACCTGAGGCGGAGACCGTGTTTGATCTAAACAAGAAGCATCTCCAATCCGTCAAGCCTCCGAGGGAGAGAATAGCAGACGAGGAGGACCTTAGATTTTACGTGAAGACCGTGAGGGATAAGCTGAATCGCTTATTGGCATTCAACCCTAAGAGAATTGAGGTTATGCCTAGGGTTATACGCAGAGAAGAGGCTGACGGCTTAGCTCTTGAGAAGATCTTCTTCTTTTCAGAACCTAACGTAGTCTTGACATCCGTTATGCTTTATAATCCCAGCTTGAAGGGTGAAGCTCCAACAGTCTTAATGCTGCTTGAGGATGGAACAAATCAAGCCTCCGCGGAGGAGGATGCGATCCGAGGATTCGCGGAGAATGGTTACCGAGTCTTAATCTTAGACGTGAGGGGGATCGGAGGCGTCAGAACCAGAGCCATAAACCGCCACGGATTCAATACGTTTTATGGGACTTTCTTCAAGCTATGCTATGACAGCTTCATGCTTGGGACAAGCCTTTTGGCCATGCGGGTATACGATGTGACAAGAGGGGTGGACTACTTGAACTCTAGAGGAGACGTCGATTCGAAGAGATTAACATTGTATGCTAAAGGTAAGATGGCGATATGCGGATACTTGGCATCAGCCTTAGATGAAAGAATCACCACCATACGGCTTGAGGATATGCTTGTCTCCTATGAGGATCTCGTAACCACGAAGCTGTATAGCAGATTATGGGACGAAGAGATTGTTATACATGGATTCCTAAGAGAGCTGGACCTTGTGGACATCTTACCGGCGCTTCACGGCAGAGATTACCTCCTGATAAACCTAAGAGACGGTAAGGGGGAAACGGCGTCTAAGAGATGCATCGAAAAGTACTGGACAAGCATAGTTGAGAAGCATTATCCCCTCATCCGAGACTTGGAGAAACGGATAAGCCAGAAGCCTAAGGATGCGTTCTCCGAGTATCCATTGAATCACGTAAGAGGATAAAATATTGATTATTAACTAATAATTGAAAGATGTGTCTCATCTTCAAAAATCATTAATATATCCTCTTTTCTTCTTGGTTCTAACGGAAAATCCAGACGTAGAGTCCGGTTCGAAGGTTCATTCAAGTAGTCTTGATGCTTTTCTGTCTGTCTAGTGGATATACGCACAAATCAAAATATCGTCTTCTAGCCTCAACAGTCTTGCAGTGAGATGTAAATGAAGCATATAATTAGCAATGAAAAGGCGCTCAGCACAGTGGTTACTACGCTGATAATCCTAGTCGTCTCGGTGCTTCTCGCAGGAGTCGTAACGATGTACGCGATAAACATAACGTCAACGAGAACCCAGCAGGAAGACTTGAGAATCACAAAGCAGAAGATCTGGGTGCTTTCTAATGGAACGGCTTATGCGGCTTTCTCGATAGATAACGTGGGCGGAAGAGACGTCATCATAGATAAGATACAAGTAAGGGGAGTCGAGGTATCCTGGTCAAGCATCCACTACCTTAGGAGAAGCTCAGCTTTCTCCACTTCGCTTAATCCTCCAACCGACGATTACTTTACATCCTGGTCATCCTTCACTTACACGGGTACAACCTCCGGCAGCTTCTCAACTACGAGCAGTGATCTCCCGTTGGCTTCCGGATACACAATGGTGATCTACATTAACGGCCCAGACAGCATAAACCTCAACGATATAGGGACAACTGTTGGCATAACCGTCTTCACGGAGAACGCTCAGTACTACGTTGAATGCAACGTTGAGACAGCGGTAACAGCCTCGTGAGCTTAGCTAATCCATTAATGAGGCAAGCCTCGCCTCATCTTCTTTTTTATGCTCTAATAAAAAGGGAGAGTTTAGATGCGGGTCTTCTTCGAGACTTATAATTTTCTAGGCTTGTAGACTTCTTCATTCGGCCTCGGCAGTCTCTCTTGAACGGGCGGCAGCTGGGGTCCTCCTCTCTTTGGTTCTGAAAGATAATAATACGCGGTGCTTGAGTAGTCGTTGCTCAACCTGTTTGCATGTCCATGTTCAATTGTGACTTTTATGCTTTTGTGGAAGCGTATTGGATCCTCGATGTAGTATCTGTAGACTGTCTGTTTCCCCCTCCAAGGCCAATCCTTCGTCCCAGAGTATAGAATTACTCCGTGATACGGCGCGTTGTACTCTTGTCTCGGGCAGTATGCGCAGTTAAACCAGTCCTCGGTTCCGGTTCCGTGAATTGAAGGCGGCCATTTCTCCCCGTCGATGAAGATCATATCGTCTCCCTCGCCGTACCAGTCATTGGGGTTACGGTGGAAACAGTCAATATCCAGATGCGCTCCGCAGTAGACGCCGTTTCCCTCAGCCTCCAGAATTACGTAATTATGCTTGCCGTCAGTGTTAAGGTTGCGGGGGTCCTCTCTCGCCTCCTCTAAGCTCAATCGGTCTTTATAGGCCCATCCCTCGGTGTCTCTTTCTCTTCTCCATTGAACGTGGAAGTACGCGAGGTCCTCAACGGGCTTAGCTGAGCTGTAAAGCTCGTAATCAACGTAGAAATAGTGCCAATACGCTTCTTCGCCTTGATTCTCAACCTCTATCACTGCGCTTTGCTTAAAGGGCATGGGCCACCAAGAGTTGAATCCCTTCCCGTCTTGGGGGCTCATCTGAAGGGGGAGGGAGACGAAGTTTTTCCGGATTCCATGGCCAAGTCCGAAGAAGTCTCCGATGGGGCATTCAACGCTTGGCTCTTTGCATCCGTCCCAGAAGAATCTTAGGATTATCCGCCTTGTATAATCCTCCTTCGGTATTCCAAGGGTCATCCATATGTGCTTTATGCATCCCGGCCCCTTGATCTCTGCTAGTCTCCTTTTCTCTCCGGGTTGAATTCTCCACGCGTCTCTGTTTCCCCCCGTCTTGTCGTAGCTTGAAACCCTGTGGCTTGTGTACTCCCTTAAACGTGGAAGAGAAGCTAAGCTGGAATACCCGATCATTTTTTCCAATTCTCCTGGATAATATTTGATTTAAGCATATAAAATTCATTTCAGCGCTGGATAACACCAAGCCTTTAATCATATTAGGATTACAATTGAAAAATTGATTTCTTAGAAGGCTCTTCCGCCGGTTTCCTCTTTTTTCACCGATATGACTAAATATTCAAAGAGCCAAATTGAATCTACTCGTCCGCGGAGTATTAATGGCCTCCGCAGGCTGAAATGGTGAAGAATGTGAATGATTCCACTTTGCGATGTGAATAGGCCTCAGAAGAAGCCCGTTGTCAATTATGCGTTAATATTTGCTAATGTAATCGTGTTCTTCTTCTTTTTCCTCACTGGGAATCTTCGGGCGGGAATTAAGATCTACGGGGCGGTTCCAATCGCCATACTGAATGGAGCGAGGCTTTGGACAATCTTCACAAGCATGTTCATACATGCAGACATAATGCATCTCGCGGGTAACATGCTTTATCTCTGGATCTTCGGCGATAACGTTGAGGACACCTTAGGCCATATGAAGTATATCATTTTCTACTTGGCTGGAGGGGTCTTCTCAAGCTTTATGCATATGTTCTCCACTCTTCTTTCAGGGGTCTTCTCCTCAATCCCTTATGTGATTATGGAGCTCACCGTGCCGTCCGTTGGAGCTTCAGGAGCCATCTCAGCCGTTCTTGGGGCTTATCTGCTTCTTTTCCCCGGTGCAAGAATAAGAACCCTCGTCTTCTACTTTTACTTCTTCACTATTGTTAATATACCCGCCTTTTTCTATCTCGGGTTCTGGTTTCTCTATCAGCTCATGATGGGTTTCTTCTCCCTAACCGGTTTGCCGTCGACCGTTGCTTTCTGGGCTCACATAGGCGGCTTCATATTTGGAATGCTCATCATCAAGAGCTTCGGTGTTACCCCTCCGAGGAGACCGGTTCCCCCGAGGAGGAGGCCCATAGTCGCCCCTTGGGCGAGAACTCCACTCGTGGATATTCTGGTTGAGGATGAATCTGTGAGAGTCTTCGCCTTCATGCCCGGGGTTGAGAGGGATGACATAAGCATCGAAGTCTACGAGTGGGAAGTCGTGATCTCCGCGCAACATGGAGACATAAGATATTATGGGCGAGTAGCATTACCCGTCCCAGTTGTCCCGCCGGCTAGGGGAGTCTCATACGTTAATGGCACGTTGAGTTTTGTTCTGTACCGCGCGGATACACAGCCAATATGGGGGTGAAAAAGGCTCTTCACATTCGTAGTTTGGAGACCGCTCTTCTAATAGCGTCTCTTACGAAGTCGGCCACGTCGATGTAGCCTAGCTCCGGTCTCTCTTTAAGCAGCCGGGTGACCTGTCTTATTAAGCGTCGAGGTATTTCCAGCTCGTCGAATATGACGTCGTCTTCAAGATTCTTTATCTTCTGCCTTAGCCATCTCCTCATCAGCACTCGGGTTGAAAGGTAGTAGCGATCGTTAAGCCTGATTATCTTACCTTCATCCGCTAGTTCGCAGAGCGCGTTATGAATCATTATGTCTGATACGGGTTGGAGACATTGGTTCATGAGAAACTCGAGATCGAAGGGGTCTTCCCTATCCCCGATAAATTCTAAGATCTGCTTTTTCAGGCGGCTTTCAAACCTTTCAAAGAGGAGAGACGCCTCCATCTCTGGGACTCCCTCTATCCCTCTTCAGACTCAGACTTGTACATTCCATACTCTCTGAGCAGGCTTCTAATCGCATCCTTCACAAATTCAGCACGCGAACGGTAACCGAACTTTCCAACGGCTTTGTCTACCTCGTCGAGTAGGCTCTTCGGAATCTTAACCGGGGCGTACTCCGCCTCTGTCTTAGCTATGGTCTTAGGCATCTCTGTATCCCTATGGTGCCATACATGGGTTATCATATTTAAGATTTTTGTTTGGATAACTTTCATGGTACCATACATGGGTAAGACTTAAATATTCCAACACCATACATGGTACCATGGTGGTTATCATGAAAGGATACATGAGATCAAACTTCATCGGAGAATCGCTTAAACCCGAAAATCCCAAATTTCACAATCTTCAGATCGGAAACATCTATAATTGAAGACCTTAGAAAGCCAGCAGAAAACTCCCGATCAATTTTTTGGGATATCTCAAAGGATTAGGCGTGGGTTTCACTTGCCTCGTGGGCGTCCTCGAAAATGGCTTAGCGAGCACGATTTTGTGCGGAGACACCGCTTGCTTGTCCCTCAGCCTCCAAGATGCATATGCGGAGCGCACGACTACCGCTACCGGAAGTATAGGCATTCAATCGAAGTCTATGCGCGATGCAATCGTTGCGATGCCATGTACGCCTTCAACCCCCAAAAACAAGAATGGAGAAGACTATACTCAGAAGCCGGCTCATAGGTCTCATCCCCAAGATTTTCGTACATAATTATTGAGGGGAAAGCCCAGTTCTCCCACGGCAGGCGGATCAACGTCAAGCCTCCAGCTCAACCTTGAGCTTAACAGCCAATTTATACACGTGACAGCTGGAGACAGAGACAGCCCAAATCTTCTCCGCCTGCCAAACATCACTCAGCAGCCAGCAACACAGACCTGTTTAATCAGATCCGCATAGAAGGCCGGAAAAAATGGATGGCAAAAAAGAAGGCAAAGTCGTATTGAAGAACGGCGGCATCCGCTGGACGAAGCAGGACTGGCGGGGCTTGCTTGCCGTCATAGTCTTGATGGGGCTTATTGTCAGCATAGCCCTAGGCCGAGTTGACGGCGTAGGCACATTCGGTTCACTCGCAGGCATGGTCTGCCGCGACTACTTCGAGGCTAAGAAGAACGAGCAAAACGAGACATGAATGTGCATTTCTGCTCATCCTTTATAAATAAAAATTTTTTCCGTGAGCGCAATGAATGAAAAAATCTATTTTAATAGGGTCGCTGTTCTTAACAGCTTATCGATGCACTTTTCAACGAGATCAAAAGAATACGAGCGGTGCTAGCTAACCCATCTCCCAAGGTAAAGGCGAGGCTGCGACGT
>Ga0180301_10003903_pt1 | contig 11573 bp, 9 predicted proteins | sample GuaBasSediGuay16_FD_121797 | JGI IMG/M metagenome (GOLD analysis project Ga0180301, IMG submission 121797) | Subseafloor sediment microbial communities from Guaymas Basin, Gulf of California, Mexico - Guay16, Core 4569-2, 12-15 cm | ecosystem: Environmental > Aquatic > Marine > Hydrothermal... | reverse complement strand
TGAAGTCGGCAGCCCACCAAAACGAAAAACAGGGTGTAGATCGGTGCCGCTGCCCTGTGCAGGCCTTCCAGTGGTTCGCGACTTCGGTTAGGTGCGACATTGACCAGAACCAGCCCCATCGCCATAGTCATGAGAATGACGTCCAGACCCGAATGAAGGCCCAGAGTGACTGCGAGGAGAATCAGCCCGATGATAAAAGCAAAACTCTGCTCCTCTCCGGGCAGGCGTCTGAGGATGGCGTTTGCCAGCAGGCCAAAAGCACCTCCCAGAACGATCGATCCTGCCAGCTCAACGGCGACCTCCACCAGGTTGCTGGTCATGCCGGAGATACTCGTGGTAACACTTGCAGCAACGCTCGTTCCCAAACCATAAAGCGCGAGGGCCAGCGCGTCATCGAGAGCGACGATCGCGATGATGGAGGCGCTCAACGTACCGAGCGCACGATATTCCCAAATAACATCCATGGTAGAAGCCGGATCCGTGGCGGCGGCGATCGCTCCAAGCACCGCCCCCCCGGCCAATGCCACTGACATGTCGTGGTTTAAGCTGTACAAGCACAGGAACGTGGCACTACCGACCAGGACAAAGGTCGTTAGGCCTTCGCCAAGCAACAGTGTCAGGTATTGTTTGCCGTACTTTCGGAAAGACTCGAATTTGAGTTCAGCCCCCACGAGCATACCGATGACGCCCAGAGCGAAGAAGTTGAACGGCTGGAACGTCCCAATGTCCTCTTGGCGGATCAGGCCCCATCCACTTTCGCCGAGCAAGAGTCCAGCTATGATGTAGCCCACCACCTGGGGGGCATGCAATAGTCTGCAAACACCCCCTCCCAGCATTCCTCCCAGGATGCCAAGGCTGAACACCATCAGGATGTCATAGGCAGAGTCCTGCATCGTTCGGAGATATAACGTCTGGGGTTCTACGTGTTCGTTCGCGAACGGCTGATCGCCTGAGTTACGGATTTACCCGGCACAAGTACACAGGCTTCTTTGACATACCAGTGATACTAAGCGAGGTGTCGGGGTGCCGTATGCTTCGCGGCACCCCGTGCACATCGGCGATTACCATCATCACCGGCTTGCCTTGAGTAGGACAAACCGTCGATACGAACCGGTCTGGACTGTCAAGCGGATTCCTTTCTCGATATCGTGCTTGCGAAGTTGCTGCCAAAACTCGTCGGCATTGGATACGGGCTTTCCGTATACGTCGAGAATGACATCATTGACTTTGATGCCTGCGGCGCCGGCAGGACTCAAGGGATCCACATCCGTAACGAGCACCCCCTGGACTCCTTCAACGCCGATTTCCCTGGCCAATTCCCGAGTCAGTGTCCTGACCGAAAGACCGATCTCCGGGACTTCCCTCTGCTTCTGGCCACCTTCTGTTTCCGTGTCGAGCTTCCCGATTTCGACGCTTACCGTCTTGTGGCGTCCCTCCCGGATCAGTTCGACGGCCACTCTGGAACCGGGCATCGTGGCTGAGACGGCAGAGCGCAATTGCTGGGAGTTGGCGATGTCCTTGCCGCCATACTTGATTATAATGTCCCCTGCCTGTAGTCCCGCTTTCGCGGCGGGACTGTCGGCTGTCACCTGAGACACCAGCGCTCCCGTACAGCCTTGGTAACCGAAGGACTCCGCCAGAGATTCATCAAGATCCTGGATGACCACGCCCAGCCAGCCCCGAACGACGTATCCTTTGTCCTTGAGGCTCTCGATCACGGACTTGACCATGTTGATCGGAATGGCAAAACCGATGCCCATATAGCCGCCGCTCTTGCTGAATATCGCCGCATTGATACCGATCACTTCACCCTTCAGATTGACCAAGGGGCCGCCGCTGTTTCCCGGGTTGATCGCAGCGTCGGTCTGAATGAAATCCTCATACTCCACGATGCCCAAATTCGTGCGTCCTTTGGCACTGATGATGCCCGCCGTCACTGTCTGAGTCAGTCCAAATGGATTGCCCACCGCTACCACCCATTGGCCGATTTTGATCTCATCCGAATCGCCCAAGGGTACGGAGGCGAGGTTCCGGGCTTTGATCTTAATGAGCGCGAGGTCGGTTTTGTCATCCGTGCCTTCCACCTCAGCTTTGTACGTCCGACCATCGTGGAGCTTGACCGTGATTTCATCAGCTCCATCAATGACGTGATTGTTGGTCAGGATGTAACCGTCTTCGTCGATGATTACCCCTGTACCCAGGCCTTGCTGCACGTATCCTCGTTGCGGATCCCGGGGAAAGAAGAATCGATCGAAAAAGTCGTCGCCGAAGAATTCACGGAATGGCCCATGGAACTGGAGATCGGGCATGCGCTGATAACGCTGAGTGGGTTGAATTTTCTTGATAGAACTGATGTTGACTACTGCCGGCCTGACAGTATCTGCAACACGCTCAAATGCCCCGGACAGATTCTCCAGAAACTGAGCTTTCTCTGGAGGAAGGGGGTGTTCTCTCTCAGCGGCCCGGAGGGCAGAGAGGTTGACTACCGTCAAAGTCATAGACATGATGACCATACTCGTCAGAACTCTGGATAGTTTGTTTCGACCCATGATTGATCTCCTTTCATATCCTCGAACTCGTAATGCTCATTCGTTGTGCCGTTTTCTTGCCTATGTGCATCGAATCCGGCACTCCTTCCAAGACGGCACTATCTGCGAACCGTGGACAGACGCGTTGCATGGACTCAAAGGCTCTGCTCAGGCGTCCTTACCGATGGCGTCATGGGCGGCGGTGACACCGATCGTCAGTCTTTCGCCGTCACGATCTATAAGTACCTTCTGACCCGGAGTGATCTCACCGGCAATTATCTTTTCAGAGAGAGGCTCCAGAACGTGCTCCTGGATGGCCCGGCGTAGAGGACGTGCCCCAAAGGCTGGATCGTAGCCTATTCCCGCAACGAAGTCCTTCGCCGCTTCCGTGAGTTCGAGCGACAGCTCCCGCTGAGCCAGGAGCGGCTCCAGCATCCGAATCTGAATGTCCACGATTTCGCGGATTCTCTGAATATCGAGACGATTGAAGACAACGACCGCGTCAATCCGGTTCAGGAATTCAGGGCGGAACGTGGCGCGAAGCGCGTCACGGACCCGTCGCTCCGCATCGCGGGCGTCTTCAATGTCGAGGACGTGCGTCGACCCGACATTGGAGGTCATGATCAGGATCACATTGCGGAAGTCCACAGTACGACCATGGCCATCGGTTAGCCGACCATCATCCATGACCTGTAGCAGGATGTTGAAGACATCAGGGTGGGCCTTCTCAATTTCATCAAGAAGCACCACCGAATAGGGCCGTCGGCGAACGGTTTCGGTGAGTTGGCCGCCTTCCTCGTAGCCGACGTAGCCGGGGGGCGCCCCGATGAGCCGTGCCACGGCGTGTTTCTCCATGTATTCGGACATATCGATACGTACCATGTTGTGCTCATCGTCAAAGAGAAACTCGGCCAAGGCGCGCGCCAATTCGGTTTTGCCGACGCCGGTTGGACCGAGGAATAGAAAAGACCCGATTGGTCGTCTGGCATCCTTGAGCCCAGACCGGGCCAGACGGATCGCCCGTGCCACTCGGTCGACGGCCTGATCCTGTCCGACGACCCGTTGACGAAGCCGCTCTTCCATGTGGAGTAACCGCTCGCTTTCAGTCTGGAGCATTCTCGACACCGGAATCCCTGTCCAGCGTGCGACCACGGCAGCGATGTCCTCCTCAGTCACCTCTTCGCGCAGGAACGTACCCTCGGCCTGGCTGCGCTTGAGATCCTCTTCGGCGGCCGCCAGTTCACTATTGATTTTAGGAAGCTGTCCGTAACGAATCTCCGCCGCCTGCTGCAAGTCTCCTCGCTGTTGGGCCTGCTCGCTGTCATGCTGCAGCATCTCTCGTTGTTCTTTAAGAACCCGAATCCTGTGCACGTGCTGTCGCTGTTCTTCCCAGCGTGCCCGCAAGGCATGCACGTTTTCCTGCTTCTCGGCAATCAGGCGCTCTATTTCCTTGAGACGCGCCTTCTGACCATGGGACTTCTCACGCTTCAGCGCTTGCTCCTCGATCTGGAGACGAGTGATCTCGCGCTGAGCATCGTCAATTTCCGCGGGAACACTTTCGATCTCCATCTTCAGACGACTCGATGCCTCATCAACCAAGTCAATGGCTTTGTCCGGGAGATAGCGGTCCGCAATATAACGATGGGAAAGCTTGGCGGCCGCTACCAGCGCGGCATCCTGAATGCGGATGCCATGATGAACCTCGTACCGCTCCTTGATCCCGCGCAGGATCGCAATCGTATCTTCGACACTCGGCTCCGCTACGACAATAGGCTGAAACCGCCGTTCGAGCGCCCGGTCTTTCTCGATATGCTCGCGGTATTCATCCAGCGTCGTCGCACCGATACAGCGCAGTTCCCCTCGAGCCAACATAGGCTTGAGCAGGTTGGCTGCGTCTTGGGCCCCTTCCGCAGCTCCGGCACCAACAAGAGTATGTATCTCGTCAATGAAGAGAATGATAGTGCCCTCGGCGGCCTTGATCTCGGCCAAGACGGCCTTCAAGCGCTCCTCAAACTCACCACGGTATTTTGCTCCGGCGACCAGCGCTCCCAAATCCAGCGCCAGCACGCGTCGATTACGGAGACTCTCGGGCACATCGCCCGCGACGATGCGGCGTGCGATCCCTTCGACGATGGCCGTCTTGCCAACACCCGGCTCACCGATCAGTACAGGGTTGTTCTTGGTTCGGCGAGAGAGAATCTGCATGGCCCGCCGGATTTCATCATCGCGGCCAATCACCGGATCGATCTTTCCTTTTTGGGCCAGGTCGGTCAGGTCAATCGTGTACTTCTCCAGCGCCTGGTACTTGCCCTCCGGATCGGGACCCGTCACGCGCTGCGTCCCGCGCACCTCGCGCACGGCCGCCCGCAAGGCATCATTGTTGGCTCCCGCCTCCGCCAGGAGGGCCTTTACCAACCCCCCGCGCTTGCTGGCCATCGCCAGCAAGCGGTGCTCGGTCGAGACGTACTCGTCCTGGTGTCGGTTCGCTTCTTCAAACGCTTCATCGAGCACATCCTTCAGGTCGCGACCGATATAGGTATCCGTACCGTGAACCACCGGGAGGCGATCGAGTGCCTTCGCCAGGCGATCTCGGATACCAGCCACATTTAGACCGGCGCGTTCGAGAATGGCTGGCACGAGACCCGCTTCTTGATCGACCAGAGCCTGTAGCAAATGGAGTCCGGTCACCTCTTGATGGTCTCGGCGCCGGGCGACGGCCTCCGCACCGGCCAGGCCTTCACGCGCTTTCACAGTCAACTTGTCCAGACGCATATCTTACTCCTCGAGAATGAACATGAAGGGTCTCAATCCCTGTTCTTACACCGGGTGGATGATTTCCAGCACATAGTCAGCCTGCCCCTCTCGGAAGGCGAAGCACCGGCGTTCGAAGCGGTGCCCGGCATGAGTGAATTCCTCATAGGGACTGAGCTGCGCTCGGCCGAGGTCCAGTTGTTGTGCGGCCCGATTGCGATAAACCAGAGACGGCCCTGGACCCCAGAGATTCACGGCATCGCCGATGGCATCGAGCAGGAAGGCCACAGGGTCCCGGCGATATGAACTGATCCAGGAGGAGGGCCCGACCCCGCGCCGACAGAGCAAAGACAGGGCCGCCATCAGGGTACGGCCGGATGAGACATCCGGGGCTGCCACACACACAGGCCTGTGTGGTGGCCGCCACCGCACCGGCAGATTGTTCATTTCCTTGACGAGTTCGAGATGCCATCTTTCCGTCGACACGGTCAGCTTCTCCTATCCAAATTCGCGACAGGAAACTCCACAAGGTGAGTATCCGTTTCCCTAATGAGACTCGCCTCTCACGTTCTGTGGACTCAACATTCCCCTCCGTTTCTTTCTGGTACTGTCTGAAGCAGTATCTCCGCGCATCCTTTCTTGCCACGAAGCCCTCTCCTGTGGATGCCATGCAACACCCATGTCGAGAGGCATCGTATCGGCTCCTTGCCCACGCGATGCGGGTCGGTTCCTCGTCTCTTCACCGATTACAGGAGCTTCGAGCCAAACCTTCGCGGTTGTCTCAGGGGCAGGTAGCACAGCTGCATATGTTTGAGCCACCGCAGGCAGCTTGGCGGTGAATGCCTGCCGTATCCAGTCTGTCGCTTTCGGCGCCCTCTGATTGGAACTCACCACGGCGTCCCAATCGAGATCTGTGGGATCAGGTGCAATGTAAGACTGCCCACCTGCGGTCTCGGTCAAGACCAATATCAAAGCCAACAGACTACAGATCGTTTTCATCATAATTGCTCACCTCCTTTCAGCTCACTTCTCCTTTCGTATGTGGCTGCCAAGAGCCGAACAATCTGAATCGGAATCTCAGGGACGGCAGGGCCTGAAGAACAGGCCCTGCCGCCTTGCCGGTTCCTTAGGCATTCTTGACCGTGATCTTCTTACGCTGGTTCTGTGCCTCGGCCGACTTGGGCAGTCGAATCGTCAGAACGCCCTTCTTGAATTTGGCATCGACCTTGTCCCCCTCGACTTCGGCACTCAACGGAATCGTTCGGTAGAAGGAGCCGAACCGACGTTCCATCCGATAGTACTCCTTCCCTTGATCTTCCGTTTCTTCCTTCTTTTCACCCCGGATGGTGAGGGTGTCCTTCGATAAGGTCACTTCAATATCATCTTCATCCATACCCGGCAGTTCGGCCGTGACCTTGATCTCTTTATCACTCTCCTTTACGTCGATAGAAGGCATGAACTCACCTCCCACCGTCTCCAGGGCGCTGAAGGGTTCCATCTCAAACGACCCGAAGAATTGCCTCAGCAACCTGTCCATCTCTCGGCGGAACGAGGCATAGGTGTCCTCAAAATCCCGCCGTAGGGCCAGATCTCCCTTTCGCTTTCTGCGCGCCAGCAAATCTGTCAACGCCATACGAATCACCTCCCTTTCGAGAATCCAAAGACACTGATATCATCCAGAACGATCACGTTGCACTATCAATTCTCCTTGACCACGATCTTCTTGGGCTTCTTCTCTTCTGCCTTACGAAGCACAAGTCGGAGAACCCCGTTTTCCAGTACCGCGTCAATCTCGTCGGCATTCAACCCGTCAGGGACACGGAACCGTCGCTCGTAGTCGCCGATTTCATACTCTGCGTAAGATAACTCGTGCCCCTCAACCGGCTGGGCATCCACCCGGCCTACAATCGCCAACTGATTTCCCTCGAGTGTAACGTCGACCGTATCCCGGGTGACCCCAGGCATCTCCGCGATCACCACGAGCGCATCGTCGCGCTCATAGATGTCCGTGCGGGCGGCGAAAACGCGGCGGGATCGGGTCCGTTCAACCTCATTACTTTGTTTGGCTTCCTGCTTTGGTGGCATAGTTGTCTGAGCGGTCATACCACATCACCTCCTTTCATGCAGTCTGGATCTGGATCTTCTTGGGCTTGTCCTTCTCCGAGCGCGGTAGCACAAGATGCAAGACACCGTGCCGGAGCGTCGCCTCCACATTCTTGGCGTCCACCTCAAACGGCAACTCCAGGCTCCGACTGAAGGGGCCCAAGCCGCGTTCGCGACGATGATACGTCTGGCCGTTCTCAGAGGGTTCAGGCTTACGGATACCACGCAGAGTGACGATGTTGTCGCAGACCGCAATGTCCAAGTCCTCGGCCGCCACTCCGGGCAACTCCGCCGTCAGAACATAACCCTCGTCAGAAGTCCACAGGTTGATCAGTGGGTACTCGCCGGCAACCGGGCGGCTATACGTTAGCCAAGGATTCGCCCTGTGCCCGGATTCGTGCGGGGCCGGCCACGAACTTCCATCGCCTCTCGTACTCACAAGTGCCATAAGCAATCACCTCCTTTTCTCCAAATAATACTGTGCCACGAAACCACTCATCATTCATGCCAACCTACCCCCCCCGGCCGGAACACAAACCTTTTCTTCCCCAAGAACACACCACCCACAAGAAACCTCATTTCATGCGAGCATGCAGCAAAAACCGTGCCAGAAGCGAAATCGGCCGTTCTTGCAACAAGAACGGCCCCCCTCTTGAGCTTCCCGGAGGACCTGGACCTGTCACTCTGACAGATGAGGCGATAGCGCTTCCGAATGAACCCCGCAAAAAACAGGCCAACCGGTTCGAATGAGCAAGTAGGCCGAGAATTCCGGCGCCGCTCGGAAGAAAAAGCGTTGACAGGGCTGGGGCACGCGCCCTACGATCCTCATCACTCGTTTTGTACGGATTCCGTCGGATTTGCAATACGGAGACGGTCTCGTGTTTCCACTTTCAGATACTGTTCCGAGACGAAGTGTTCCCCTCGTGACCTTCGGTCTCATTCTGGCGAACGCACTAATATTCTTCTTTGAATTGTCTTTGCCACCAGAACTCCTGACAAGGCTCTTCTACATCTTTGGGATGGTGCCGGCCCGATTTACGGATCCGGCCTGGGGACAGAAGGTCGGCTATTCCGTTAACTGCTGCTGGCCGTTTCTGACCAGCATGTTCCTCCACGGCGGATGGCTCCACCTCATTTCAAACATGTGGACCCTCTGGATCTTCGGAGACAACGTGGAGGATCGCATGGGGCATACGCGTTTTCTGTTCTTCTACCTATCCTGTGGCCTCACTAGCTCGCTGGTCCATCTCGTGACCAATTACAGTTCAACGGTACCGGCAATCGGCGCTTCCGGCGCTATTGCCGGCGTGCTGGGAGCCTATTTCCTGCTCTTTCCATTCTCTCGCGTGATCGTGCTCGTACCAGTGTTCTTCTGGCCGCTGTTTTTCGCCGTACCCGCCTCGATCTATCTGGGCGTCTGGTTTCTGATGCAATTCGTCAGCGGAACGCTCTCGCTCGCGGCGCCGGAGGCCGGTGGCGGAATCGCCTGGTGGGCGCATATAGGTGGGTTCGCCGCGGGAATACTTCTCTATCGCTTCTTTGTGATCAAGCATAAACGGCGCCGTGCTCTTGCCGTCGACGAATACGGTATCCAAGGGGCATGGTTTAACTTCTGATAAAACGGAGTTCATTATGGGTGCGACCGATGCCTTTTGGCTATTCTTCATGATTACGGCGCTTCAGCCGGTGATCCGGCAGAAACTGCTGGAATCGGCCAGGCAACGACTGATCAACAGCATTGAGCAAGAGCGCCATTCGCGTGTGATTCTTCTCGTTCACCGCCAGGAAACGATGAGCCTCATCGGGTTCCCGGTATTTCGCTACATTGACATTCAAGACTCTGAGGAGGTGATGCGGGCGATCTACCTGACGGACCCGGACGTACCGATTGATCTGATCCTGCACACACCCGGTGGCTTGGTCTTGGCATCAATGCAAATCGCGCGAGCCATCGCCAACCACAAGGCCCGAACGACGGCATTTGTGCCGCACTACGCCATGTCCGGAGGTACGCTCATTGCCCTGGCTGCCGACGAGATTGTGATGAGTCCGCATGCCACATTGGGGCCGGTCGATCCCCAGCTCGGCGAGTACGCGGCCGCGTCACTGCTGAAAGTGCTCGAGACCAAGCCGCCCGAGGAAATTGATGATCGAACTATCGTTCTGGCCGATCAGGCGGAAAAGGCGATTGCCCAGGTAAAAGCGAGTGTCCGTCAACTCCTGGGCTACAAAATGCCGGCGGAGAAGGCTGACGAACTCAGTACAATCTTGTCGACAGGCAAATGGACGCATGATTACCCCATCACATTCGAGGAAGCCCGGGAATTGGGCCTCCCTGTCAGCAATGAGATGCCCGAAAAGATCTTTCGATTGTTGCAGCTTTACCCGCAACCTGTGCGCCGACAGCGAACGGTCGAATACCTGCCGCAGCCCCGACGCTCCAATCGCCAGCAACCTTCAGGCCGCTGACAACTCTTGATAAGCTTGTTGGCCCGTAGTTTGACGGCGTGCGTCAGGACGCATGGCAACAGAGTGAATTCAAGTCATGACATCCCTGGCGGCGCTATTCGGACATGAAGTTTGGCAGGCCGGGTGATTTCCCGACCGGGCGGGGCTTGTCGATTTCCGTAATCACCCCGCCATCTCGAAAGATGGTTACCGTGCCTGTGGATTCACTGACTGTTATGGCAATCGCGTCGGTGACCGCGGTGATTGCGGCCGCGGCATGGTGACGGGCGCCGAGCCCCCGAGGTAACTCCGATTCTTTCTGACCCGCCGTTTTCAGAAAAGCCCCACAACTTTCGATCACGCCGTCGCCCCGAATGATAAAGGCGCCGTCTACTGTCGATAGTTCTTTAACGGTCTCGTTAAGGGCCGGATCGAGGATATTGCGGTCTTCCTCCCTGTAGCCTTTGAAGGGATTCAAGATGAGTTGCCGGCTCAAGGAAATCACCCTCTCAGAATCCCCCACAACAAACAGGGCGCCGACCGGCTTTCCTTCCCTCCCTTCGTTACCCAGTTGTAGAGCGATGTCGACCACACGCAAAATCACCTCGGGTCGAACACCAGATGGAAGTGCCTGAGAATTGTCGCCAGAAGAAAACATTTCGTACTCACGTCCGACCTGGGTAATGATGATGGTATCTAGGGTGCCACTAGCGACCAAGCCCGCAAGGAAAACGATCGTGTCTCCGAAGGAAATCAATCCACGCGACAAGGCGATGAAGATCGCCATCTTAACTTGGCCAAGGCGTGACAGCGGCACGTTGGGAACCCGAATGAAAGCAGTTCCGGATTCGCGCTGTTGAGCATCTTCGTCAGAGGTCTTAGTGATGTAATATACCTTTGGTTTCAGGGACTTCGGTAGCGGCAACGGCCTCCCTTCCAAGGCTTCGACATAGACGAAGATGGCGGTTGCGCCGGAGAGCTCGGCGATACCGGCAACGTGACGCAGAACCGCTTCGGTAATAGCCCCCGCTGGGCCTCCGCCCGTCCCATCCGCTCCGTGGTCATTGGATTGTACGTCCGCCTCGTGAGACTTCTTCATGATTACTCCTCGTGAACGGGACGACCATACCACCTGCACCGTTCATGCACCACAGGGCTTCTCGCCTTCTCTCATCATTGCGGTTTCTTGTTTTATCTTACATGCTCTTTTCTTCCCGGTCGCTTGTCTGCCATCCTGCCGTCGTTTGTCGGAGGCACGCTACTGTAAGTTCGACGCCACTTCTCCCTCGAAAGAAAAATCTATTCCCACAGTTCCAGGGTGACGATGACGTGCGCAGTATACTATAGCGTCGTCTCAATGCCAACATTGGCGTCCTTGCCATTCCGACACAGCGTCACGAGATAGCCGTCTCCTCAAGTCCTGCCCTGATCCAAGCATAGGCCTCGTCAATATCATTGAGATCGAAGTATTTGATTTCAGCCTTGGTGAATGGCTTGCAGAATATCCCCATGGCCTTCTGCCATCTGGTCTCATCGACAAGCGCCAGACGTTCGATGTCGGCAAAATGTCTGAGATCGAACTTCATATCTTCCCAAAAAGCCCCGGCATGCCAACCGTGGAAAGCGACCATTTCGAAAACCAACCTTATTTTGCAAAACTCCTGAATTCGTTCCTCCACTCTGGGCACCAGGAGTCTGTAGTCATCCTTCGTCAGTTTACCCGATGCCTGAACAATTATGATT
>Ga0180301_10003902_pt1 | contig 11579 bp, 13 predicted proteins | sample GuaBasSediGuay16_FD_121797 | JGI IMG/M metagenome (GOLD analysis project Ga0180301, IMG submission 121797) | Subseafloor sediment microbial communities from Guaymas Basin, Gulf of California, Mexico - Guay16, Core 4569-2, 12-15 cm | ecosystem: Environmental > Aquatic > Marine > Hydrothermal... | reverse complement strand
CGTCCGGAACCAGGGGTTCCAGAACCTGTCAGAGGGCCTGTCATAATGATAAGCGGGTTTTCAGGAGCAAAAGGATCTATTTCAGGGCCTGTCTCCTGATATAAAAATTTTGTCCCCGGGCCACTTCCTCCTATGTACTTTTTAGATCTTTTTCATCCAGAGGCTGGGTAGAAGCTTCTCTTCTGGTTAAATCTACCCTGAGAACTTTACCTTTATATCCCTTAGGTATAATCATCCTCCCTCTAAAAGAGTATTGTTAGAGCTCTCCCTTGATAGCTTTGCAGAAAATCTCTTCCAGATCTTCAACTCGAAGCTTACGAGGATTCCCGACCAAAAGGCGTTGAATCTTTAGTGTCTCCTTTGCAAGGCGAGGAGCATCTTTCTCCTTGCACCCAAATTCTTCAAGATTTTTTGGTATCCCTATATCCAAAGCAAGCTCTCTTACTGCCAGAGCAGCTTTGTTTGCTGCTTCCTTTACAGAAAGCCCCTCAACATTTTCGCCCATAAGCCTGGCAATATGAGCAAATCTTAAAGGATCAGCGGCAGCATTAAATTGGATTACATAAGGTAAAAGCAGAGCAATTGTAACACCATGGGCGGTTGAAAACTCTCCTCCGAAAGCAAGAGCCATTGCATGAACTGCAGTTAAACCAGCATTGGTAAATGAAATACCGGCTAAAAGAGAAGCCAGGCTCATTCCTCTTCTTGCCTCTATGTCATATCCGTTATTTACTGCTCTGCGGAGATACTTACTAACAAGTTTAATGGATTCTATGGCAAAAATATCAGTGAAAGGAGTTGCTCCGTTGTACACAGGTCTTTCCTCAGGAGTGGAAAGTTTTGGTCTCTGATCATATCTTCGTGTAGTATAAGCTTCAATAGCATGAGATAAGGCGTCCATACCTGAGGCCGCAGTTACCCCTGGAGGCATATTAACAGTAAGAAGGGGATCTACAATGGCTACATCAGGCCTTTGGTAATTATCAGAAATTCCTACCTTCAGTTTTTTGTCCGGTAAAGATATTACAGCTGCGGGGGATACCTCAGAGCCTGTACCGGAGGTTGTAGGAACAGCTATCATGGGAATACCTGGACCGGGATATTTTTTTCCTTTGCCCGTGGGAGGAGCAATGTAATCAAGGGGTTTTCCTCCGTATTTTAGAAACATACTTACTGCTTTCCCAACATCCATTGAACTTCCGCCACCAAGACCAATTATCACCTCAAATTCCTTATCTTTAGCAAAATTATAGCAATTTCTGAAGACCTCAATGGATGGTTCCGGTTCCACCTTATCCCATACCTCCACTTCTATTTGAGAAACTCTAAGTATATTTTCCACTTTCTCACATATCCCTGCTTTTACAATCCCTGGATCTGTGACTAAAAGAGCTCTCTTAGCTTTTAATCTTTTTACCTCATATCCGATCTCCTCAACTGCTCCTTCTCCGAACTTAATTATCTGAGGAATGCAAAAAGACCACACTGTTTCGTTCTGCAATCTTTTCCTCCTTTTAAAAAATAAAAATTGCTTTTATTATCCTTTCCTCTCTCTTATCTATAATCTCAAAAGCCTTTTCAGCATCTTCTATGCTAAAACGATGGGTGACAAAATCTTTAAGATTTACCCTTCCTGAAGCTAAAAGCTCTATAGCTGTGTGAAAACCTTGCTGGCACCAGCTTCATAATAGCAAGTAAGCGTTCCCAACCTAATGGGACCTGCTTCCAAACCGCTACTACATCTCCTAAACTTATCTTTGCCTTTTTGACCACATGTACACACACAGCAAGAGGCTCAACCAGAATCCCTCCTCATAGGAAACATTTGAAGGTAGCCTATATACCGCTTTTTCCGGTGCCACTGCATATTCAGCAAAAGAACCCTGCCACTCATTGGTGCCCATTCCTTTTTTGCTAAGACACAGATTGTATTTCCCTTCTACACAATAAATACACCTTCCACAATAAACCCATGGCTCAACTGCCACCCGATCTCCAGGTTTTAATCCCCTGCCATCTCATGTCCCAATATAACAGGAGGTACACGGAAAGGATGGGTTCCTCTATAGGCATGAAGGTCTGAACCACATATACATGTTGCCTTAACATGAATTAAAACTTCATTTACCTTAGGACAAGGCTCATCCACATTTTTTAGCTTCACCTTAAAAGGTCTCTCCAATAAAATTGCTTTCATAATTTTTCTGATGGTTATTTTTTTACTCGTAACTTTGCATTTTTAACAAATTCTTCCCACCACCTCATTAGAGAGGGAAGGACCATATATACAGAGAATCTGCATAGTCTCATCACTGAAATTTCTGCACTCATGTTTCACTCCTGCTGGAGCATAAATTATGGTGCCAGGTTCTATTTCAAAAATATCATCCCCTTCCACTCCTTCCCCTCTACCTGTTATTATATACATTATCTCATCTACGGTATGAGTATGAAGACCACTTCTTCCTCCATGAGAAAAAAGGATAGACATCAAAACTGTGACATCCTTTATTCCTTTATCTATCTGGGGTGAATATATTACCCGAAGAGTACGTTCATTAGGAGGGTCAACTTTATAGCTTGGTATTTCCCACAGTTTTTTATAGGGCATTTTTTAGCTCCTTTGCGCATATCTTCTAAGAAGAAAATTCAAATTGCCAACAATTTTTTCTTGAGCTCTACATTTTCGCTTAATTCTTTAGCGTATCCCTCATACACTATCCTGCCCTTATCCATAACATAACATCTATCCGATTCCTCCAGGGCTTTCGCAGAATATTGTTCCACCCATAGAATGCTTAATTCTTTCTCCTTAAGGCTTCTTATTATGTTTATAACCTCCTCCACTATCAAAGGAGCAAGTCCCTCGCAGGGTTCATCCAGCAAAAGGAGTTCAGGATTACCCATTAATGTTCGTGCAATTGCCAGCATTTGCAGCTCTCCTCCACTTAATGTTTCTCCATAATGAGAATCCAGTTCTTTAAGCTTTGGAAAATGCTGGTAGATAGTGTCAATATCCCAACCACCTTTAACATTTTTTCTTCTTCCCACCTCAAGATTTCTTCTCACTGTAAGATTTGGAAAAATTCTTCTATCCTCTGGGACAAAACCGATGTCCTTGTTAGCAACAATATAGGAAGGTAAACCCGTAATATCCTCTCCTCTAAAATAAATTTTACCAGATCGAGGGGGTGCAAGTCCTATTATGCTCTTTAAGGTGGTAGTTTTCCCGACACCATTTCTTCCCAAAAGACAAACCGTCTCACCTTTATTTACTTCTATAGAAACGTCAAATAAAATGTGAGCCTCCCCGTAAAAGGTGTTAATTTTTTCCACTTTTAACATTATCTTGCCTCCCCCAGATAGGCTTGCTGAACTTGCTCATTCTGCCTTATTTCTTCTGGAGAACCAACCGCTATTAATTCACCCTGATGCATAACTGCTATTTTATCTGATATAGAAAACACAACATCCATATCATGCTCAACTACTATTATCGTTAGATTCTCTGAGAGGTTCTTTATAAAATTGGACATCCTCACCCTTTCTTCACTCGCAAGTCCTGCCATAGGCTCATCTAAAAGCAAAAGCTCAGGGTTAGATGTTAGAGATATTATCACATCTATCATTCTTCTTTCCCCGTGAGAGAGATATTTAATAAGAGTATTCATTTTATCAGATAAGCCAATTTTTTTAATCATCTCCTCGGTTTTCTCTCTTACATCTTGAAGTTCACTGCTGGAAAAAAGCTCTTTTCCATAGCCTTTCGCAGCTTGAACGCCAATCCACACATTTTCCATTACAGTAAAATTTTCAAAAAGTTGCAACACCTGGAAAGATCTGGAGATACCTCTCCTTATGATTTTATGCACCGGAAGTGGTGTAATATCCTCATCCTTAAAGAAAATTCGTCCTTCATCAGGTTTATAAAATCCTGTGAGAAGATTAAAAAAGGTGGTCTTTCCTGCACCATTGGGTCCTATAATTGAGGTTATCTTACCCTTCTCAATCTCAAGAGTCACTCTATTTACAGCAGTAAGTCCCCCAAACCTCTTTGTTAAATTTTGAGTCTTCAAGATAACCATTTCCTATCTTCTCCTTTTGCTAAAAATCCCCAGAATCCCTCCCCTCATGAATAAAACAACCAAGGTGAAAATCAAACCGTAAACTAACAACCACTGCCTCAAGTAAGCACTTAACATATCCCGCAGGGTTATAAAGATTACAGCTCCAACTGCAGGTCCAAAAAAGTTAACCAAACCTCCCCCCAGGATAGTCATCATCACAACATCACCTGATTGAGTCCAGTGAAGAACAAAAGAAAAGGCAGAATTTATTAAAAGAGTATACAACGCCCCTGCCGCTCCAGCAAAAATACCGGAGATCATAAAAGCTACCCACTTATAAAGGGAAGTGTTGTAACCTGCATACTTTGCTCGAACCTCATTTTCTTTGATGGCTCGAAGAACTCTTCCAAATGGAGAATGGACTATTCTCCATATTAACAATGTGCATATTACTAAAAAAACAAACACAAAATAATAATAATTAAGAAGAGGAGCAAGATCAATTGAAAAAAGCCTGGGTATACCAATGGATAACCTGTCAATTCCAGATAGACCAGTTTCACCTCCTGTTACCTCATCCCATCTAAAAGCAATAAAGAAAAACATCTGGCTAAATGCTATAGTTATCAGGGCAAAGTATATTCCTCGTTTTCTGCATACAAATAGACCCACAAAAGCAGCAGCTGCTGTGGCAACAATTATCCCTACAATAATAGGAATCCAGACTCCTTTTACTAATCGAAGGAAGGTTATAGCAGCACCATAGGCTCCAATTCCAAAAAAAGCTCCTTGACCAAAAGAAGGAAGACCTGTATACCCCAATAGAATGTTAAAACTAATAGCGAAAATAACCCATATCATTACCTCAATCCATAAAGATAGATACTCTCCTAAAAAGGGAATGTAGGGAAGCACAGCAAAAATTATGAAAAAAGGTATAAGCGGATGCATCGAAATTTTCAAACTTTTCTTCTGTGTTGGCATTATTTTCCCCCCTTCTTATTCTTCCAGAATACTTTTTTCTCCCATTAAACCTCTTGGCCTAAGCATTAAAATGATTGTCATTAAAAGATAGGGTATAATATCAGAGGCTCTGGGAAAAAACAACACCATAAGAGATGTAGAAATTCCAACCAGCAATCCTCCAATTACACTTCCCCAGAAGCTCCCTATCCCTCCCAAGACAACTATCACGAAGGAGGGCATAAGTACCTCTACCCCAACCGTGGGTCTTATTCCCCAGATAGGAGCCGCTATTACTCCAGCTATACCTGCTAGAGCAGCGCCAAACCCAAAAACAAACATCCTGAGTTTGGGTAAATTATGTCCAAGTGCCATTACCATCTCACTATCCACTGCTCCTGCCTTAATAACACCTCCATATGGTGTCTTTTCTAAAAATATCCACACTCCTATAATCACTCCCACCGATATCAAAGCAAGAAAAAGCCGATACTTAGAATAATACATAAAACCAAGATTTATGGCTCCGGATACAAAGGGAGGAGCAGTGACAGAATATCCAGCAGGACCCCAGACAATTCTAATACTCTCCTCTATGACAAAATAAATACCGAAGGTCATAAGAAGTCCAAATAAAGGATCCTCACCGTAGATTTTTCTAACCGCAGAGCGTTCAATTAACACACCAATTGCTCCAACAACTAAAGGGGCAACAATAAGACCTCCCCAGAAATTTGTCATTTGTTGAACAGTAAAGGCAAAGTAGCATCCAAGAGCAAATAAACCTCCGTGAGCAAAATTTATCACCTCCATCACACCCAAAATTAAAGTAAAACCCACAGCCACCACTGCGAAAATTAAACCTAACACTACTCCATTAAACAAAAAAGGCAAAACTACTCCTATCTCCATCCTTCTCTCCTTTTTTAAACCTGCGGCAGGACCGGTGAACCTGCAAGTTTCACCGGTCCTTTTATCTCTAATTTACCTTAATCCACAGGATAAGGTCCAAGTTCAACAGGATTTTCCTCTCTTGTCCTTGCTATCTCACTTCCCGATTTCCATCCAACAACTTCACAGAGGTCAGCTCTTCCTTTCATCTCCTCAGGTTTCTTTGACCTTACTATATAGTAAGAACACACAAACTGATGATCCCATTCTCGAATATAGGTTGGTCCATTCCTTAAAGATTCACCCTCGGGAATAGCCCATCCTTCAAGTGCTTTAATTACAGGTGCAACTTTTTCTGTTGTTCCAGCCCTCTCCATTGCTTTTAGAAGCTCTCTCATACCAATATATCCGTTTACTGTATCCTGAGTGGGGACTGGTATTGGAGCTGCAGGGAAGCGTTCCTGATATTTTTTAACAAATTCTTTAACTCCGGGGGCATCAATATCCCAGTACCATTCAACCCCATGCACCCCAACATTTGCCTCTGAAGCTGCCCAAGCATCTTCATAATCGTAGAGAGTATGAACAATGGTAGTTATTCTATGCAGACCAAATTCATATATCTGCTTTATTAAAGCAGCACGATCAAGTCCACCTACAGTAATCACAACTGCATCAGGCTTTGCTGCTCGTGCCTTCAATATATATGAACTGAAATCCCTTGTTCCAAGAGGAATCTTGCTTTCGCCTACCTCAGTTCCTCCATACTTCTTCAGTACCTTCCTTCCCCAGTTAGTACCGGACCATCCCCATTCATAATCATGGGTAAAGAAATACCATTTCTTACCCACATTCTCTATGATATAAGGACCAAGTGTACGAAGAGCCATTGCCATATTAGGAGGAACCCTGAATACACATCTTTTAGCATATTTACCGGTGACGGTATCCGAGTTCTGGTTGGTAGCAATAAATAGCACTCCATATCTTTCCGCCACCTCTCCTGCTGCAACAGCAACAGAGCTACTCACTCCTCCCATGGCGAATTTTATTCCTTCACCCTCTGCCAGTCGCCTAAGTTTGCGGGCAGCTACTGAGGGATTTGTCTCTGAGTCCTCTATTACCATCACAACTTTTTTCCCCAGGACACCACCTTTTGCGTTAAACTCCTCTACCGCCATTTGCATCCCCATTCTTTCCATCATTCCGTGGTCAGCATAATTACCACTAACAGGGCTCACAATTCCTATTCTCACAACCTCTTCTTGAGCCAAAGCAAAACTATAAGGAATCCCGATTAAAACCAAACTCACACAAAGAAATAAAAGGCACATTCTTTTATAAACCAATTTTGCCCTCCTTTAAAAAGCTTGCGCAGCAATTAACCTTTTCCGCTTTTCCCTGGATAGGAAGTCCTTATTAATTAATTCTCACCTCCTTTCAAAGCTTCCTATCTCTCCTCAATCCATTAAAATACCACCGTTAATATCTACGTTTTCACCTGTTATATGAGAGGAAAGATCGGAGGCCAAGAACACCACCATCCCAGCAATATCTTGAGGTTGAGCAAATTTACCTAAAGGGGTTTGTATCAGGCGGGCTTTCTTAAGAGAATCGGGCCAGCTTTTTGTCATTTCAGTCTCAACAGGTCCAGGTGAGATAGTATTGACATTTATACCATATTCTCCCCCATATTTGGCAAAACATTTGGTAAGACATATAACCCCGGCTTTAGAAATAGAATAATGAGGACCCACTACTCCTCCATCTTTGCCAGCAACAGATGCTATGTTAATAATTTTTCCATATTTTCTTGTCTTCATATGTTTAATTACAACCTGACAAAAGTTAAAAGTCCCTTTAAGGTTAGTATTCATTACTTTATCCCACTCCTTTTCGGTGACATCTTCAAGTGATGTAAGAGAACACAAAGCAGCATTGTTTACAAGGATATCAATCTTCCCAAATTGCTGAATAACTTTCTTAACTGCACTTTCCACCTCCTTTCTCTTAGAAATATCTACGCAAATAAAAAAAGCCTCACCCCTTTCTTTTCTTATTTCCTCTACAACCTCTTTGCCATTTCGAGCATCAATATCAACAATTACTACTTTCACCCCCTCCTCTGCCAAAGTCTTGGCAATAGCTTTTCCTATACCTCTTGCTGCCCCTGTTACAATTGCTACTTTATCCTTTAATTTTAAATTCACAAAACACCTACTTTAATATTTCTTTAACCTTAGCAGTTATATCTTCCACCTGAGGTATAACAAATCTCTCAAGATTTGGAGCAAAAGGTACAGGAGTGTTCTTTGCTGCAAGACGTTCAATGGGAGCATCAAGGTAGTCAAAAATCTCTTTAAGCACTTCCGCAACGATTTCTCCGCCTATTCCTCCCTGTTCACAAGCCTCATGAACAATAAGAAGTTTTCCTGTTTTTCTCACTGAGGAAAAGATTATAGATTTATCCAAGGGGGATAAAGTTCTAAGATCAACCACTTCCATACTTATCCCTTCCTTATCCAATTCCTCTGCTGCTAAAAGAGCTTTCTTTACCATAAAAGAGGAGGCAACTATAGTAATATCCTCACCTTCTCTTTTAACATTTGCTTTTCCAATAGGAACTAAATAATCTTCCTCCGGAACATCACCCTTTTCAGCGTAAAGAAGTTTGTGTTCAATAAAAATCACAGGATTATCATCCCTGATAGCTGCTTTTAAAAGACCTTTGGCATCATAGGGAGTAGAAGGCATGACCACTTTCAACCCGGGTACGTGAAAAAACCAGGCTTCCAGACTCTGGGAATGATGAGCAGCAGCAGACCTTCCTCCTCCCCCCTGAGTTCTTATTACCAGAGGAACCTTTACCTGCCCCCCGGTCATATAGCGAATCTTGGCAGCCTGATTAACTATTTGATCCATTGCTAAAGTTGTAAAGTCAACATACATTATTTCTGCAACCGGACGCATCCCCGCGATGGCAGCACCAACTGCTGCTCCAATAATTGCCGACTCGGATATAGGAGTATTCCGTACTCTTTCTTTCCCAAACTCTTCTACTAAACCTAAGGTAACCTTGTAGCTTCCTCCAAACTCAGCAATATCTTCTCCTATCAAAAAAACACTTTCGTCTCTTCTCATCTCTTCTCTTAGAGCCTCACGAATTGCTTCTCGATAAGTTATCTCTCTCACCTTTTACCTCTGAACTCTCAAGCGAATATGTCTTTTAAAGCATCTTCTGGTAAAGGATCCGGGCTATTCTCGGCAAAACTGATGGCTTTTTTTATCTTTGCTTTTACATCCTCTTCTATCTGCGCTGTCTCATCCTCAGATAAAACTTTCTCCTCCACTAATCTTTTTCTCAACCTCTTTATAGGACACTTCTTTTTCCATCCTTCTACTTCGCCTTTCGATCTGTAATAGGCAGGATCACCAATATAATGCCCCATCCAGCGATAGGTTTTGCATTCAATTAAAGTGGGCCCTTCGCCCTCTCGAGCACGCTCAACCGCTTTCCTGGCAGCATTAAATACAGCTACAACATCATTTCCATCTACATTTAGCCCGGGAATTCCGTAAGATATTGCTCTGATAGATACATCCTTAATCTTTTGATGCTCTCTCTGGGGTGTAGATTCTGCATACTGGTTATTTTCACAAACAAATATCACTGGAAGATCCCACACAGAAGCTAAATTAAGTCCCTCATGAAATGCTCCTGTGTTCGAGGCACCATCTCCGAAAAAACAGGCTACCACCTGTCCGCTTCTCCTCATCTTACAGGCAAGAGCTACACCTGTAGCAACAGGAATCCCTGAGCCCACAATTCCAGTAGCTCCTACAATTCCAATTGAAAAATCAGCAATATGCATTGAGCCGCCTTTTCCTTTGCAATACCCGGTTTTCTTTGCAAATAATTCTGCCATCATCTTATCTAACCGGGCTCCCTTAGCAATCACATGACCATGTCCTCTGTGAGTCGAGGTTACATAGTCATCTTTTTTTAAAGCACTGCAAACTCCTACCGCTACCGCCTCCTCTCCTAAGTAAGAATGGAGAAATCCTGGTAGTTTTCCAGCTTGAAAAAGCTTCATAGCGGCTTCTTCAAAATATCTTATCTCCAGCATTTTCTGATACATTTCCACTAACTTCTTATCCTTAATTTCTGCCATTTTTATCTTACTTAATAATATAAACCTACTTCACAGGATATAATATGGTCTTAATTCCTTCCCCTTTCTCTTTTTTATCGAAGCCCTTTTTCCACTCTGTTATGGGGAGCTTTTCTGTTACAAGGGGCTTTGTTTGCACCTTTCCCTGTTCAAGAAGTTTTAGAGCTTTTTCCCAGCTGGTCCAGTTGTGAGAAAAAAACCCGGTTACCTTTAGCTCTTTATAAGCAATTTGCTCAAAGTCTATCTCAATAGGCCTTCCAAAAAGTCCCATCTGGGTAAACTTACCTTTCTTTCTTATCAGTTTTAAGCCCAAATTTGCCCCTGAAGGCGACCCAGAGCACTCAAGAACAATATCCGCTCCATATCCCATGGTTAAATCTTTAATAATCTCTTCTGGATTTTCCTTCTCAATATCTACCACCACATCAGCTCCCAGTTTTTTTGCCAGAGAAAGTCTCTCCCCATCAATAGAAAGTCCCATAACAACAACAAATCCTCCCTCCACCTTGCTAATCTGAGAGGATAAAAGTCCAAGTGGTCCTGGACCAATAACTACAACCACCTCGCCTGCCTCAACACCCGTTTTTTCAATAACTCCATGAACAGCACAGGAAAGTGGCTCACACAGAGCACCTGATATAAAATCTACATTATCAGGAAGATGATGCACTATCTGTTTTCTCACCACACAAAACCTGGTAAATGCTCCATTCACCCCGTAACCTAATCCTAAACGCTCCGGACAGAGGTTATAATTTCCCGTCCTGCAAAACATACATTTTCCACAAACCCTGGCGGCTGTCTCAGAGGTGACCCTCTCACCCACTTTAAATTCTGTAACATTTTTCCCCACTTCCTTTACCACACCACAAAACTCGTGACCCAAAATAACCGGAGGATTAACCATGAACTCATCATGATAGATGTGAATATCAGTCCCACAGATTCCTGCTGCTTTAACTTCAATTTTTACCTCATCAGGCCCAACTTCTGGTTCTTCAACATCTTTAACCTCTATATTTCCTTCACCTTTTTTAACTTTTACCACAGCCTTCATTTTTTACCTTCTTTCCTTACGTCCAAGCACACGCTTTGCTCCCTTAACAATATCCTCAACTGCCATACCATAGGCATCCAGGAGTGATTCAAAGTCCGGTCCGGTCTCAGTAAAAGTATCAGCAATGCCTACCCTCTCAAGGGGCACAGGATGGGTATCACCAAGTACCTCTGCTACTGCAGTTCCCAGCCCACCAATAATGGAATGTTCTTCTGCTGTGACAATGGCACCTGTTTCTTCTGCTGCCTGCCTTATCAAGGAAACATCCAGTGGTTTTATGGTGTGAATATTTATTACCCTGCAACTTATCCCTTCCCTGTCCAAAATCTTTGCTGCTTCAATACAGCGGTACACCATTACACCATTGCCAATTAAGGTTACATCAGCTCCCTCTCGAATAAGTACCCCTTTTCCAATCTCCACTTTATG
>Ga0180301_10003901_pt1 | contig 11579 bp, 13 predicted proteins | sample GuaBasSediGuay16_FD_121797 | JGI IMG/M metagenome (GOLD analysis project Ga0180301, IMG submission 121797) | Subseafloor sediment microbial communities from Guaymas Basin, Gulf of California, Mexico - Guay16, Core 4569-2, 12-15 cm | ecosystem: Environmental > Aquatic > Marine > Hydrothermal... | reverse complement strand
CCATCCTACCAAAGCTCCAACCAAAACACCTGTTAGCCAATGTAAACCAAGATAGATTCTGCTTAAACCAACAAGAAAAGCTAAAAGGTAAAGAAAAAGTTTTATCTTTCTGTTTTTGTTGTTTCCAAGGATTTTTGCTGAGGCAAAAACGTTTTTTGTATGTCCGCTTGGAAAACTATATCCTCCCTCTAACCATAGGGTTCTAACGTCTAAAAGGGTGAACGGTCTCCCCCTTGGAATAAAAATTCTTGCTGGAAGAACAATTAAAGAGCTTAAAACTATTGTTAGGGTGAGAAGAAAAGCTTCAAGCCTCATCCTCCTAAACCATAAAACCATTGCCAAAAAAAGCCAAAAATAGGTTAGTCCAAGTCTTGTTACCAGCGAAAAAAATATGTCTAGGGGTTGGGAGGCTAACCCTCTATTTATAAGAAGGGTTATTTTTGAATCCCAAACCATAACCCACCAAGGGAAAACTTCACTTCCACCTGTAAGCTTTTCCCCAAAAAAGAGGTCTGAAAAAAGGTAAGCTAAAAAGACTACAACTATTAGGGTAAGGGTTAACCTCCCATTTTTCAAGCAGATTCTACTCCAAAAATTTTTATAGCAAAATTAGACTGTTAAGCATTTAGGTTTTCTGTTTGGAAACCGTTATTTTTGTTTCGGTTTTTTTGTTTGCTTAGTTTTAGATGGTAGGCTTTATGGCATCTTCTATGGGCTAAAACAAGGTTTTCTATCGAATTATTGTTTCTGTTTCCGTCTAGATGGTGGATTGTAAGATAGTCCCCCCTCCTTTTAGGAAGACAATCTAAAAGGCTTTCACCACAAAAATAGCATTTAACATCATATTTTCTAAGCAGAAACTCCAAAATTTCTCTAAGCCTTAAACTCCTCTTATAGATTCTAACCTTCCTACCCATAAACCTTAAAATCCCTTCTACAACCCTTCTCCTACTGAACAAACTTTTTTAGCTGAGTTTTAGCCACACCTATAACCCTATCCGCAGCACCATAATATAGGACTAGTTCACCACCAACAACAAGCTGACCACATGAAAAAACAACGTTTGAAGCTACACCCTTAACCTCATAATCCTCCTTAGGCTCAAGAATAGGCTCCTCACAACGGTAAATCACCTTTTCAGGATTATTTTTGTCTAATAGAACATAGCCAAGCCTATAAGCCCAAGTTTTAGCCTCAACACCATGATAAATTAGAAGCCAACAGTCTTCAAGTTCTACTGGTGGTCCTGCAGCACCAACCTTTGCATCATCCCAGTATCCAGGTCTAACCTTAAGAATCTCCTTATGGTTAAACCAATGCCAAAAATCGTAGGAGTAGGATATCCAGATGTTTTCACTCATCCACATGGGTCTATGGAGCATAGCATATTTTCCGTCGAATTTTTTGGGGAAAAGAACAGCGTTACGGTTGTGGACACCAACAAGAACTGGTAGAAGAAGCCTATGTCTATCCCAAACCCACTTCCCATCAATAAAGTCTTCAGCCTTTATTGTTGAAACAGCTACCCTAGCCATGTCACGTTCTTTCCCAGTGTAAAACATGATAAGCCTATCATCCATAACGGTTATTCTTGGATCCTCAACACTACTAACCTCAAACCATTCTTCAGGTTGGAATATTGGGTAGGGTAGTCTCTCCTCAACCTCATCAATGTTTTTTAGGCGTGCATAACCAAGTCTAGCAATATCATCCTCACCTTTAGCCGTGTAGACAAGATGGATTTTTCCGTTAAGCCAGACAACAGCAGGGTTACAGACAAGTTTACATTCCCACCAGTTGTTTGTGGGTGTTAGTATGGGGTTTTTAGGGCTTCTTTCAAGCTTAACAGCCATCGGACAGTATCCTCCATAACCAACCGTTAACCGTTAAAAAACTGTTTTGTCAAAAATTCTTTTATAAAAAATTTGTTTAGCTTAACATCTTAAAAATTTTAGTTTGGAGGGTTGGGTAAAAGGTAGCCTATCCTTTGAACAATTTTAAGGATTAACGAAAGAATTAAAGACTGAAAACCTAGTTTTAGGGGGCGTCCAACATAGATTCTTGATTCACCTTTCCTGATAAGGTCTTTATAGTAGCCTAGCCTAGAAAAAACCTTCATTGACGCTCCATACCTAAGGTTTGTTCTTAAAAGCTTTTTAAAGTCAGGCTCTATATGGTAGACACCATCCCTAAGAAAACCTACCCTCCTAGAAAGCCTATAACACTCATAGTAGATTATGTCATGGTCGTAATGAATTATTTTTGGTATAATCTCTCTTGGTATAGCCTCAAAAACCCTCTCCAAAATCTCCCTCCTAAAAAACCTTGGCACAAAAAACCCTTCACCAGGTTTTAATGCTTTCGGGTCTTCAGCCTTCGCATTTATAACCTTTTTTGAGGCTTTATATAGGGTTGCAATAAACCCTCTGGAGAAGGGCCAGCTTTCCTCCTCCAAGATAACCATGTCATAGTTTCCGTTTTCAGCAAGTTTAACAGCTCTTTCTATGGCTGTTTCTCTCAATATTTGGTCTGAATCAACAAAAACAACGTATTCACCTTTTGACTCTTTAAGCCCTAAAAATCTTGCCTCAAGAAGACCCCCCTACACATAACAATCTTTACACCGTGTTTTTTGGCTATGTCTAAGGTTTTGTCTGTTGAATAGCTGTCAATAACTATTGTTTCAATGTTTGGGTAGGTTTGGTTTTTTACAGCCTCAAGACACAACCCTAAAGTTTTTTCAGCGTTTTTTGTTGGAATTGTGATTGAGACTAAGGGCTCAGCCATCCTTTTCAGCCCCACAAAAATTAGTTTTTAGGGCAAAATTTTAGGTTAGAAAGGTTCTTTATATACTTCTCCTATAAATTTTTAAAGTTAAACTTAGGCTTCCAACCAGCAAAAACATGTTATAGACAACCTTTTATAGCTTTCAAAACTGATAATAAGACTTAAAATACCATTAAAATTTTGGGATGTTTGTTGCTTAAAGCCTACTGTAACCAAAAAAACAAAGTATGGTATTGCATAATCCTAAACGATAGGGGGGAAGTGGAAGCATGCCAATTCTCCCTAAAAAGTATGGGGGATGCTTTTAAAACAGCCTCCAAAAACGTTTTTGAGAAGAAAGAGAAAATTCAGCTTTTTAAAAATATTCCCCCCACCATAAAACCTCTACTAGAGGTTTTAGCAGACATTTTTGAGGGAAAAACTCCAAAGAAAACAGTAAAAATTTCCATGGATAAACTCCCAAAGTTTACTAGGGAAGTTTTAGAGGTTGTTAAAAAGGTTCCAAAAGGTTTTGTTTCAACCTACGGGGTTGTGGCTAAGGCTGTAGGTAAACCTAAGGCTTCAAGAGCAGTGGGAAATGTTATGGCTAAAAACCCCTTCCCACTACTCGTCCCATGCCACCGTGTTGTAAAATCAAACCTATCCCTAGGAAACTACAGAAACGGAAAAACAATAAAAAAGATGCTCCTAGAAAAAGAGGGAGTAAAAATCCACAAAACAAAAAAAGGATACACCATAGACAAAAAATTTGTTTACCACTTTTAAAAAGCCAAATTTTTGGAGGCCGCCGCCGGGATTTGAACCCGGCCTCCAGGCTCCACAGGCCTGTACGCTGCCAGGCTACGTTACGGCGGCCTAGCATGGTTTTGTTGGTTGGTTATCAACAAGAATTATGGTGTCTTCCTCATAAATTTTTTTGAGGTTAAATTTTCCAGTATTTTTGCTGGATTTTTTTTACTGTTTTTATTGTTTCTTCAACTCTAGCTTGTATGTTTTCAGATGTTTCTAGGCTTTTGTCTTTTAGGTCTATTTTTGTTTCGTTTAGGGTTGCTATTGTTGCTGGTAAAGCCTTAGACAGGGTTTCCCTAGAATATCCTCCCTCAAGACATGCTAAAACTTTTCCATTCGAATATTTTTTTGAGAGGTTGATTATGGCTTCTGTCATCCCTATGTAGGCTTTGGTTGAAAGCTGGATTGAGGAGATACCGTCTGAATGGTGTGCATCAAAACCTGCTGATAAAAGGATTAGGTCTGGTTTAAACTCTTCACCTATCGGTATAACAATTTCATCCATGGCTTTTAGGTAGGATTTATCGTCAGCCCTACTAGGCATAGGAATGTTTACAGAGTAGCCTTCACCAGCTCCCTCCCCAACCTCAAACTCGTAGCCTGTTCCAGGATAAATTCCTCTTTCATGAAAGCTTATGTAGAGAACCTCAGCAGACCTGTTAAAAATTTCTTGGGTTCCGTTTCCATGGTGGACATCAAAATCAAAAATTAAAACTTTTTTTGCTAAACCTTTTTTTAGGGCGTAAGCCGCTAAAATGGCAACATTGTTAAAAACACAAAAACCTATGGTTGAGGCTCTCATAGCCCTACCATAAACTCCAGCATGGTGACCTGGGGGTCTTATCAACCCAAAAACACGTTTAAACTTTCCTTTATACACTTCCTCTAAAGCCTTTAACATTCCACCAGCCGCATAGGAGGCAACCTCAAAACTTTCCTTTGATAGGTAGGTGTCACCATCATAGTAGCCTCCACCAGCCAAACAAAAACCCTTAACCTCTTTTATATAGTCTTCATCATGAACAAGCTTTAACTCTTCAGGTGTAGCCATCTTAGGCTCTAATATTGGAATTTTTCCGTTTGTTAAACCATGGTTTTTTAGGGCTTCTAACGCAATTTTAAGTCTTTCAGGGTTTTCACAGTGGAAGCCTGTTTTATGCTCCAAAAACTTTTTACTATAAACTATGGCTGTTAAAGCCTCCATTTTAAACCCAAAAAAAATCTAGTTTATTCTAGCCATTAAGTTTTTGGTTTAACGAAACTTTAAGCCATACGAATCTTAAACCATAGGCTTAACCGCTAAAAACTTAGCTAAAACGCTATTCTTCCCTCCTTTCCTGAGTGTTTAAAAGTGAGTCTTACCTCATATTTTTTGGATGTTTAACCATGACTGTAAAACAGATTCGTAAAAGGGATGGTAGACTTGACAATTTTAACCCTGAAAAGATTACTCAAGCAATTTTTAAGGCTATGAAGTCTGTTGGTAGGGAGGATTTTAAGCTTGCAAAAAAGCTTTCAGCTGAGGTTGTTAGGATTGTTGAGGAAAAGTTTGGTGAAAAAGAGATTCCTAACGTTGAGGATGTTCAAGATATTGTTGAAACTGTTCTTATGAAAAGCGGTCTTTCTGATGTTGCAAAATCCTACATTCTTTATAGGCAGAAAAGAACTGAGGTTAGGGAGGCTAAAAAGCTTATTGGTGTTGCTGACGACCTAAAGCTAAGCATAAACGCAATTAAGGTTTTAAGAAGCCGCTACCTGCTAAGAGACGAATATGGGAATGTTATTGAAACCCCACGTCAAATGTTTAGGAGGGTTGCTAAGGCAATAGCCTCCGTAGAAAAACTTTATGGTGGAAATGTTGAAAAGGTTGAGGAGGAGTTTTACCGTGTAATGGTTAATCTTGAGTTTTTACCGAACTCTCCAACCCTAATGAATGCTGGAACAGAGCTTGGACAGCTTTCAGCATGTTTTGTTTTACCTGTTGAAGACTCTATAGACGGAATATTTAATGCTGTTAGGTATATGGCTTTAATTCATAAGTCTGGTGGTGGGACTGGTTTTTCTTTTTCTAGGCTTAGACCAAAAGGTGATGTTGTAAAATCAACAAAGGGGATAGCTTCAGGTCCTGTCTCGTTTATGCAGATTTTTGATGTTGCTACAAGTGTTATTAAGCAGGGTGGGAGAAGACGTGGAGCAAACATGGGAGTTTTAAGCGTTTACCATCCAGACATCCTAGAATTTATAACAGCCAAAACTGTTGAAGGCAGATTTACAAATTTTAACCTTTCTGTTGCTGTTGATGATAGGTTTATGGAGGCTGTTGAAAAGGATGAGGAGTATGAGCTTATAAACCCTAGAACAGGTGAAAAAGTTAAAAGTTTACCTGCAAGAGCTGTTTTCGACCTTATAGTTAACACCGCATGGAAAACAGGAGATCCGGGACTAATATTTATAGACGAAATTAATAGGCATAACCCTACACCAGAGCTTGGTATGATTGAAAGCACTAATCCTTGTGGTGAGCAGCCTCTTCTCCCCTATGAGTCATGTAATTTAGGCTCGATAAATTTGGCTAAGGTTGTTTCTGGGGGTGAGGTTGACTGGGAGAAGCTTAGAAGCCTTGTTAGAACCGCCATCCACTTCCTAGACAACGTTATAGATGTTAATAGGTATCCTCTTCCTCAGATTGAGCATATGACTAAGGGTAATAGGAAGATTGGTTTGGGTGTTATGGGTTGGGCTGATATGCTTATCAAACTAGGAATACCCTACGACTCTGAGGAGGCTCTTAGGATGGCTGAAAAGGTTATGAGTTTTATTAGTGAGGAGGCACGTAAAAAGTCTGTTGAGCTTGGTTTGGAACGCGGCTCATTCCCAAACTTTGAGAAGAGTGTTTGGTCGAAAAGGGGGTTTAAGGCTTTAAGAAACGCTACAACAACAACCATTGCACCAACAGGAACCATAAGCATTATAGCTGGTGTTACAAGTGGAATAGAGCCTCTTTTTGCAATCTCCTATGTGAGAAACGTTTTGGGTGGAGCTAAACTTCTAGAGATAAACAGTCTTTTCGAGGAAACAGCGAGAAAAAGAGGATTTTACAGCAAAGAGCTAATACTAAAAATTTCAAAAAAAGGCTCAATAAGAGATATACCTGAAATTCCTGAAGATGTGAAAAAAGTTTTTGTTACTGCTTTGGATGTTTCTGGTGAGTGGCATGTTAGGATGCAGGCTGCTTTCCAAAAATATACTGATAATGCTGTGTCAAAAACAGTAAACCTGCCAGCAGAAGCAACACCTGAAGATGTTAGAAAAGTGTTTATTTTGGCTTGGAAGCTAAAATGTAAAGGTATAACCGTCTATAGGTATGGAAGCAAAAAAGAACAGGTTTTAACAATAACACCACCAGAAATGGCTCTTCTTGAGGAGGAGCCTGTAACAGTTGACTCTGAGTATGCTGGCGGATGTCCAGTTTTAACCTGTCTCCACTAACAAAAAATTTTTAACCTAAAGGTTTATGGCTCTCCAAACCCATATGTCTAACGGTAAACCAAAAAATTTTAGGGGTGAAATATTTTGGCTTGGGATGAGTGGTGGAGAAGACGTAGAAGCTTTTTCCCGTTTTTCGGGTTTTTTGAGGAGTTTGATGAGATGATGCGTGAAATGGAAAAAATGTTTGAAGAAATGTTTAAAGAGTATGAGAGAAAGCTTCCCAAGAACCTGTTTAGGGAGAGAAGACTTCCAGATGGGAGAATCGTTAGAGAGTTTGGTCCGATTGTTTATGGGTATTCTATGACAATAGGTCCTGACGGTAAACCTGTAATCAGAGAGTTTGGAAACGTAAAACCCTCACTTAAAGGGTTTAAGCCAAGCCTAGATATTAAAATGGAACGTGAACCTTTGGTTGATGTTTTTAGTGAGGATGGTGTGGTTAAGGTTGTTGCTGAGCTTCCAGGAGTTGAAAAACAGGATATAAGGCTTCATGCAACAGAAAAAACTTTAACGATTTCTGTGGATACACCTCAAAGAAAATACTATAAGGAGTTGGAGTTGCCGACAAGGATAGACCCAAAAACAGCTAAAAGTGTTTATAGGAATGGTGTGCTTGAGGTAACCCTAAAAAAGGTTGAGGAAAAACCTAAGGGTGAACCTATAAAGGTTGAGTAGTTTAGGCTAAAAACTAAACTTTTTCTTTTATTGGGTAGGCTGTAAAAACTCCCTCTTTATCTTTTACAACCCTAACCCTAACCCTTCTTGGAGGATTTTTTATTCCCCGACTCCACAAAAACTCGTTTAACTCGTTACTAACCCTAAAATTGTCTGTTTTAAGATGTCTTCTAAGAAAACCTTTTAGAATTCGAATAGCTTTAGCTGTTCTTTCAAACCTTGAACTTACCCAAGCCCTTTTAAGAGGAATCGTATAAAACCTTTCCTCAACAACATCCTCACTTTTTTTAGCCATCCCCTAACACCTAAACCTTTATTTTTGTTCTACGCCAATGTCTTTGTTTAGGTGTTCTTCTAACCCCACCACGAGTTTTACCTATAACCCATGCTGGAACAGGTCTAGCCTGCTTATATGCTTTTGCAAGCCTAAGCTTTTTAGGTAAAATTTTCACCCTAGCCAAACTAAACTCTCCTAATAGTTATTCCCCTTCTTCTTGAAGATATTCTACTAAGAATCTCTTTTAACTCTTCATCCGTTATAGGCAACCTAATCCTACCAGTTTGTGCAAGCTGAATAAGCTGAATTTCAAGCTGCTCAGCAAACTCAGGTCTAACCATTTTAATGTTTGCAAGTCTTTGTCTTGCTTCAGGTGTAAGAATAACCCTTAAAGCAGCCTGTTTTTCAGCCTCAACTCTAGCTTTAGCCTCCTCCTCAGCAAGCCTACGTTGAAGCTCAAGCATTCTTTGCTGTTTTAGCTTTTGAAGCTCTACATCCTCCTCAGCCAAACTAGCCTCCCACCCCTAAATACTCTTTTTTAACCTCGTATGCAAGCCTATCAAGAAGACTTCTACCCTCATCGGTTACCACACGACCCCTCCTCGGTATTGTTTTAATAAGTCCAGCCTTTTCAAGTTGTTGGAGAGCCTTCCTAATAATTGCTCCACCACCACGTCTAAAATGTTCAGGTCTTTTTTTGCCAGTCTTCCTACCACCATACTCCAACCTTAACCTTGAAACACCAATAGGACCACGCACATAGATTTTTCTTAGAAGAGAGGCACAACGTGTATACCACCAATCCTCCCTGTCTGGAGGTCTTTGTTTATGAACACCTGTTTTTACGAATGCAGCCCAAGGTGGAGGTTTAACCTCATCAACATTCTCCATTAAATATTCAGCCAACCTTTTTATGAGCATATCTGGGGGGACATCATAAACAGTAGCCAAATCTCTAGCCTCACATGCAATCATACTAAACAGAAAACATCCTTAAAAATATTTATTTTTTTGAACTTTAAACGTCTTCAAAAGTTACAACTTTAACCTTAAATACTTTATATTTTATTTTCGCTTTATTCTTCTGTGGATTGGCGTCACCTAAGATGTTTAAACTCATAGTTCCAATACTTCTTATAGCTATAGCTGGAGCAGTAGCTTATATCCAGCTAGTTCATGTGGTTCATATCGAGATTAGTCCTTCTGGAAAAGTAAAAAGCGTATGGGAAGAAGAGAAAGAATCTCCAATTGTCGAAGTACCGCAACCCTACAGTTATGAGCAACTTGGGAAAAAGCTGTTTGGAAAAGGAAATCCTACGATTCTGGATGCTGTAAGGAGAATTCTTGAAGAGCAGGAAGGGAGAGAAAAGGTTGGAGAATTATTAAAACGTTATGGCAAAATCTATTTTCGTGATATAGCATACGCAGGATACTCTATGGATGTTGTTGCATTTCCATTAACCAAGCCAGAGTTACCAATTGTATTCAAGTTCCGCTACAACAAATCTACAGATGCATTCTCGCTTGAGATTGTTAAGGATGTAGCAAGAATTGATTGGCATTACAGAAATGTTACGGATGAGGAGTTAAAAGCATTATTGAGCTTGCAAAATATTTCTCGCTACAACAACACGTTTTTTGTTGCTTGTGAGGCTGCTGGTGAACCTCTCTCATTAAAAGGCTTTGCATGGGAGGATAAAACGATAAATATTAGCGGATTTAAGGCTTACAAGGGACTCCAAATCAGCATCGTGTATCAGGGTGAAGAAAAGCTTGATGAGAGAATTGATGAAATAATAGTAGTTGTTGGAAGGTGATACCATAGATAAAAATAAACGTTGAAATGTAAAGTTAAGCCTCCACTACTTCTTCCCATAACACCTTCTACAAACTCTTACCGCTTCAACATAGTTTTCAAGGTAGAGGCTTTGCTTATACACAGCCCTATAATGGCTACACTCAAAACAAACAGGTTTTTGGCAGTAGGTGCATCTCCCCCAAGTATAGTTTTCTTCTTCTGGTTTAAGAGTTCGTCCACAATCAACACAAACAAGTTTTTCCTCTTTTTTCTCACTCACCTTTTTCACCAACCCTCTTTAAAAGCTTAAAGTATATTTTGCTAGGGCTGCAGAAAGGTCTGCTGAGGTAAAAATCCCTACAATTTTCCCGTTTTCATCGACAACAGGTAGTCTTCTTACGTGAAGTTGAGCCATAATTCTTGCTGCTTCACGTAGGCTTGTTCCAGGTTTAACTGTGACAAGGGGTTGAGACATATATTCTCCAACCTTAGCCTTTTTTAGGTCAACGTTTTTTAGGATAATTTTTGAGAGTAGGTCACGTTCAGTAAAAATTCCTGCTGGCTTACCCTCCCTTAACACAACAACACTCCCAATATGTTTTTCACCCATTACTTTACATACGTTTTCAACAGATTCCTCAAAGCTTACAGTTACAACGTTTTTTGTCATAACATCTTTAACTGTAGGATAACCCAAACCTTAAACCTCCAAAAATCCACCACATACCCCTAAACCTTAAACTTGCCATAAGATAAAGATAACAGTTACGCATATCCCACATTAAAGCTTAAATTAGAGGGGTTTAAAAGTTATTCCGTGGGGTGAGCAAAAATAGAGGCTGACAGAGAACTCGAAAAAATTAAGGAGAAAAAGTTAAAAGAGCTTATGAGAAGAATGGCTGGTGGAAGTGAAAAAACAGAAAAAATTTTAAACCATCCTATAACGGTTACAGACGAAAACTTTAACAGTTTTATCAGTAGCCATCCACTAGCCATAATTGATTTCTGGGCTGAATGGTGTATGCCATGTAGAATGATGGCTCCAATAATAGAAAAACTAGCCTTAGAATACGCTGGAAAAGCTGTCTTCGGAAAACTTAACGTAGACGAAAACCCTATGACAGCAGCAACCTACAGAATCGTATCCATCCCAACCCTAATACTCTTCAAAAACGGTGTTGAGGTTGAAAGAATAATTGGGCTCCTACCAAAAAACCACATCCAAACAATAATAGAAAAACATCTCAAAACCTAAAAAAATTTAAACCCACATGAAAAACATTAAAAAGGCAAAAAGACAAAAATCAACCCCAAAAGCCATAATGCTTATATACCTAATCCACTTCAACATCTATTGCTAACAAAAATTATCCGCCCGCAACCCTCCGGCGGCGGCGTCGAGTAGACTATGAAGACGTTTTGTCTGAGGATGAAAACATCCGACCTCCGGTTGCGGGCACAAAATGAAGACCTAAGCAAACAACAAAAGCTTAGGTCCGATGCAGGCTACCATAACCACAAACCTCAGCCAAATGCCAAACCGTACTCCCCAACCCAACTCCGGTTGATCCTGCCGGACCCCACCGCTATCGGGGTGAGACTAAGCCATGCGAGTCGCACGCCTCCAGGCCATGGTGGAGGCGTGGCGTACGGCTCAGTAAAACATGGTCAACCTACCCTCAAGACGGGGATAACCCCGGGAAACTGGGGCTAATCCCCGATAGGTGAGGATGCCTGGAATTGGCTCCTCACCGAAAGGGTGT
>Ga0180301_10003900_pt1 | contig 11580 bp, 11 predicted proteins | sample GuaBasSediGuay16_FD_121797 | JGI IMG/M metagenome (GOLD analysis project Ga0180301, IMG submission 121797) | Subseafloor sediment microbial communities from Guaymas Basin, Gulf of California, Mexico - Guay16, Core 4569-2, 12-15 cm | ecosystem: Environmental > Aquatic > Marine > Hydrothermal... | reverse complement strand
TCCAGGGCTGTTAGATACTCTCCGGATTCCTGATAGGAAATGGCTGAGTCAAGGCTTGAGTTGATGTCAGAGACTAGCTGCTCATATTCTGGATGGTCCTGGAGGAAGCTTGAGAGCTGGAGGCGAAGGCTTTCCACATCACCCGTCAGGTTCTCCCATACCTGGATGATGACAGGGACAGAGATGCTTTCTACCCCTGTCGAGAAGGTGAGGCTTTCCTGGTTCAGGCCAGGGGAGGAGCATGTATAGTTAACCAGGACCTGGGTCTCGTTTTCTGGCTCAAGCTGGAACCCCTCAGGGATGCTGAAAGAATAGCTTGAAGGAGAGATATTTACCCAGAGGGTCGAATTTCCCTGGTTCTCGACCCAGAAGGATAGTTCTATATCCTCACCCTCAAGGCATTCCCTGGATACCTTATTAGGACTAACCCTAAGCCCTGCTGGGGAGACTGCTGAGGGGGCTGTTGGCTGGACAGCTCCGGCTTTAACGGAGATCCAGATGTCAAGCGGGATCGTTCCTACAGCTTCGGTCCCGGAAAGGATCGTGACAGGCAGGTCAAGGTGCATTGCCTGGTTTATTCCCTTAAGGGTGACAGTATAAGTCATGGAGTCATCAAAGGAGCCGGCAGGACCTAAATAGGTTCTCTCCAGGCCTACACTCAGGTACTGCTGGAAGTCCTTCGGGACCTGGACAGACAGGTTGGAGACGGTATCGTTCATAAGGTTCCTGATGCAACATTTCGTGATGCTCTTTGAGGAGAGGTTCGTCATCAGGACCATTGCAGAGAACGGGGTTGCCTCAAGGGATACCCTGGCTGCTTCCTCATATCCGACCGTGAGCTTCAGGAGGGATGCACCGAAATAGCTTATCCCTTCATGAGCGGTCCTGGGATGCTCGATCACGGCATAGTACTTCCCGGGGTCCAGCTCGAGGTCGGCCACATACTTCATCGCCTCCTCGCTGTAGTTCAGCTGTCCTTCCTTCACTAGCTGGAACTTGGTGTTATAAAGCTTGAAGGGAAGGCTGTCTAAAAGCTCTGGGATTGAGGTTACCCTTATCTGTGTATAGGTCTTTCCCTCTTTCTCGTACTGAGAAGCCCTTGGGATGAGCTTGACGTTCCCGACGGTCAGGTTCAGGCTGAGGGTCGCATTCTCGCCATCGGCTGTATAAAGCTCGAGATCAAGCTCGCAGGGGGATTCAGGGGGGCAGGGCTCTGTAAAGGGATTCGGGCCGCAGTTTGCGAGGGGATCGTCGTTCGAGAAGTAGCATATCCAGAGGTCACCGACCCTCGGGACCTGACCGTAGCCATAGGCTGAAAACCAGTTTATCCTTACCGGCTTGTCGGTTCCGGGATCGACGAGAAGGATCCAGGAGGAGTTTGCGGAAAAGTTCTGGGGGATGATCGTTACGTTTGGCTGAAGGGCGAGGACAGACGGGAGCAGAACCACCAGCAGGAAAAGGTATCTCATAAATTAAATTTTGACATTTCCTAAATAAATATGGAAAAGCCCAGGATAGTGGCTGATAATCGAGAGGCTGGTTCTGCCTGCGTTTATTGGCTCCAACAGCTTGCAACCCTGGAATTCAGGCAGTTAGAGGTCGGAGACTATATCCTTTCTGAAAGGGTCGGGGTCGAGAGGAAACAGGTAAGGGACTTTCTCGCATCGATATTCACCCAGAGGGTTTTCGATCAGCTCGAGAGGTTGAGGGAAGCTTATGAAAGACCTGTCCTGCTTTTGGAGGGAGACCCTGAAAGGCTCTGGGTGGAGAGAAAGGTCCATCCGAACACGATAAGAGGGGTCTTGGCATCCATTGCGATAGATCTCCAGATACCGATCCTCTGGTCAGGAAGCCCTAAGGAGACGGCAGAGCTGCTTTACTGGATAGCATACAGGGAGCAGGTGAAGCTCAGGAAGGAGGTTGCTGTCAGGCCAGGGAAGAGAAGGAGGGGATTGGTTGAGGAGCAGGAGTTCCTGGTTGCAGGCCTTCCAGGGATATCGACTGTAAGGGCGAGACAGCTCCTTTCCTATTTCAGGACGCCCAGAAGGGTTTTTGCCGCAAGCCTGACCCAGCTGAAGCAGGTAAAGGGGATCGGGGAGAAGACGGCGAGACAGATTCAGGAAGTCCTGGACTCGGAATATTCAAGGCAGGCCTGAAGGAAGCCCTTGAAAAGGGGGCTTGGAGAGAGTGGCTTGGAGCTGAACTCTGGATGGGATTGGGTTGCGACAAAGAAGGGATGGCCAGGAAGCTCGAGGAATTCCATAAGGCCTGAGGGCGACCTGCCTGAGAAAACAAGACCGGCTGACTCAAGCTTTTCGACATATTTCGGATTGACCTCATAACGGTGACGGTGCCTTTCCTGGATCCTTTCCCTGCCGTAAAGGCGATGGACAAGTGTCCCTGGCTTGAGGATCGTTTCCTGGAGGCCAAGTCTCATCGTCCCTCCAAGGTTTTTCTGGTCCTTTTGTTCAGGCATGAGATCGATAACAGGATGAGGGGTTTCTGGCTGGAATTCCGTGGAATTTGCGTCAAGACCCAGGACAGATCTGGCATATTCGATGACAGCAAGCTGGAAGCCGAGACAGAGACCCAAAAAAGGCAGACGATTTTCCCTTGCATACCTGATGCATGCGATCTTTCCCTCGATACCCCTTGCACCAAAACCGCCCGGGACGATGAGGCCATCTACCTGCTCCAGGTGCTTCCCTGCATCCTTTAGCTCTGTTGATTCTATCCAGACGATCTCGGGTTTGACGCCGAGGTAGGGGGCGGTGTGTTCGAGGGCTTTCAGGATCGAGATATAGGAATCCTTTACAGCCGTGTACTTTCCTGTTAGGGCTATCTTGAGCTTTTTCCTTGCCTGATCGATCCTGCTTACGAGCTCCTCCCATTTCCTGAACTCCTGATTTTTCCTTTCGGGCAAGCTGAGGATCCTCAGGACCTCCTGGTCAACCCCAGAATCCCTGAGGAAGAGAGGGACCCGGTGGATGTTCGTGAGGTCGTGGAGGCTGAAGACGCGGTTTAGGGGGACATCAGAATAAACGGATATCTTCTCCCTTATACTCTGGCTTATCGGCCTTTCAGCCCTGCAGACGATGATGTCGGGCTTGAGGCCCAGGGAAAGCAGGGTCTTGAGACCAAGCTGGGCTGCCTTTGATTTCTGCTCCCCGAGCGATTTTGGCTCGAGGATGTAAACGATCGAGATCAGGCAGAAGTTCTCCTTTCCCTCCTCATAGGCAAGCTCCCTCATTGCCTCTAGGAAGTAGCTGTTCTCCAAGTCCCCGACTGTCCCGCCGACCTCAACGAGCACGATGTCTGCCTGGGTCTTGAGTGCAAGGTTTCTCAGGAAGAGCTTTACCTCTCCTGTGACGTGAGGGATGAACTGGACATCCCTTCCAAGGTATTCCCCCTTCCTTTCCTTCTGGATGATGAGGTTGAAGAGCTTTCCGGCTGTCAGGTAGTTGTCTCGGGTCAGGTTCAGGTTGAGCATCCTCTCATAGGTCCCGAGATCTAGGTCGCACTCAGTCCCGTCTTCGAGAACGAAAACCTCTCCGTGCCTGTAGGGGTTGAGGGTTCCTGCATCACAGTTCAGGTATCCATCGAACTTTATCGGAGAGACCCTATAGCCGTGAAGGAGCCTTAAAAGCGTCCCAAGGGAGCTCGTGAAAGTTCCCTTCCCGACCCCTGAAATCACAGAGCCGGTGACGACTATATACTTGCTTTTTCCAGGCTTGTAACCAGAAGGAAAGGAGTTGAAACCCTCAGGCATACTTTAATTAATCCTGGTTTTTTAAATGCATTTATGCTTTTAAGGCCGTACCAGGAGAGGATAGCTTCTGTTGCTCTGAAGCAGAACACGCTTGTCGTGCTTCCGACAGGTCTTGGAAAGACTCTGATAGCGATCGAGGTCGCGAAGAAAAGGCTCGAGCTCGGGAAGGTCCTGGTCCTGGCCCCAACCAGACCCCTGGTCGAGCAGCACCAGAAGAGCTTTTCCCAGGTTCTGCAGGTTCAGGGAGAGATCATGACAGGGCTGACCCCGGCAGGGAAGAGGGCTTACCAGGAAAGGCTTATCTTTGCAACACCCCAGACGGTGAAGAACGATCTTGAGGCAGGAAGGCTCAGGCTTGATGATTTTTCCCTTTTGGTCTTTGATGAGGCGCATCATGCGATAGGCGGTTATGCATATCCCTGGATAGCCAAAAAGTATATGGAAACAGCACAGAACCCGCTCATTCTCGCCTTGACAGCATCCCCTGGTGCTGAAAGGGAAAAGATAGAGCTGATATGTCAGAACCTTTTCATCCAGCACGTGGAGCTCAGGGATGAGCGTCATCATGAGATAAGGCCATGGGTGAAGCCGAAGTGGTTTGAGTGGATCGAGGTCGAGCTTCCGGAAAGCTTTAGGGAGATAAAGCAGCTTTTGGAGGAAGCTTATGAGGAGAGGATAGAGAAGCTCAAGCAGGCAGGGGTGCTGAGCAAAAAACCGAAGAAGGCGGAGTTGCTGAAGGTCCAGCAGGAGCTGGCAAGGCTCAAGCGCTACCAGCCCCTCAGGTTGGTCGCAGAGGCGATAAGGCTGGAACATGCGATAGGACTGATAGAGACACAATCTGTAAGGATGCTTTCCAGCTATCTTGAAAGGCAACCAGGGCTTTTGAGGGACCCCCGGGTGCTGAAGGCCCTCTGGCTGGCAGGGAAGCTCAGGGAAAGAGGGGCAAGGCATCCGAAGCTCGCAAGGCTCTGTGAGCTCATCTCCCAGAACCTGAAGCCTGACCTTAGGATAATCGTTTTTGCGAACTATCGGGAGATGGTGAGGGAGATAGCTGAGGTCCTGTCCAGGATACCAGGAGCAAAACCGGTCGAGTTCGTCGGGCAGAAGGAGCTGAGGCAGAAGGAGCAGCTCGAAAGGCTGGAGCAGTTCAGGTCAGGCGATTTCAACATCCTGGTCGCGACCTCGATAGGTGAGGAGGGTCTAGACATAGCGGATGCAGGTCTTGCTGTCTTTTACGATTCTGTCCCTTCACCGCTCAGGACGATCCAAAGGAGAGGAAGGGTCGGAAGGACCCAGCCAGGAAGGATCGTTTTCCTGCTCGCGAAAAGGACAAGGGACGAGGCATACTATTGGTCTGCAAAACGGAAGGAGAGAAGGATGAAGCAGATCCTGGAGAGGCTCTCAAGGCCAGGGCTTGAAAGATTTATATAGTGGAGAAGCGAAATCTTTAAATACCTGAAAGAACAAATTTCATTATCACTAAAAAGGGGTAAAAATGGCAGAAAAAGTTGTGAAAAAAGGTGGAATGGTATGTCCTGTTTGCGGTTCTAGCCAGATAAGTTTTGATCCCATCCGAGGAGAGACGGTCTGCGAAAGGTGTGGCTATGTTATCAAGGAATCGATGATAGATATCACGCAGGAGTGGAGGGCTTTTGACGAGGACCAGCGCTCGAGAAGGGTCAGGACAGGTGCAGCCCTGACACCGACCAAGCACGATATGGGTGTGACGACAGAGATAGGAAAGGGGAAGGGGGAGCTCTTTAAGGTTGCTGCAAAGAAAAGAGCCCAGTATTACAGGTTGGTGAAGTGGCATAAGAGACTTATAAAATCCAGGGACAGAAACATCTCCTTTGCATTTTCAGAACTCCAGAGGCTCGTTTCCTTCCTGAACCTTTCGAAAGCCATCCATGAAAGGGTGGCGAAGCTTTATCAGGAAGCTGTGAACAAGGGGCTTGTGAGAGGAAGGTCAACAGAATCCATAATCTCGGCCCTGCTCTATATAGTTTGCAGGGAGGAGGGAGCTCCCAGGACGCTTGATGAGATCGCAAAGGCATCCGGGATAAGTAAGAAGGAGATCGGGAAGACCTACCGGTATATCTCAAGGAAGCTGGACATCAGGATCCTTCCCGCAAAGGCACAGGATTATGTCCCAAGATTCGGCTCCCTGCTGAATCTTTCTGAAAGGGTCCAGGTAAAAGCGATAGAGGTGCTTGAGGAAGCGGCAAAAAAGGACGTGACGTCAGGAAAGGGACCGATAGGCGTTGCTGCTGCAGCTCTCTATATAGCTGCTGTTATGCTCGGTGAGAAGAAGACGCAGAGGGAGATTGCTGACATGATCGGGGTCACAGAGGTGACGATCAGGAACAGGTATAAGGAGATCGTTGATGCTCTGGGAATAAAGGAAGAGATAGAGGAAAAGGTAAAGGAAGAGGAGAGCTAAAAGAAAACGCGCACATCGGTTTGTAAGGAGAGATCTTTAAAACAAAATATTTTGAAGCTTTTTCAAACCCGAAAAAGTAAGCACTTTTCTTTTTGCTTAACAGAAAGATTTATAAATCCTAAAATTAATTACTAAATAGTAATGAAAAGAGAAGAAAAGATCTCGAGGGCGAGAAGGGCTCTGAGATCTTTTAAAAATACTTAGCCAGTCTTATGTGCGCGGCTTTAATATCCGTGGAGACCCTATATCCGATCAATATCAAGGCCGAGGAAAATGCAAGAATCGAAAAAAGCGAAAAGCCTGATTTTGGGCTGTGTCTGGAAAACCTCTTTCGCTTTAACGGACCCTCAGAGGAGGTATGTGGGGAGAGCTATGCAGGTATCCAGATAAAGGACCCGTATACCAAGCTTATCGATGGGAACGAGGTGGTAATGAAAGATGAAACGTATGGCATAACTTTAGTGGAAAATCCTTATTCCCGGAAAGAGATAAAGTCGATCCTAGAGGAAAACTGTATTCATACTGATATGAGGCTTAATGAGGAAGGAGATTCATGTATAATCATCCAGAAAAAGGCGAGGGAATGGCTTAACGAGTATGTTAAAAAGGACCTAGAGAAAAGGAAGGAAAAGGTAAAGGAAAAGCTTAAGAAGAAGCTTGAAAGCAAGATAAAAGAAATAGAAGAGGAGACCATCACAACAACGAAAAATAAGGAGAAAATCATGGTTATCTGGGAAGGCTTTCCAGGACCACCTATCCTTTCCTATTCCTTTCTCCACCAGCAAATCCATGATAGCGTGGAAGCCCTTGAAAACTTCGCCTATGAAAAGGATTGGGGTGTGATAAAGGTTATCTGGAACAAGCGCGAAATGCTTCAGAGATTGAGGCTCATCTCACAATATTCTAAACCGGACACGGACATCATCGTTTTCTATATAGGCCACGGATCACAAGAGGGGCTGGCGGTTCTCGGTGAGGATATCGTAAAGCCTGAGGAAATAGTGAAGGCATTAAAGGGTTTCAGGGGAGAAGCAGAGTTTTACTTCTCGAGTTGTTTTTCAGGGAAGATGAGAAAGTATTTCAAATCTAAAAACCTGCCCTACAAAGTTGTATCGGCATCAAAACCCAGAAAGGAGCTAATTCTGCATATGTTCCTTGATAAGGATTACGGTTTCATTTCACAACTTACCGAGGACTTTATAGAGGCCGGAGGAGAGGTTAGCAAAGAGAATTTCAGGAAATACTTCAAGCCGAATCCCTCAGAGAAGTATTTCCCGAAAATCTATGATCCTAAAAAGGCTAAGGAAGCTGAATTTCGAATCAAGGTTTATCTCGGAAATCCGAAATATTAGAACTTCCAGTTATAGATCTCCTTTGGCTTGAAAAGCTCTTTCAGCTCTTTCGAGCCGTAAAGATCTTCATCCATATTGAAAATTCGGCTTTTGACGTATTTAAGCTTTAATAACGGTGTTATAAAGCCCCGGGAGGGACTTGAACCCTCAACCTACTGGTCCCCTAAGGTCATCAATCCCAGGACCAGTACAAGCCAGTCGCTCTGCCAATTGAGCTACCGGGGCACTATTTGAGATATGGTTTTACGATTTTATCTAATTTTCGGTAAAGCTCCTCCTTGCTCCCGTCATTCCTTATCCTGAAATCAGCCATCCTTATCAGCTGGGGTATATGCCTTTCTGTCTCTGCTGATTCTATCTTCAGAAACTGCCTAAAGCTCAAGCTCCCTTCACCCTTCCTTATCTCCCCTGCCCTCCTCCACCTTAACTTGGCAGGGGCAAGGATTGCTATAAGCAGAAAATCCTGCCATCTCTTCCTGAAAACCTGCACCTCTTCAGGGAACCTTATCCCTGATATCACTATCCTGTCACCCCTTGCCTTCCTCACGAGCATTCTGGCAAGGATATCCCTTCCGTACCTCTCCCTGAGCCTGCACGCTAGCTCGATCAGGTTCTTCCTCGTCACCCTCTTTCCCTGCCTTTTCAACCTTGGAGCAAGCACATCCTGGGTGAAATCCAAAAGTCTAAATCCATAGGTCTTCTGAAGCCATTCAGCTGCAAGCGTCTTTCCAGAATACCTCCTTCCGGTTATCCCGATCGCAACCATATTTTAAATAAATCCAAGATAAATAATGAGCTTCCTTACCTGGGTCTCCAGCCTCGATCCTCTGACCCTCGGTATCCTCATCATCCTTTGTCTCATAATAGCTTTCAAGATCTTCCAGTACCTCTTCAAGGCCCTGACCTTTGGTCTTGCCTTCGCCCTGATCCCGCTTGGTTTGAAATGGCTGGGGCTCCAGGTCCCTGTCGATCTTCCGACAGTCCTCTTCTTCATCCTCCTCGGCATCCTGACCTGCTTCTTCTACAGCTTCATAAGCTTCCTTGCCAGGGTCTTCAGAAAATAGCAGTCTCCTGCACCCTTCCCTTTCCGTCCTCAAGCCTGAACCAGAGAAGCAGGTTCGGCCTGCCCCCCTTCAGCTCCTCCTTAAGAAAACCCTCGACCTCAAGCTCGAACCTCTCCGGAAGGTCCCTGTCTATCTCCTGCACCTCCCCATCCCCTATCTCTACCTCCAGCCCCTCTCCGTCAATCACCAGCCTCAGCTTCCTGTCCTCACCGAGAAAGTTCCCTATCACCACCCTTCCCTGGGGAAGTGTATAGACCCAGAGGACCTCAGCCCTGATCCCCCTTTCCTCAACCCTCTCCCTGAACCATCCTGTCCATCCTGAAAGCCCGTCTGGATCGAGATTGAATGCCCTTGGAATCTCGAGCTTCAGGTTCTCTGCAAAAAGCCCGATCCTGCTTCCCGCTTCTCCCTCCTTGGGCAGAAGCAGGAAGAGGGATGTGAAAAGGATCAAGAGGAAGACAGAACCCAGGATGAAGAACTGCCCCCTTACCGCCATAGGAATATCTTCACCTCCTTTCCCTCAGCCGTGAAATAGCTTCCTGCCCACACCTCCTCTGCTTCAGGAGGCTGACAGTCTATACAGACCTTTACGTTCATCCCTGCCCCCTCTGCAAACTCCTGAATCTCTTCCGGGTCCCTCAACCCGAGCTTAAAGGCCTGAATCAAAACCGCCTGTGCGTTCGGCGATTCCTCTGTCCTCGGCTGGATCCATCCGAGCAGGCCTGCAAGAAATCCGAGCAAGAGGATGCTTGCAAGGATCGCTTCCAAAAGGAAAACCCAACCCCTCATATTTATGATTTCCAAAGATAATTAATGAACCTGGTCAGGCTTTATAAAAGGCTCCTCTCTGCCTTCGGCCCTCAGGGATGGTGGCCCTGTTCAGGCAGGTTCAGGCCAAGGGAATGGGAGATATGTCTCGGTGCTGTCCTCACCCAGGCAACGACCTGGAGGCAGGCAGAAAGGGCTCTTGAAAGGCTTTGGAAAGCCGGGATCACAACACCCAGAAAGCTCCTGGAATGCCAGGGGCTTGAAGAGCTGATAAGACCTGCCGGATACTTCAGGCAGAAGGCAAGAAGGCTTAAAGACCTGGCAAAACTTGTCCTGAGCTTTCCGAGCTTTTCATCATTCCTCTCAGGGGTGACCCGGGACCAGCTCCTTCAAATCAAGGGGATCGGTCCTGAGACAGCCGATGCCATCCTGCTCTATGCCTGCAGGAGGCCTGTTTTCGTGATAGACGCCTACACCTTCAGGCTTGCCAGCAGACTCGGGATCCCTGCAAGAACCTATCATCAGCTCCAGTCCTACTTCGAGTCAAGGCTCCCTAAAGACATCAGGGTTTACCAGGAATTCCATGCCCTTATCGTTCAGCTTGGAAAGCTCTTCTGCAGGCCAAAACCTGCCTGCGACCTATGTCCACTTAAATCTAAGGAATGCCCCTATCCCACCAAGCCCTAGGAAAATATCACCAGCCTCCCATCCTGTCCCGAGGATCTCTATTTTCGCCCGATTCGCTTCAGCCAGGTCCATAAGCTCCTCAGCCTCCTTCAACTTCGCCTCTGAGATCATCAGGACCTCAACAGCCCCTGCCTCCAAAGCCCTTTTTGTCTCCTCATATCCGTAAACCACCTTTCCGTCTTTCTTAAGCTCCTCGAGAAACCTTTCGATAAGCTCTGTCTCCCTTGCTAGCCTGAACTGCTTCAAAAGCTTCCCTCCTGCCCTTCTCAGGACCTCTCTTGCCCCTGTCAATCCAAGGGAATAGCTGTGCTCGAGCCATATCCTGCCAGAGAGCCCCGGCTTCCTCGACTTGATCCAGTTAAAGAGATTTTCTGCCTCAAAACCAGGACCTGCCAGGATCAGATAACCAGGTCTTTCTATCCAATCAGCAAGCTCCTGATACCACCTCTCCCTTTCCTCCTTTTCGGTTTTCCTGAAAACCCTTTTCCCCACATGCTTCAGGCCCGATTCCCTGAGCTCGAAAAGTTCTGCCCCCTCCCTGTCAATCAGCAAAAGCCAAACCCTCGGCTTCCTGCTCGCCTTCCTTATCCTCTCAAGCTCATAACCCTTCCATTCCCTGTATATTTCAAGCTTCTGCCCTGGCTCGAGCTCAAGCGAGTGGTAAGATCCGAGCCTGACCCTTGCCGGGCCCTCGACTATCTGCCCCAAAACCCTTAACCTCCCCTCCTGAAGCTCTATCTTTTCCGCCCTGATCCTGAGCCACATTGGCTTCCTTTCCCCCTGAATGACCTTCCCGTCCCGATAGATCGTCTCCTTCCTGAGCGTCCTTGCCCTAACCTCATCCCCTGGCTTTAGAATCCTTGACAGCAACCAAAGATCATCCGTGCTTTCCGGTATAACCCTGACAAGCCCCTGCTTTAGGTCTATCCCCAAAATCTTCATTTTTTAATTTTTCCCTCCCAAAATTAATAATGAGAGGTGTTGAGGATTTCATCTACCTGCTTGCCATCGCCTTTATAATCCTTATCTGTCTCGGCATCTATTCCGCCTATTATCCGTCACCCCAACCCCCTGTCAATTTCACCGCTGTTATAAGCCTCTCACCAGGAAAAATCGGCTGGCTGGAGGAGATCCCGGCAAAAACCTGGGAGATAGGTGAGGTCGTTCCAGGGGAGCAAACCCAAACCCTGCTCCAGGTCGGGCAGGTAGAGGTCAAGAGGTCGTACTGGGCTGAAAGGAAGGAAAGCTTCCAGGTTGAAGTCCCTGACTGGGGGCTGGAGTGGATAAGGAAGGTAAGGATATCCTTCCAGGTCTGGGATGCTAACCTTTACGGAAACCTCAGGGTCCTCTGGAACGGTAAAGAGCTCCTGAATCAGCCATCCCCGATAAGGAGCTATACCTTCGAGATTGATCCGGAGGATGTTTTTTCCAAGAACGTCCTTGACTTTGAGGCAGACCTGCCCGGGTTAAGGTTCTGGGCATACAACGTCTATATAATCC
>Ga0180301_10003899_pt1 | contig 11581 bp, 12 predicted proteins | sample GuaBasSediGuay16_FD_121797 | JGI IMG/M metagenome (GOLD analysis project Ga0180301, IMG submission 121797) | Subseafloor sediment microbial communities from Guaymas Basin, Gulf of California, Mexico - Guay16, Core 4569-2, 12-15 cm | ecosystem: Environmental > Aquatic > Marine > Hydrothermal... | reverse complement strand
TGCTAAATGTGACCGCAGCACCTCCTAAAGAACCTAATGCAGTATTAATTAGGGCGGTTGAGCCTGTAGAAGGAATAGATTTAATGAAGAAGAATAGAGGTTCAGAGATCAAACTAGGAAAACTATGTGCTGGTCCAGGGAGGTTAACTAAGGCCTTCGGAATTACCCTAGATTTTAATGGAATTAGTGTAGAGGAAGGCCCGATATACTTTGAGAGCTATAGAGAAGTGAGTCCGGAGGACATAGTAGCCACAAAGAGGATTGGCGTTGACTATGCAGGAGAACATGCCGATCTTCCACTTAGGTTTTACATAAAAGGGAGTAGGTATGTCTCCAGACCGTAGTATCGGGTGCTACGAATAGAATAGGATTCTAAGGGGGACTGGGACTGTCAGACTTCGCTATGCACCTCTTTTATCTCTTGCAGACTTACATCTCCGTTCCCATCATAATCTGTCCACTTGATAATTACTAAGGTGTTACCAGCTGCATATCCTGACCATAGATATAGCGCACCAGCTCTAGTCCCATACCTAGTGAGGCCTTCTACTAGGATTATCTTCCTTCCCTTGTATTCTAGTGCATATATCAACGCGTAATCGCTTTTCCCATAGGATACAATTGTTTTAAGTTCATAGCTATTTATCTTAATGTAACCTCTCCCCTCCTTATTCTCCACAGTTATACCCTCCATTTGATTGATTAGCTTGGAGAGATGGTTCGCTTTAGGTCCTCCTAGCAGGATTATATTTCCAGGAGGTAACGTTGTACCCGCTTTCTGTGTTTCTAGGCCAAGTATCTCAGCAGCTTCTTGATCGAATGTACCGTAATACGCTTTGAATGTCTGATTGATCTGGAGGGATACCATGAGCCTTGCAGTTAACTGATATTCCTTCGATGAAGGACCTGCAATTATCTTTATAGCCCATCTACCCGGTTCTCTAGGTGTAAATGAGAAGGTGAATCTACCGTCTACCGTTAGAACAGAGTAATTCTTGGAGTAACCCGAGGGCCACCTCACCTCTATTGTTATTCTATCTACGGCCGGGCTTAGAGAACCACTTATTTTCACAGATTGGCCAACGTATACTTCACTGGGAACCACTGCTGTAATTTTCACCTCCTCATTGGGATTTTCGGGTAAATTGCCAGCCTGCTTAATGCTATCAAATACATAGCCCACAAAATCATCAATTCTCGGTTTAGTTTCAGGAGTTATCTTCCTGAAGAGATTTCCCTGAGGATCTATTACGATAACTGTAGTTGTATACTTAACATCGAAGAGATTCAGGAGGTCCCATGCTTCAGGAATTAGTATCCAGTTATTTGGCGGGTTAACACTCTGGTAGAAGTTCCAGTCATCTTCTACGCCAGTATCCGTTTGAGGATGGAGAGGTGAGAGGGATATAATGACTCCAAGGTAGCCACCGCTTGTAAGATATGGATCGGATCTCCATCTGTCAGCAATCAATGGTAAGGTTGACCTGCAATGTGAGCATGTGGTTTGAACGAAAATAAGTACCACTACCTTTCCTCTGTGTTCGGACAGCTTGAAGGTTCCATCATCATAGATTTTGGCTTGAAAATCTAGAGAAGCATAGGAGGGGAATAGGAGAAGTAGCGCAAGGATAAGCAGTAATGCCGATAGTTGTCGAGTAGGTTCCACCCCCATTGCACCTAGTAATCTGATTAAATACACTTTATCAACATTACCAAAATCTGGTAATAGGATTAGAAGGGAGGTGGGGCCTTCTTACCCACTCTCCTATTGTAAATGAGGAACGCCGCAATTAATATAACTATTGATATTAGATACGTCGCCTCCGGAGGGGGTGGCGATCCTGGGAATACCTTTAGGACCTTTCTGGTAGCGTAGCAACCTTTAACTATTGATACAATCTCTATATTCTCCTCCTCGTTCACGATCGGTAGCTTAATAATTGCTCTCCCGTCTGTAAGTGCGTACTTAGTCTTACCCACAATCAATGTACCATCGGCAGGTTTACCCATGCAGGTGACATAAGCTTCCACCTCACCACCTGATAAGGGATTTCCCTCAATCTCTATGTCTGAGTGTGGCTTGTATTCAACTAGGATCTCCTTATATAACCTCTCCTTATCGTAAATCGCCTCTACTATGATTCTATTAAGTCCGGGCTTCAGATTTACCTCATGTGTGAAAGCCCCGGATATAGATGGCTTAACCTCCGATCCATTCACACGTACAAGCGCGAATGGTTGGACCCTTCCTCGGATATTAATTGAAGAGCTATCGATTGGGCTTGGTATCTCCTCTATCTCAAGTACTGGCGGCTTAACTATCCTGTAGCTGACCTCTCCTCCTGAAACCCTGACTACTATATAATGAAAGAAGAGGCACTCGCTTGGATATTGGGTATCTAGCTCTGCCCCTCCTCCCCCAGTTATTACATATCTGATCCCGTCTTCAACACCCTCATAGAACATGTGTTCGTGTCCCTGGAAGACAAGGTCCACCTTATGAGCCTGGAGAACGGCTCTGAGCTTCTTCTCGGCGATCTCATCTTCTAGACCATGAGCATATGGATAAATGGGTTGATGAATGAAGATGAAATTATGTGAGGCGGTGGACCTTGACAGGTCCTCTTCTAGCCAAGAGATCTGTTCATCACTCATACTATACCTGTGACCTGGTATATTGGCATTTAGTATAACGAAGTGAGAATTCCCATAGTCGAAGGAGTAGAAGAGTTTCCCAAAGTAGTCAATGAAATTCTCTTGCCCTTTCTCACCTATTGTGTTTTCATGGTTCCCCTCGGCTATGAACAGGGGGCCCTTAATCAAGCTTGTAACCCTTACAAAATCCTCATATTCCCTTAACTCGCCACTATATACTATATCACCCACATTGAAGTATAGATCGGGTTCCTCCCTGATCATGTATTGAAGTAACTGTCTGTATACTTCTGGTTGCTTAATGCCACCAGACGGTCTGTTATCACCCATTACTATGAAGGTAAATTCTTTCTTGTCTGGAGCAAGTATAGTGCCATTTCTCACATTCTCTATCCTAACTTCCACCTTAGATTCAGCGAACCGTCCACTTGACTCAAAGGCCCTTATCACTAAGATATGTTTGCCATCCCATGTAGTTAATGTATTCCATTTTGATTCCCAGATCCCTTTACTGGTAGGTTTGAAGTTTATGAGGATTCCGTATGGATCGGACCAGTTATATTGCCCTTCATAGTCTATCCTAGCTTGAACACTCTCTATCTCAGTACTATTGCCGACGACCTCTACTGCGAGGCTTACATTACCACTGAGATGTTTCCTAAATCTGGGAATGATCTGAAATCCCTCCATATTCTCAATCTCTACTCTCTTACCCTCTGTTATGTTGACAAGTCTTGGTGGGCTATGGAATGTATCTAGATAGATCGCGTATTTTCCTGGTACATCTGCGTTCCATCTCACGATGAGTTTGCCTGAAACTAAATTTAGATTGGAGATGCATCCAATACCCGATCTAGGAACTAGGAAGATTGAGTAAAATCTCTTCTCATCCAATTTGGATGGGTCGTACCTCATGTAGAAAGGCGACCATTTCTCCGATACCACATCCTTCTCGGCTATCACGGTGGGAAGTGAGGAGTCTTTCAATAAGACAGTGAAGTTCCCCTTAATAGTGAAGGTAAAGCCGTGAGAACTATCTAGAGCACCTCTATCGAGTAATATCTTGACATATGCATCAGGACTAGTCCCAATAAAACAGAATCCATTATTTTCAGGGAAAATGAATGAGTTATGTCTCTCTATGTTCCCCTCCATTTTAATTGGCTGCTCGGTCTCAAATTCCAGATACACAGGTACCTCATTCCCAGATGGCGCCAGAACCCTAATAGAGTAAGGATCCAAGGTATCATTGAGGTAAAACCCTGGATTCAGCGGATCAATCGTGGTTTCATATGAACCTACTGTCGGCACATCCACCACATACCTAAATCTATGGGGTAGCTCCGGAGATGAAGCAATGGGAATGAGGGAAGGGGTGAGTATAAATATGGCCGCCAGTAGCACTAAGTTATTCAATTTAGCCATATGTTAGCTAGACCTAGGTTTCTTAAAACAGTTAACGAGACAGCCGGTTTTATCATCCACAGATTAAGGAATGATTAGTAGCTCTAAAAGTAATGATAGTTCGTCTTTAAGCCCTACAGCTCTTAAAATAGTTTACCTGTAGAGCTCGTAATAAAGGGATTCTATCTGGTCCCCTACCACACTTAGGTCGTACTTCTCCTCTACCATCTTTCTACCTCTATTGACTAGATCCACCAATTCTCGTGAGTTAAGCTTTTTCAGAGCCCTGTTCAGAGAGACAGGATCTCCGGGACTGTAAAATATAGCTACTTGTTGAAAGAGAGCTTTATGGACAGCTATATCAGACAAAATTAGTGGTTTTCTTAGAGTTAAAGCTTCAAGAGCTATGGTTGGAAATCCCTCGCTCTTAGATGGTAATATGACGGCATCTGCCCCCATTATGTAGGGGACTATCCCTCTCCTGTCCTTAGATCCGAGTAGCCTTATTCCTTTTGTTATACGTGCGATATTCCTAATCCTGGCTTCTAGTGGTCCCTCTCCAATGATCCAGAGGCCAACATCTTCATCTACTCGAGAAAGGTCTTTCACAAGTTGAACTACTCCTTTTGCCTCCACAAGATTGCCCACGAAGACTAGCTGCAGCTCTGCCTCTCTCTCAGCTGGCTTAGACCTTCGGGCCCAGTTGTCAAATTCCTTCACATCAATGAAGTTAGGGATAACTCTTATCTTATTCTCAGCTATTCCCTTCGAGATCATAAGATCCCTATCGAGCTCTGTAAGGGCTATTAGGAGGTCAGTCCTCCTAGAAATGCGAAATGCTATCGGTTCATATACCTTAGCTAGGATCTTCCCAAATCCTTCGTAGTATGCCCTTCCATGAAGTGTGATCACAGATTTGGATTTTACTACGCCTAGTAGGAGAGGAATCACTGTAGTGAATGTGTAGACGGAGTGGAGGTGAGTTATATCAGCATCTCTCGAGAGTTCCCTCGCCTTTGTAACTAGCTCGAGAGATATGGGGTTTCTAAGGGGTGATGCTAGCACTGAACATCTCTTGACCGTGAATCCATCAAGCATTTCCTCTCGTGGAGCGCTCCTATACAAGGTTGTAAGTACCGTGACATCATGCCCCCTACGGGCCAAGAATTGAGATAATTTATGAACATGGTACTCAGTCCCCCCGGGATGCGGCGGGAATTTGTGGGAGATCTGCACTATCCTAAGGGTCACCTGATTATCGCTCCCCTCCTGTGACCATTCTATATTCCCTCTCAATGAGGCTTTGGGTTAGGTCCAAATATATTTCAGTGGTCCTCAGACTGCTATGCCCCAAGATCCTTTGCAGGACTCTAGGATTGCCTCCTTTAGAGAGGAACCACACAGCAAAGGCATGCCTCACGGCATGAGGATGCGTATTCAAAAGCTGTGAAACCCACCTCCTAATAGTCCTAGCCGTAACCGGGAATACCATATCTTCCTTTCTTTTAGCACTTATCTCCTCAAGCAGTTTTTTGGTTCTACTTGTGAAGTAAACATACCTAGACCTTCCCCCCTTCCCTCTTACTAAAGCCCTCTTGTTCGTTAGATCTACATCTTCCCACCTTAATGAGACCAATTCTCCAACTCTCATGCCGGTCTCTGCGAGCATCATTATGGCAGCCCTTTGAAGGGGTTTGGCATTGGCCAAGAGGCGCTCTATCTGCTGGTAGGTCCTAAATAGTTCCTCGTTTACCTTAGGGTGGGGAGGAGGCGCTCTAATTTCCTTTGCTAATGCTCTTGCTTCATTGCTTAAATCTTTCCTGCCCGCTATCTTGAAAAGCCTCGATAGCATGTAGAGCTGTTGCTTCAGGGTGCGTCTTGAAATAGTTCCTTCTCTCCTTGAAGCCCAAATCCTCACGTGAATTGGTTTAGCCTCCTCAAGGGACACTATTCGTAGAAATGATCTGAAGACAAATCTATACTTCCTCTTACTACTATTAGAGAGGCCCGCTAAGGCTGCCTCTATTAGTTCATCCACTATTCATCCACCTTGATTATCTTCTCTCTAGACTTTAGGCCCTTTACAATTTCTATCTTTGATTTTGGAATACCTAGATAGTCGGATAGCACTTCGATTAGTCTCCTATTCGCTCTCCCGCTTACCGGTGGATCCCTGACTTTTACCACTAGGAGATCTCCTTCCTTCTCTACCCCTTCTCTTTTGGACTTAGGTATCACTCTCACCTTCAGCAGCCTCAGGGCTTTCTCCCTCCCTGAGTTTGTCGGCAATTGTAAGCATGCCTTCAGCTGCAAAGTATATGCTTTCCAGCAACACATCTTTCTTTATATGACATTCGTCAAGGTCAACCTCTACTACAACCGAGTCTTTATCTACTCCAACTTTGCAGGGGACCCCCCTGTCCACGAGTTCCCAAGAGGCCCTTAGAATATCTAGCTCCTTACCTTCGGCCTTAATGGGTGGATATGCTGAAGCCAGTACGTAGGCGACCTTTCTCTCCTCCTCAGCTATAATATAGACGACGACTTCTCTTCCTCCCTCACCTATTAGTAGAACGAGCATGTCCTCTTCTCTCAAGGGGGAAAGCCCGAGTTCCTTTAAAATGGCCTCAATATCATCAAGAAGCAAGACTCTCACCTAACCTTTTAAGGAAGGAAAGGACTATGTAGAAGTTCCTCCTAAAGGATTCCCTAATACACTCACTTCTGAGTACGGAGGTCACAATTACCTCATTATCTTGAGTGAGGTGATAAGCTGCGAAGTTCATCCTGAAATTTTCTTCTAAGAGCCTAGCTCCCATCTCCGGCGTCGGTATAAAGGGAGGATCCGTCTTTCCCACTATCACCGCCATATGCTCATCAGCAAATATCAGAACATTATACCTGATCTCCTTATCCCTAAAAGTAACCAGAAAGGCCTGTTCAACCTTTTGGTAATTTACCCTTTCTTCCTTCAGTATTCCCTCTATTTCGCTCAGAAACCTTTCCATATGAGTAGTAGTAATTATAAAGACTATAAGGTTTTGCCATTAGAGTGGACATGCCCGTAAAGCTCATAGATCTACTAGGCTATCTCTTCATCTCTCTCATCCCCATAGCTATACAGACATTCTTCCTCTGGGTAGCTCAGATATTTGTAATGGAAGAGAGGCATGGTTTCTTATCTCTAATGGGGCTAGTAATAGCGGGAAACTTTCTATCAGGCCTTGTTTACCTGGTAGTAACCAAATTTGCCTCAGTATACACTCCCGTCCCATCCATCTTAGGAACGGTTAGCATGTTCGCCATTTGGATAGCTGTGATAAAAGCCTGGTACGGTACGACTTGGAGTAGGGCTTTCCTATTAATGGTGATGGCCGGAGTCCTCGAACTGCTAACTCTATACCTTGCGGTTCCTGTAGAGAGCGGTCTCAGACCCTTTACACATTTCTAAGGCATTTATTAGGTTGTAAACTTGAAACCCTGACTTAACGCGCCTCAACATGTTAGTTATATCGACTTATATTCATGCATTTTGATGTCTAATTAACATAGATTGCCGCATTCTTCAGCATATCAGACCTATTTTTTGGGAATATTAGGTCATATTGATGCTAAGCCTTTTATTTGCTTAACGTGGTCTTGAATTATGTCACTACAGAAATCTGAAGCGCAAAGGCAAATACCATTAGAACCAGAGGCATTTAAGCAGGACATATACCGTATAGTTAGCCATCCTATAATGCAGGAAGTGTATAGATTTAGACATAGGATAGCGAGGGCAATGAGAGAGTTCCTGGACTCTGAAGGATTTGTTGAATTCGATCCTATCCTAATCGGACCTGTGACAGACCCCGGAACCAGAGGTGCATTTGAGTTCAGAGTCCCATTCTATGGGAAGGAGTATAGAATCATGAGGAGTGGCATCCTCTATAAGCAGCTACTCGCAGCAGCTATGGAAGAAGGAAAGGTCTACTTCTTCTATCCTAACTTAAGACATGAGCCAATAGATGCAGGAAGGACTGGAAGACACCTAGTAGAGTTCGTTCAGGTCGATCTAGAGGTGAGGGATGCGGACCACTTCCAAGTCATGGAGATAGCCGAAAGGCTAATCAAACATGTTATAGCATCGATGTCCCAGTATGAGGACTCTCTAGTGAAGATATGGGAGTTCTTCGGATCCACTAGGACATCACTGGCTGATATTAAACTTCCCTTGAAGAGGATGACGCATAAGGAAGCTATAGACTTATTAATGAAAGAAGCAGAGGATCCTAGCGTAGTCAAAGAGTTAGAGAGGCGATTTAACGTCAAAAAGCCGAAGAGCAGGCTCAGCTATAAAACTGAGATCCCTTGGGAATGGGAGTGGTATCTTTCAAAAATACACGACCAGCCCTTCTTCATTTACGACTATCCCAAGGGAGCGAGGGGCTTCTATGATAGGGAGTATCCAGATAAGCCAGGAATATTAATGGATTTCGATTTGCTAGCACCAGAAGGTCACGGCGAGTTATCATCGGGAGCAGCAAGAGAATATGAGGTATCTAGAGTGTTTGCAAGGATGAGAGAAACTAATGAGAATCCGGAACTTTACAAATGGTATCTCCAATTCCTAAAGGATCATGGAGTGCCCTCAGCAGGTTTTGGTATAGGAATGGAGAGATTGGTTAAATACATCTGTGATCTCCCGTCAGTGCATCTAGCAAGACCCGCACCAAAGGTCCCAGGGGTGCACTCCCCATGACGGACTATCCGATAGATGAGATATTTAGGAGAGCTAAGCTCGGAGAACTTGCGGTCTATCCACCTAAGGATGAATTTGGATATAATGTATTCGGCGCTGATGTATACGATAAGCCCAGGAGATTCCTTCTCCTAGATGACATAGTACTATTACCACCACAGTTTACACCTGAGAGACTTGAGAAGGGGATAGAGCTCTTAAGAGAACCTCTCTACATAGATGTGAATACTGAGAGTGTAGTTGGCGGCTTTAAGGTGAAAATGCCTGTAGTTTGTGCTGCGATGGGCGGTACTCATATAGCAAACCTGATAGGCCCTAAGATAGCTGAGGCCTGCGCGGAAATGGGTATCATCTACTCATTGGGGGAGAACATAGCCAGCATAAGGGGATATGATGAGAGGCTCACGAAACAGCCCTCATTCAAGGAGAGGGCCTTTTCTTACCTTAGAAATCTGAATGATGGATATGGGGGGCTTGTAATACAACAAAGTGTAGAGGACGAGAATCTAAAGCTTTGGGAGAGAGTGTATACAGACCCAGATTTCGATCCTTATATAGAGGAGGGCCTTATAGCCTTCGAGATTAAGATTGGACAGGGAGCGAAGCCGGGACTTGGTGGTGAAGTACTAGTAAGCAGGGATGTAGCTTTGAGGATAAAGGATTCGTATTACATCCCAGAGGACCCAGAGAAAGTTGTTAAAGGCTACTATGAGAAACATTCGGCCCCCGGAACTTTCACAGAGGATATATTGGCCAGTCAAATTAGGCTGATTAAGAACAACTTCCCTAGGATTAAGGTATTCTTGAAGACGGGTCCCTATAGGGATCTTGACAGTGTAATAGAGATAGCCGCGAGGGAGGGTATCGATGCCATAACAATCGATGGAAAGGAAGGTGGAACTGGAATGAGTCCGATAGCTGGCATGAGGGACCTAGGGTTACCTACGGTATCATGTCTCTCAGCAATAACTAGGGCCAAGGAGAAGGGAATTAATACGAGCTTCATAATATCAGGTAGGCTCTATGACGGTTCCCACGTGGTCAAGTCGTTAGCCCTAGGAGCTGATGCTGTTGCATTCGGCAGGCCCATGGTTTATTCTTGCCTAGGGAGTATCCCGCTAGCTCAGACCTTCATAAAGAATGAGCTATTCAGATACACTCTACTCAGAGAATTAGGTAAGTTGGCACTGAACTTGGGGATAAAGGGAGAGAGATGTAAGAAGGGAGTTGTCAACTACCTGAAGAGCGTTCAAAATGAGGTGAAAATGCTTACCTCAGCTTTAGGCAAGTACTACATGCATAGGTTGTCAAAAGAGGACGTAGGTGCTCTCAGAAGGGAACTAGCTGATCTCTTTGGCATCAGGTATGTATATGACAGGGGCTGTTCTCCACTCTTAGAGAAGAAGAACATTAATTAGGAGAGCTCCCTAATTCATTTTCGTTAAGGGGGAATCTATAGGGTCTTCTCCCTCTTTAGTTCATCTATATTTAGCGAACTAGGTACCTACTAGGTAGAAGAAGTTTCCCTCAAATTACAGGTAAGATTCGGATCTATTGATAGGATATAGCTTGTTAACTTGTTTTTGCCAAAGTTATGAAGACCTACCGAGGTGATGCTTAAATTTCATCCTGTATTCATTCTAGTTGCGGATATGGGATGACATATGAGATACAAGATCGTCGGAGATAACTTACAGATGGTTATCGTCGAGATAAATCCTGGAGAAAGGATCTACGCACAAGCTGGCGCGCTTAACCATATGTCAGGCAATGTTAGGATGGAGGCCAAGGCCAAGGGAGGCATATTAAAGGGTTTAAATAGGCTGATAGCGGGAGAGACCTTTGCCTTAGTAGAATATGAGGCTATAGGAGGACCTGGAATTGTTGCCTTCTCGGGCTCCTATCCCGGGAAGATCATGGCATTAGAGCTAGATGGATCCAAGGACTACGTATTAGAGAGGGGCGCCTTTATAGCATGCGAGGAGGGTGTTGATGTTTCTGCAACACTTACCAAGAGGTTATCCGCTGGCTTCTTCGGTGGCGAGGGGTTCATCCTCCAGAGGGCCGAAGGAGTAGGTACCATGTGGATAACTGGAGCTGGGGACTTCATCGAGTATAACCTGAAGGATGGGCAGGTCCTCAAGGTAGATACAGGTCATATAGTGGCCTTCGAAGATACAGTAAGTTATGAAGTAGAAAGGGCTGGTGGTCTTAAGACGATATTACTTGGTGGAGAGGGCATCTTTCTAGCTAAGCTCGTAGGACCTGGGAGGGTTATATTGCAGAGTATGAGTTTACCGGCTTTAGCCTCCGCTATATATCCATTCCTACCGAGGAGAAGTTAGATATGAGGTTAGGATCTCTAGCCCTAGTATTAGTTTCGATCATTGTGATTGCTCTCACTATATCATTTCTTCCATTGATAATTGCGCTACTGGGGATAATAGCTGCAGTCCTCTTAGTGGGTCTTCTCCTATTGGGTGCTGTGATTGTCCTATTGAAGGTCATTACAGGCATTTTTTATGCCCTAAAGGCCGAACCTACAGTGGAGGGAAGACCTATTACTATAGACGAAGCGAGGGAAATAGATAAGGAGGAAGACCGTTAGGCTATATAAAGAACAGTTCTACTTCTCCAGATCCTGAGATATGGTCTCTGCGAAAGGAAATTATGCATTCGACATTAGGTGCCAAGTTTAAGGGGGCATACCCTCCATTATGTGTCGAGGTGAGATATTCTCATTGCCAACGATATCTTTATATTCATCGGGGAACCTCACCC
>Ga0180301_10003898_pt1 | contig 11582 bp, 2 predicted proteins | sample GuaBasSediGuay16_FD_121797 | JGI IMG/M metagenome (GOLD analysis project Ga0180301, IMG submission 121797) | Subseafloor sediment microbial communities from Guaymas Basin, Gulf of California, Mexico - Guay16, Core 4569-2, 12-15 cm | ecosystem: Environmental > Aquatic > Marine > Hydrothermal... | reverse complement strand
TTAGGAACAGTTGACTCTGAAACTACCACTCTCTTTACCTGGAATCCTATACCCGACCAGGTAACTAATAACGCTAAGATAAAGATAACAGATGCTGATAATGAGGCGAATGTCTATGATGAATCAGATGCCAGTTTTCATATTGCTGCTGCTTTTGATATTACTTCTCCTACGGACGGAGATGTCTTAACCGTGGATAATAACTGGGATATTTTGTGGTCAAGGGCAGGTTCGGCGGTAACGAATGTTAGGTTGGATTATTCTGCTAATGGAGGAAGCGACTGGATTCTTATTGATGCCAATGCTTCTAACACAGGGGTGTACCCATGGACTGTGCCTGATGCTATGACTTTAAGCGGAAAGGTAAAAGTATCTGACCCTGACAATCCTAATGCTTATGCTGTTAGTGACGGGTATTTTAAAATAAGCGGTTCTTTAAGAGTAACCAGCCCTAATACAGGCAGTGAATCATGGGATGTGGGTAGCACTTATCCTATTACCTGGGAACGGCACGGTTCTATTTCTACCATAAACATTTTTTACTCTCATGATAACGGCACAAGCTGGATACAGATTAACACTTTAGCTGTAGATGCATCTTTGGGAACGTGGAACTGGAGTATAGATGAGTCTATCCCTATAAGCGACCAGGCACTTATAAAAATTGTTGATACATCTGATGCTACTGTTTACGATGTTTCCGACAATAATTTTGAGGTTAAAGGCTCAGTTACTTTACTTACCCCTTCTGATAGTGGCATAGTAATGTCTGTTGGCGATACCTATGCGATTACCTGGAGTAAATACGGCTCTGTTGGCAATGTGGAGTTGCATTACTCTACGGATGGAGGTGTTGCCGGAGGGGGCTCTTATCCTGTGGGTAACTTGATTGCCACAGTTCCTGCCACTGATTTAAGTGTCAACTGGTCGGTTCCTGATGAGATTGGCTCTAATTTAAGGGTAAGGATAAGAGCGGTGGATAACAACAATGTCTGGGATGAGTCCGACAATGCTTTCCGCATAAGAGGAAAAGTTACTCTTAATCAGCCGATAGGAGGAGAAACCTGGTATGTAGGAGATACCCAGCAGATTAAATGGACACCAACAGGGACATACAGTCAGGTAAAGTTAGAATATTCCACCAATGGGTTCAGTGACGAGCTACAGACCTATGACATTGCTGTTGTTTCAGCAGGAGACAGCGGCGTTATTCAGTCTTATGACTGGACAGTGCCTAATGTTATAGGCAATAACATTAAGGTAAGGGTATCGGACAATAACGACCCTACGGTTGTAGATGTTTCTGCTTTACCATTTGTTATAAAAGGAAAGATAAAGGTAACTTCTCCTAACGGGGGAGAAGAGTGGATAGTGGATGAGACCCATAATATCACCTGGCAGATAACAGGACCGATAGCCAATGTAAAATTGGAGTATTCCACGGACAACGGTTCAACCTATACTGCCATCGCTGATTCAACGCCTGCATCAAGTGGCTCTTATTCATGGCGTGTGCCTGACGCCATTGGTTCTAACCTTCTTGTGAGAGTTTCTGATGTCAGCGACTCTGGTGTTAACGATGTGTCAGACGCTACCTTTACTATTAAGGGAGCGCTTCATCTAACATCGCCTAACGGAGGAGAGGCGTGGGAGGTAGGTTCTTCGCAGAATATAACCTGGGAAAGGACAGGTTCAATTGCTTTTATAAAAATAGATTATTCTACAGACGGAGGAGTTAGTTACCCTAACCCCATAGCTTCCAGCGTAGATGCTTCTTCGGGTTCTTATACCTGGAGCCCTATACCGGATAATCTTAGCAAAACAGTTAAGGTAAAGATTACTGATGTGGACGACCCTTCAGTTTCTGATATCTCTGACGCTAACTTTAAGATTGTAGGTTCTTTAACTTTAACTTCACCTAATGGAGGAGAAAAATGGAAAGTTGGGGAGTCTAGAAAGATTACCTGGACAATGACAGGTTCAATTGCCAATGTAAAATTAGAGTATTCTAAGAACAGTGGGCAAAGTTACGATTACTTAATTACTGAATCTACTCCGGGCGGAGACCTGGAGGAGTACTGGGATATACCTGATGATGTTACTACTGCTTGCCGGGTTAAGATAACTGATGCTACTGATGCTACAGTTTTTGATACTTCTGATGCTGATTTTAAAATTCAGGCTGTGTTTGATGTAACCTCTCCTGATGGGGGAGAAGTTTGGGAAGTAGGCACAGCCCAGAATATAACCTGGACCTGTAATGCCACCACTGTGGCTAATGTAAAGTTAGAGTATTCTTCTGATGGTGGAGCAAGTTGGAATACAATAATAGATTCAACTTCTAATACCGGTAGCTACGCCTGGAGTATCCCTGATGATATTTCAGCCAATTGTAAGGTAAGAGTCTCAGATGTAAATGACCTTGAGGCTTTTGATACTACTTTTGGAGTATTTAAGATAAGAGGTTCTTTAGATTTAACTTCACCTGATGGAGGCCAAACCTGGATAGTTGACACTCAGCATAATATTACGTGGACAAAAAATGGAAGTATTGATTTTGTAAAACTTGAGTATTCCACCGACGGCGGCCAGACTTATCCTAATACTATTGCTCCTTCAGTCGATGCTTCTTTAGGGTCCTATCTTTGGACTATCCCTGAGGTTATAAGTGATACAGTAAAAGTTAAGATTACTGATACCTCCGATGGGACAGTTTCTGATGAATCAGCTTCTAATTTCTTTATTAAAGGAGCCTTACACTTAACTTCACCTAACGGTACAGAAGAATGGGTGGTAGGTACTGCAGAAAATATTACCTGGGAAAGGACAGGACCTATTCAAAATGTAAAGTTAGAGTATTCTACAAATTCTGGTACTACTTTCCCTTATTTAATTATAGCTTCAACTGATGCCTCAACAGGGAGCTTCGGCTGGGATATCCCTGATGCTATTTCTAATACAGTAAGAGTTAAGGTTTCTGATGCTAATGATTCTTCAGTCTACGATGTATCTGATGGAGATTTTACTATAAAAGGAGCCTTAACCTTAAATACCCCTAATGGTGGTGGTATTCTCTATGTGGGCGATTCTTACGCAATTACCTGGACCAGGACAGGTAGTATACCCACTGTAAAACTTGAATATTCTACTGATGGCGGAGAAACTTATCCTAATTTAATTATTGCTTCAACTGATGCTTCAACTGGAAGTTATACTTGGACTGTTCCTGATGCTATTGGTGAGCAGTTAAGGGTTAAAATTACCGATACTTCTAATGATACTGTCTCTGATATTTCTGATACTAATTTCACCATAAAGGGAAAATTAAAGCTTAACTCTCCTAATGGAGGAGAAACCTGGATTGTTGACGCTATTCAAACAATAACCTGGACCCCCACAGGAACTATACCCACAGTTAAATTAGAGTATTCTACTGACGGAGGAAATACTTATTCTTACCTTATTACTGATTCAGCCTCGGGAGGAAGTTATGACTGGCCTGTTCCTGATGCTATTGATAATGATTTAAAAGTAAGAGTATCAGATACCCGAGACCCTTCAGTTAGTGATGAGTCAGATGCTGTCTTTGAGATAAAAGGCTCATTAACGGTGCTTTCTCCTAACGGAGGAGAACAGTGGGGAGTGGGTGAAACCCATAATATAACCTGGGAGAAACACGGCTCAATCTCTACTTTAACTATAAAGTATTCTACCGACGGTGGTCAGACCTATCCTAATACTATTACCACTACTGCCGATGCAGCCACCGGAAGTTTTCCCTGGGAGATTCCTGATGATTTATCCACGACTTGTAAGGTTAAGATTATTAATAACGCTGATATCACAGTAAACGATGCCTCTGATACTAATTTTAAGATTGTAGGTATTTTGACTCTGACTTCACCTAACGGTGGAGAACGTTGGGGAGTAGATACTAACCAGAATATTACCTGGACCTTGGTAGGTTCTATTGCTAATGTAAGGTTGGATTACTCTACTAATTCCGGCGCAACTTTTCCTAATACAATTGTTTCTTCAACTCCTGCTGGGGCTTTAAGTTTTACCTGGACTATTCCTGATACAGTAAGTAAGACTTGTAGAGTAAGGATATCCGATGCTTCTGATATTTCTGTTTTTGATATTTCCGACGCAGATTTTACTATTCATGCCCGCTTTGATGTAACTTCTCCTGATGGAGGAGAAGTTTGGATTGTAAATTCTACCCATGATATCACCTGGAATACGATTGGCTCAATTACCACTGTTCGTTTAGATTATTCTACTGATGGTGGAGCAAATTTTGACTATAATATTACCCCCTCTACTTCTAACACGGGGTCTTACCCTTGGACTATACCTGATGCTATATCTTCCCAGGTAAGAGTGAAAGTAAGTGATTATAATGACCCTGATTCCTTTGCAATATCTGACGCTAACTTTAAAATTAGAGGAAATATTGAGGTTACTTCTCCTGATGGGGGTGAGGCTTGGATTGTAGGAAGTACTCATGATATTACCTGGACAATTGCTGGTTCTATAGCTACTGTAAATATAGATTACTCCACTGATGGAGGTTCAACTTATCCTAATTCAATTGCTACAGGCGTAAATGCTTCACTGGGCACTTATACCTGGACTATTCCCGATACTTTATCTAAAACCTGTAGAGTAAAGATAACCGATGCTTCTGATTCCACAGTTTTTGATGAATCCGATAATGACTTTAAGATTAGAGGAGATTTGACCTTAACTTCCCCTAATGGGGAAGAAGTGTGGGATGTAGACAGCCTTCATAATATTACCTGGACAGTCGTAGGTTCAATTGCTAATGTAAAACTGGAATATTCTATTGACGGCGGTTCAACCTATCCTTATATAATAGTTGATAGTTTTTCTGCTTCTAATTTAAGTTATCCCTGGTTTGTTCCTGATGCTATCTCTGATACGGTAAGAGTAAGAGTCTCTGATGCCTCAGACTCCACAGTCTATGATACTTCTGACGCTGACTTTAAGATTAGAGGAGTTATAACTGTAACCCGGCCTAATGGTACAGAACTCTTCAGGGTAGGTACTCAGGAAGATATTACCTGGACGCTTAACGGTTCAATATCTAATGTAAAGATAGAGTATTCTATTGATGGTGGTTTAGATAATTATCCTTATCTTATTTCTCCTAATGTAGTTGCTTCTCAAGGAAGTTATACGTGGGAGGTTCCTGATAACATCACTTCTCAGGCAAAAGTAAAGATTACTAACCTTTCAGATGATACAGTCTATGATACCTCAGATGAAGTTTTTAAGATTATAGGACAGTTGGTTTTAACTTCACCTGTCGGCGGAGAAGTCTGGCCGGTAGGTTCTTCTCAGGCAATAACTTGGTCAATGGCTGGTTCAATTGCTAATGTCCAGATAAGATATTCTACTAACGGAGGAGTAAGTTATCCTGACGATAAAATAATCATTTCTTCTTATCCAGCTAGTTCTGGTTCTTATACCTGGACTATTCCTGATGATATATCTTCTACTGTAAGAGTAAAAGTCTTAGATATTAGTAATCCTTCGGAGGTTTATGATGAGTCAGATAGTAATTTTAAGATTAGAGGCGATTTTGTTTTGAATTCACCTAACGGTGGAGAAGCCTGGTTGATTAACTCTTCAGAGGATATAGAGTGGACTACCTTTGGTTCAATTGCTAATGCTTGTTTAGAGTACTCTATTGATGGTGGTCAAAGCTATCCTTATACGATAATTGGTTCAATAGATGCTAGTTTAGGGACTTATTCCTGGACCATACCTGATACTCCTTCAACTCAGTGTAGAGTTAAAATTTCCGATGCAGGAGACTCTACTGTTTATGATATTTCTGATGCTAATTTCATAATTCGGGCAGGGTTTAAGCTTACCTCTCCTAATGGAGGAGAAACCTGGGCCGTGGGTTCGGATCATAATATTGCCTGGACTACTTTTGGTTCCGTGGCTGAAGTAAAATTAGAGTATTCTACTGATAGCGGGGATCACTGGAATTATATTGCTGGTCCTGTAGCTAATGTAGGAGTTTACAATTGGACTATCCCGGATGCTATTTCTGATCAGTGTGTGGTAAGAGTTTCTGATGTAAACGACCCTGATGCTAATGATGTTTCTGATAGTGTATTTAAGATTCACGGTTTAATTACTGTAACTTCGCCTAACGGCGGAGAAGAATGGGGCGTAGGAACCGCCCAAAATATTACCTGGAATATTACTGGTTCGATTGCTAATGTAAAATTAGAGTATTCGACTCAAGGTGTAGATGGTCCTTACACTTTAATTGCTGACCCAGTGAATGCTTCTTTAGGGAGTTATTCCTGGACTGTGCCTGATGCAATAACTAATAATGCCTATGTAAAGATAAGTGATAGTTCAGATTTGAGTGTTTATGATACTTCTAATTCTGCTTTTAAGATAAAGGCTTCTTTTCAGATAACTGCCCCTAACGGCGGAGAACCTTGGATTGTAAACAATACAGAAGATATTACCTGGAATACTCAAGGCACAGTAGATAATGTAAAACTGGAATATTCTACTGATGGAGGAGATAACTGGAGTTTAATTATTGATTCTACTCCTAATACGGGAAGTTATTCCTGGACTATACCCGATACTATATCCTCTCAGTGCCGGGTAAGGGTATCTGATGTAAATGATTCTTCAGCTTTTGATATTTCCGATAATAACTTTAAGATTAGGGGAAATCTTATCATTACTTCTCCTAATGGTGGAGAGAAATGGGCTGTAGGAACTGACCAGCTGATTACCTGGGATAGGGTTGGTTCAATATCCTATGTAGTTTTAGAATACTCCAATAACGGAGGGACTACTTTTACTCCCATAACCCTCCAGACGCCTAACACGGGAAGTTACTCCTGGAATATTCCTGATGCTATTACCCCGGAGGCTTTAGTGAAGATAACTGATTACAATGATTCTACTGTAACTGATACTTCTGATGCTGTCTTTAAGATTCAGGGGAGTTTTGAAGTGACTTCTCCTAACGGCGGAGAAGCTTGGGTTGTGGGTGAATCTCATGATATAACCTGGAATTTTAATGGTAGTGTTAATAATGTAGGCCTTTATTATTCTACTGATAGTGGTCAAAACTGGACTTTGATTGAGTCTTCAGTTCCTAATACCGGCACCTATTCCTGGACTGTGCCTGATGCTGTAAGTGGCCAGGTCAGAGTGAAAGTTCAGGATGCCTCAGACCCTGAAGCTTTTGATACTTCTAATTTTGATTTTAGGATAAGGAGCAGTTTCGTTTTAATCTCTCCTAATGGGTCAGAACAATGGAAGGTTGGCCAGACTTATAATATAACCTGGGTAAGTAATGGAACTATTCCAGAAGTAAAACTGGAATATTCCCGGGATGACTTCTTAAATGATATAAACCTAATAGATGCTCAAGCACTTAACAGTGGGGTTTATGCCTGGAGTATACCTGATGCTATCTCAGATACAGTAAAAATAAGGATATCTGACCCAAACGACCCTTCAGCTAAAGATGTCTCCGATAATAATTTCCGGATTACTGCTTACTTCCAATTAACTTCTCCTAATGGCGGCGAAAAATGGAAAGTAGGCTCAACTCAAACAATTACGTGGACTTGGCAAGGAACAGTGCCTCAGGTGAAATTAGAATATTCTAATAATGGCGGAGCAACCTATAATTTGATTGGAGCTCCTGATAATACTGGCTCATACTCCTGGACTGTGCCTGATGATATAACTAATATGTTTAAAGTAAGAGTTTCCGATTTGGCTGATTCTACTGCTTATGATGAGTCTGACGATAATAATAAAATTATTGCTGATTTTACTTTAAATGCCCCTAATGGAGGAGAAGAGCTTACCGTTGGTGAGAATTATACAATTACCTGGAGTTGTGTAGGGACTGTGGATAATGTAAGACTTGATTATTCTAAAGATAGTGGCCAGAATTTTGATTATGTGATTATAGACTCTACTCCTAATACTGGTTCTTATACCTGGAAAGTGCCTAATGCTCCTGGACAGAACAGCAGGATTGATACTATAAGAGTAAGGGTGATGAGTACCGCTGATTCTGATGCTTTTGATACTTCTGATAGTGATTTTTCCATCGTAAGAGGAATCTTACATATAACTTCTCCTAATGGCGGAGAAAGATGGGTAACCCGAGAGACCCACCAAATTACCTGGGAGACTACTCAGGGAAGCATACCTTTAGTAAATATTGAATATTCAACTGATGATTTTGTCTCAGATATTAATACTATAGTCTCAAATTACGATAATACCGTATCGCCCAATTCTTACGATTGGGAAATTCCTGACTTAGGTGCTGGGGGTTCAACTACAGTAAAGGTAAGAGTCTCTGATGTCCGAGATGTCACCGTAAATGATATTTCAGATAGTTACTTTACTATTAACTACTATACAGTTACTTTCGAACTAAGGGACCTATTAACCAATGAGCATTTATCTCAACTTACTGTAGATGCTTCTTCTAATAAAGGAGATACTTGGCAAACTTCTGAAAACCCTGAAGTTCCTGGTCAGCCCTTAGGTTCGCCAGTAACGGTAAGTCTTCCTTATGGTTTCTGGACTGCCACCTGGTCAAAGACCGGCTATGGTGATAAGCAGGTAAGTTTCTTATTAAATAAAGATGATCCTTTAGCCGGGACAGAAAATGAGGTAATCTTTATGGAGACAACTGCCATTCACATTTGGAGAGCTTATTCAGACTTTACTTATAACCCTGTTGCTGATAAACTTTCAGTAAGTAGCTGGCTGGAAAGAGATGGTTTTGTAGTTACTGGTGGTGTTCAAGCTGATGTCTATATCTATGACCCTACCGATGGCAGTTTAGTTCAGCAGTTAACTGATACTTCTCCTGATTCTGCAGGGTTCTTTCACTCTGAGTGGTCACCCACTACTTTAGAAGCAGGAAAAGTTTATACGATAATTACTGATATTACCAATGCTTCGGGAGCTCACTTTAAGACCCCGGATTCTTTTACTATTACTGAAGAAGAGAAACTTCAGGAAGTGCAAAATAAAGTCGATTACATTTTAGGTAATAAACCTATATCCCAAGTAGAGGCTGACATTCAACAGACATTACAAAACCAAACTAACCTCATTGACCAGAAAATGGAAGAGCAGAAAACAGTTATAGAGACAAAGACCAATGAGATGTTAAACGCTGTGGATGAAACTCTTACGAGTTTTGAGGAACGTACCAATGAGGCTATTACGCAACTTCAAGCAGGAGCAGACCAGGCAGTAGCTGCAGGTGAAGAGCTTGAAGCAACAGCAAAGAAATACTCCTGGAAGGCAACAGTTTCTCCTAATCCTGCTTTAACAGGAGAGACCGTAACTCTTCAGGCACAAGGTCCAAGCGGGCTTTACCCTATGGTTAATATATACAGCTGGGACAACCAGCCTATCGTTAAAGACTGGGTTATGACTGAGGTAACCCCGGGATTATATATATATGAGTTTAATGCTGATTCAAGATTTACTCCTGGTAAGGCTTATACCTATACCGTCAGTGAACAGACTACGGGAGGGTTGGTTGCTGGTTCAGGTTCAGTGGAAGAAATGTCTATTACTACTATTGCTGGTTTGGCATCAGCGGCCCCTGAGGCAGAGCGCGCTGCTAAAAAGACTTTAGATTTAGTTAAATCTTTAGAGGCTACTATTGGAAGCGATGATGGCGTAAGTATTGCCATTACCTTAAAGAACCTGCAGGAGTCGGTAGAAGAGCTTCCTGATATTATTGCAAGTCAAGGCGCAAGCCCTGTTGTAACAAGCGCCTTAAATGAGATTACAGATAAGTTAAATGAGCTGGCGAAGAGCCAAGGTTATGATTTAACTGAGGTGTTGGAGGAAAAACTTAGCGAGTCACCAACTATTAAAGCAATTAGAAAGAAGACTGATACGATAGAAGGAGTTTTAAAGATATTACAGGCTCTGTTTGAAGCTAAGTTTGGCGGTGTTGATGCACCGGTAGTATCTACAGTGTTACAGTAAGGTGATTGAAACAAGTTAGACACAAATATAATGAGATGTACGAAAGGGGAATGATTTCTTGTCTTTATAAGAAAAGCGTTTTAATAAGTTTGTTTATAGTAACGGTACTTTTGCCATTTCTTTTATGGGCAGACAATCTTCGTTTTCGCATCGTTGCTATAAATCCTTCCCAGGTTAGAACCCAACTTGTTCCTGTGAAGGTATATTTACCCGAGGAAGTTAAGCCGGACGATATTATAGATTTGGGCGGACTTAACTTAGAGTTTGATTCTCAAAAATCTTTATACTATGTTTATAAAGATGGAATGGTATTAAAACCTCGAGAAACAAGAGTATTTGAGGTAGAAATAAAGGATATTTGGATTATACCACAGGACGAGTTAGAAGCAGTTAAAAAGAGGATTGATAAACTTCTTTTGGCATTTAAAGGGTCTTCTCATTATGATGAAGTTGAAAGTCTTTCGAAGCGGGCAAATTCTCTTATTTCTGAAATAGTAAATTCGCAAAATGACGAGACAATAAGCCGTTCCCAGCATATTGGTGTTTATCGGACCAACGTTAAGAGTCTTGCACGTTTAAAAGATGAAATTAGCGATTTGGAAAAACTTCTGGAGACAGAAAGCGGGCCTCTTAGCCCTGACATCCTTACCAAAACCAAGTTTAAAACCCTTTCTCCTACAAAAACTGCCACGTGGATAGTAATTTTCTCTATAATTATATTTATAGGGCTGCTTTCTTTGGTGTTTTTCTTTACATGGTACCGCTCATCAAGAGCGACACACGATATAATCTCTGAGGCAAGAAAAATTTCTTTTGGCGAAGAGGAGTCTCAAGAATCCACCAGTATTAAAGAGTAGATATGTTGGAGGTTACAATTATTTCCTCTCAAAGGATTATTTTTGAAGGGAGGGTAAAGAGTGTTATTATGCCAGGAGAGCAAGGTGTGTTTGAGATTACGCCTTTTCATAGGAATATTATTTCCCGCTTAATAGCAGGATATATGATTATTGATAATAAAAAGTCATTTATAATTAAGAGGGGTGTGGTAAAATTAGAGAAGAACATCGCAACAATAATTGTGGAAGAACCATAAATAATATACAGAAATAGTATCGCGTATTGCGTACCGTGTACTGTGAAAAGCTAAGGTCAAGAATCTAGTGTCAAAAGGTAATGCGCAGTACGAGATACGCGGCGGGAGATATGTTTTTAGTATGAGTAGGAATTTAGCACTGGTAATAATTTTTGGACTGTGTATTTTGGGACCGTGTGCTGTCTTTGCAGCAGGAATATTCGCAAGTATTAATGCTTTGGGCAGAAATCCTTCTGCAGCGCCGAAGATTTTTACAGCAATGGTGGTGGGATTAGTGTTTGCGCAAAGTTTATCTATAATAGCTATGCTTATTGTGTTTCAGATTCTGGTGCCATAAGAACAGTTAGAATTAGAAAACATAGGCTTAATTTGTAGGTTGGAAGGGGGAAAGTAAATGATTTTACTTGTAGTTTTGATAATATTTCAAGTCATTATA
>Ga0180301_10003896_pt1 | contig 11588 bp, 11 predicted proteins | sample GuaBasSediGuay16_FD_121797 | JGI IMG/M metagenome (GOLD analysis project Ga0180301, IMG submission 121797) | Subseafloor sediment microbial communities from Guaymas Basin, Gulf of California, Mexico - Guay16, Core 4569-2, 12-15 cm | ecosystem: Environmental > Aquatic > Marine > Hydrothermal... | reverse complement strand
GCTTCTAAAAACGTCGCCAAAACCTTCTACTTCCTTATCAAATACTGGTTTTAGAGATTCTATAGTTACGTCAGTAGCCGATAAACCAGTTCCACCTATTGTCACGACTACATCTACTTTATCGTTTAATAGAGCCTCGGTAACCGCATGAAGTATATGGAGTTTGCTATCAGGTATTATAGTGTAGAAAAAGATTTCATGCCCATTTTCCTCTAACAATGCGGTAGCTAATCTTCCAGAAACGTCATCAACTCTGGCTTTATTTTTAAATAGCCTGTATTTGGAAGAGCTGACTACTATTATTCCGAAACCGAGTTTTTTAGGCGCCTTTTCTTTGTGTTTGTTAGGGATGGAGTTCACAAGCTATTCTAGGCGACGAGTTAAATAGGTATTTCGGAAACTGGAAAACTTATTAATGCTTATCGATATGTATAATAGGTAATATCGAATTTACTTGGTGATTTAATGCTTAAAGACTCTTATGGTCGAATTATCGATCATTTAAGAATATCCGTTACTCGACTCTGCAATTTCTCATGCATATACTGTCATGAAGAAGGAGAGAATTATAAGCATAGAGATTATGAGCTATCCCCGGTTGATATTGAGAAAATCGTTAAGGTAGCGGCTCGGTTGGGTTTTAGGAAAGTAAAGATTACCGGAGGCGAGCCTCTCATAAGAAAAGACATCGTAGAAATAGTCAATCGGATTAGCCGAATAGATGGAATAGAGGATCTATCCTTAACGACCAATGGTTATCTTCTATCCGACTACGCTGAGAAGCTTGGAGACGCAGGGCTTATGAGAGTTAACGTTACTCTTCCAGCTCTCGATAGGGAGAAGTTTAAGAGTATTACTGGCGTTGACGGATTAACAGAGGTGTTGGATGGAATCAACGCAGCGCTAGAGGCTGGATTGAAACCTTTAAAGATAAATGTACCTATTTTAAGACGGCTTAACGATCGAAAAGAGATTTGGAATATTATATCTTATGCTAAAAGACTCGGAGTAAACGTGCAATTGATAGAATATCACTCTCCCAACCCTCTCTCGAGCAACTATTTTAAATTTCATACAAATTTTGATCATATAATTGAAAAACTTGAGAAAATCGCCGTTAATAAAGTCGTTAGGCCTTTACAAGCTAGGCCTATTTATCTTCTAGATAATAGAGTGAAAGTAGAAATTGTAAAACCTATGTTTAACCATAATTTCTGCCGTTTCTGCAGAAAGCTTAGAATAACGTCCGATGGCAAGATTAAACCTTGCTTTTTCCGGAATGATGACTTAATAGATCTTGTACAAGTATTAAATTATTCATCTGACAATCTCACATACGAAGAGATTGAGAGACTTATTCGAAAAGCTGTTTCGATTAAGGAACCGTATTTCAAATCTTCTCTACTACCATTTCTACATGCTAAGACAGCATAATGGTGGTGCATATTGGAAGTTAAAATGGTTGAAATTTCGGAAAAACGTGATGTTGTCAGAATTGCTCGAGCCGAAGGGTTCATTAGACTGAGAAAAGAGACCTTGGAGAAACTTAAAAGGAAAAAGATTAAAAAAGGCAACGTCATTGCTGCTGCTCAAATAGCAGCTATTCAAGCAGTGAAACGTACTTGGGAGATAATACCGTTATGTCATCCTATACCTATTACAGGTGTCGATGCCGAGATATCGATAGAAGATGATGGAGTCAGGGTTACAGTTACAGTTACTACGGTAGCGAAAACCGGAGTTGAAATGGAAGCTTTAACCGGTGTATCCGTAGCACTGCTAACAGTATGGGATATGGTTAAAGCTTATGAAAAAAATGAGAAAGGCCAATATCCGTATACAGTTATAGAGAAGATTAGAGTTGTAGAGAAGGTTAAACATGAGTAGTATTAAAGTGTCCTTTAAGGTTTGGCTTGAGTATAAAGGAGAACCTATAATAGGACTCGGTGGAGTAAAATTACTTAAACTTATAGAGGATACAGGTTCGATAAGTAAAGCCGCGCGGAAAATGGGAGTCTCATATAAATTTGCGTGGAGCTACATTAGATCAGTTGAGAACAGGCTAGGTATTAAAATCGTCAAAGCCCATAGGGGCGGTAAAGGCGGAGGACATACGAAGCTTACAGATGAAGGACTTAGAATAGTCCATTTCTACGAGGAACTTTTCGAAAAGTTTAATGAACTAGCCCTATTCTTTGAGGACAAAGGGAAACGACTTATAGAGCCTCATGCTTAACAACTTTACCCTGTAAATGTTTGAGATGAATAAAGTTTAATTTAATATCCCACGATATTGCATATGAGAACGGATGATGATAATTCCGACCACTGCGGAAAGATGAAGACGCGGTGGCTATCTGATATTAATATTTTCTTCTTTAACCCATCTATAGACAGTTTTTAAAGGTACATGTAATTCCTGAGATATTTGCTTGACAGTCATTCCGCTTTTTCTCAAGCTTATAGCTTTTCTTTTCAAAGTTTTTCTTTTAGACTTACTATACCTTGATTTATTTTCAAATATAATTACATTCTCCATTCCCACCAGATCTAGTGCAAAGATAAAGGCTTGTAGAACTTTGCTCTCTTTGTACATGTAGCCTTTAACTTTTACTCTATACCCTGTTTTAATGTATTCTCTAACCTCCAGCAGGGCTTTCTTGACGGAGCTGAATGGAGTAGACGTCCCTGTAAAAAGTATCTCCACTATCCTATCTCCATGTTTTACACTGATATTATACTTTTTTCTGGACATACTTGTAGCTTCTTTAGCTTGAAAATATATAAGTTTTTCTCATATTCTCTAAGTGGATAAATAGAGAAAAGTTTATAAAAGTCTTCTCATATTATAATAATTAGAGAATATGAGAAAAAAATCTCCGGAGGTGAGATAGCGATGGTGTGGAGGGCCGCGGTCCTCAGGACGCTCAAATTAATAATAACTGATAGAGGGCCTCCGCTATTTTTTAACTAATAGAAACTTCTTATTTTTGTATAAGCTTCCCCTTTATGGGTATTCTAGTTCCGCAATACTCGCATTTCTTATCTTCAGTCAACCTATACTTTACTATGGAATATCCATATCTCTTTATTACAGCGTTTCCACAATTTGGACAGTATGTATTCTCATACGGATGCCCTGCTACATTGCCTATATACGGAAATAGTATCCCTTCTCTTCTAGCTTTTTTATAAGCATATTCCAATTTGTCGATTTTTGTAGGCGGTTCTCTATACCTATATGCTGGATAGTATCTCGTAAAGTGTATAGGAGTTTCAGGTCCTAGTCGTTTCAAATGTTCTTCTATAATCCAGTCAATAATCAACTCGCTATCACTAATGCCTGTAACTAGCAGGCAGACTATCTCCACATGTACTCCATGTTCTAACGCGTACTCCGCGTTACGCCAGGGTATCGTTCCATCAGCGTTTAAGACTCTCTTGTAAATTTCCAAATCTCCTTTCACGTCTATTTTGAGACCATCTAATCCGTTTTTTATTAAAAGATCTAAAGCTTCAATAGTCATATAACCGTTAGATACATAGGTATTGTAAAGCCCTTTTTCTTTAGCTTCTTTGAATAGATCTAAAGAATACTCGAAAAGCATTATAGGCTCATTAAAGCTTACACACGTTCCTTCATCTCCATACTCCACGGCTTTAGAAATTATATATTCAGGAGGCGTATAGGAGGCAGTTTCAGGATTTGGAAGCGTTCTGGATATATGCCAGTTTTGACACCAAGGACATGGAAAATTGCAAGACCACGTCGAGATAGTAATAGCAGTTGACCCTGGCCAGAAGTGGAAGAAAGGCTTTATCTCTATTGGTCTACTCTCGACAGCGCTTAAATCTCCGTAAGTCAACGTGTAGAGATCTCCTTTCCAATTCACTCTAGTTTTGCAGTAGCCCTTTCCACCTGGAGATATCTTGCATCTTCTTTCGCAAACTCTACACTCTACCCTATCATTTTTGAGTTTTACATATAACGGAGATTTTCTAATAGTAGGCTTATCGATTGACATGATATCATCGGATGGGATGCGGCTCTTTAAGGCCGGAATTCGTCACCTTTCAGCTGGTAGCCAAACTTATCATCGCCTAATTCAATAATACATTTTACAGGTTATAATTTTAACTTGTATGGAACTATGATATCTTTAAAGACCTCTTCACTGTTAGATTCCTATGCTTGAGAATATTCTATTATAATTAAGTCCGATAGTGTAAACAAGTTTTATCTCTATTTTCGAAAATACGATAAAATCTCGGTCTCCTTAGCTAAATTATAGAATGAAATGCACTGTTTTCCGATAAGAAGGCAGGAGTTGTTCTAGGCTTAGGCTAGCAAGGCTTCTTCATCACTCTCTATAGCCCTAGTGGCTTGCAGTATATAGTCGGCTATAGCCCATCCATATTCTTCCTCTAGAATCAAAATAGCAGCTTGAGGGGGTATGATTCCTTTTTCAGTTATTATGACATCGATGTACTCCGGCGGCGTAACGTCAAAAGCCGGATTTCTTACGATTATATTTTGATATTTGGCTAGATAACTTTTAGGCACGACTTCTTCGGGATCTCTCTCTTCTATAGTCACGAGTTCTCCTATAACTGTTGCAGGGCTAAATTTATAGGTTTCAGCGGCTACATAGAAGTTTACGTTAGCTTCCTTAGCTGCTAGCGCTACGAGAGAAGTACCTATCTTATTTATGACCGCCCCATTGGCGGCTACAGTATCAGCGCCTACTATTACCTTATCAACCCTCCTTATTATCAATCTAATAGCAGCATCCGGAATTAAGGTAACTTCTAAACCAGCTTTGGCTAGAGTTCTTGCAGTTATATGTCCCTGGAATTTAGGCCTAGTTTCGGTCGCATAGACCTTGATATTCTTGCCTTGCTCATATGCTTTTTTAATAATCGAGAGAGCGGCCGAACTATTGCAGTGAGTCAGTATGACATCTCCTTCTGAAATTCTCTTCGCTCCTATTTCTCCTATGATCTCTACGGCTCGTAATGAGTATTCTATAAATTCTTCCGCCGATTTAATTACTACCTTTTTTAGCCTTTCTACGTCAGTTTCCGGGGCTTTAACCATACGGAACATAACATAAGAAATTGCATTGAATAGAGATACTGCTGTAGGCCGGGTTTTCTTTAACACATCGGCTACTCGATTCATGTACTCGAGGAAATTTTCTACTTTAACGCCTTCGAATTTCTGTGCCGCTATGAGCAAACCTCTCGCCGCTGCTCGGGCTATTCTGCCAGCTCCTCTTATCTTCATACTTTTAATATCTTCAGCTATCTCCATAACTTCAATAGGTATTCTCATTTCCTCCACGACTCTAACCCCTCCAATATTTCATCTAAAGTAATGACTTGAAATGGCCAACCATAGATCTCCTTGAGAATCATAACAACGGCCTGAGGAGCCACAAGCCCCCTCTCGGTGATTATAGCGTCGATATATTCAGGCGGAGTTACGTCGAAAAGAGGAACTCTAACTTTAATCTTTTCGCCAAACTCTTCTCTCAATTTTTCAGGTAGTATAGTGCTCGATTCTCCTTCAGCTAACACGACTAATTCTCCCAATAGTGTTTCCGGACTAAACTTTAGAGTTGGTGCTAAAGCGAAAACCCTAACTCTAGCTTCACTAGCTGCTAGCGCTATCAGAGAAGATCCTACTTTATTTATTAAAGCTCCGTTAGCTGCTATAGCCTCGCTGCTTAAGAATACATTATCTACATCTTTAATCATATATCTAACCGCTGAATCCACGAATATCGTAATTTTTAATCCCATTTTGGCTAATTCAGCAGCTAAGACCAGTCCTTCAGATCCCGGCCTTGATTCCGTAACGTAGACTTTAAATTTTTTACCTTCATGATGAGCAAATTTAAAAGCTTTAAGGACAATTGTGCTATAGGAGTTGGTAAGTATAGTGTCTCCATCGTTTATCCTATGAGACGCTATTTTGGCAGTCAATTCTGCTAATTGAAGGATATTTCTTTCTATTTTCTGCAACTGGACGTCTGCATGTTGCTTAACATAGTTTAAGTCTCCAGATTCAGAAGCTTTTACAATCTCTGAGACAAAGGTCTTTATTGAATTTAAAAGCATAGCTGATGTAGGTCTAGCTTTAAACAGTAGAGGAACCACCGTTGCTAAATTAAATGACAGCTCTTCGATACTTTCAGCATCATCTACTACTTTCTTTAAAAGCCTTAATCCTGCTAGTACAGTTTCGGTAGAGCTGAATATTCTAGCATATTTAATATCATCTATAACTTTAAGATACTCAGGTTTAAGTCTCATTTAAATATAGACTAACTTAACGGTCTTTTTAAAATTTAACGGAAAATAGTTTTAATAGTTGAGGAGTTATCAAAGCCTCGATAAGTGCTGCTATTAAAAAGAACGGAGCTAACCCAACTAGGAGATAAACAGTTTCGCGTAATACTCCGTCTACTTCATCTCTTTTAACTATAATATAATAACCTAGTTTTAAACCTGAGGAAACTGCCAGCAGGAAGCTTGGCAGTTCGATAACTCCATGAGGGAGTACGCCTATAAAGAAGATTTTGGCCGGAACCAATCCATATAGTAGGCCTAGAATCAAGGCGTTAAAGAAGCAGTTCATAGCAGGCCATGCAAATGTTAAAGTTCCAGATAATGATGTTAGTATCGATACTTGCCAGTTATGAGCGAATATACCGCTTGAAAGAGAAAGAGGATATTGTTGAAAAGCTATACTCGTTTTTCCCAAAGTATAAAATATGCTAAAAAGGTCTCCAAGAGGGCCTTTACTATATTCTGAGCCTAGAATGAAACCTATAAAATAGACAAGAAAAGCATATGCTATATACGGCACATTTTTAAGAGAAATGAAGCTTTTTAAAGTTGCTAATCCTTTATTGAATATCCTTAAGAAAACTTCTACAAAACTGTAAGCGGTTTCCTTGGGTATATTTATACTCTGGTTGATCGATTGAAGATATATGCCGAAAATTACTAAGTCCAGAATGGGATAAAATACAACTGCGACTACAATCTGTACTATTTCTGATATTTGAATAAAGAATATTTGAAATAAGAGTGTTGTTAATATAACTATCAGCATTAATATGAACTGGAGAACAGCGTAGATTGCTATATTAATGATGTTTTTTAATACAAGAAATACGCTTTTAGCAATAGCGGCTACTAAGCCTAAATCTTCAACTACCATTATCTGAAATACGAATATAAATAGGAATTCGAAGATAAGCGCTATTCCTATTAAAAGAAGGAAGATAAGTAACAGAGATAGTACAATCGCTATATTTTCTATACTCCAGGGGAATTTTGGAGATATCAACTCTTCTAATTGCATCATCTTTAGGAAGCTATCTAGCGTGAAGATGAATATTAAAATCGGAAGCCCCGTAGCTATACCTTCGACTACTAACGCGGCTCGTAACATTTTCCCAAAATATTTAAAAGACTCTCTAACTTGACCGAAGAAACTGATGCTTTCTCCTTTGAACAACTTATATGCATAAGGATAGAAGAAGGTAGAGTAAAGAGCTCTACTTAGAATCTTGGTTATGATGAAAGTAATTGCATAAAATTTTATGAAAAATAATAAGTAGTTCAGTAGCTCCGGCATTAAACCTATTTCACCCTTTTTAATAATCTCTCTCAATACATCGATTTCAAAAACATTCTCCGTCATATAAAGGAGAACTAAGATAAGCAATGAACTTTGTATAATGTACGAACTAAGTGAAATTAATGCGGGCACGCTCAGCGCTGGACGATTTTTGAAAAACAAAATGGCGATAGATAACAGCTCAAATATTCCCTTTCTAGGCTTTTCAGATGGATAACTATACTGTATAGTCTCCATGATCTCCTCTGCGTTTAATTGATGGCGTCTAACGCCATCAATATAGAAGAAATCATCTATAGAAATATTTCGCTAATTCCCATTCTGTAACTTTTAAAGTACTCGTATCAAGTCCATTTCCGTTTATGTATTTTTCATACTCTTTCCATTCTTTCAGCTTAAGTTTTAAGAATTTCTCCTTCACCCTATCCTCCATTAAGTTGGCGTTTTTCGCCATTTCTATTGCCTCATATAGAGATTTAGGCATAGTATTCAATCTATGCGCATGCTCTGGTTTATAAGCGTTATCGTTGAAGTTTCCGCCTGGATTTATTTTCTCGTTAATACCCTTAAAGCCTGCTTCGAGTATAGCGGCAAAAGTGAGGTAGATATTTCCAGAAGAGTCGGGAGCTCTATACTCTATTCTAGCGTTCCTAGAGTTCAGCTTTTTATAAACTGGTATTCTTATTAAAACGGAGCGGTTACCCCAATCCCATACCAAATGTACAGGTGCTTCAAATCCAGGTACTAGCCTCTTATAAGAATTTACTGTTGGATTTGTATATACGGATATTGACTGGGCATATTTCAATAGTCCTCCTATAAAATATAGAGCTTGTTCGCTGAGTCCATCGTCGTAGAACAGATTTTTCCCGTCTTTCCAAAGACTCACGTGTACGTGCATCCCGTTCCCAGCTAACCCTTCAAAGGGTTTAGGCATGAAAGTTACCTTATAACCGCGTAAACCGAAGAATGTTTTTAGAAACTTTTTGTAAAATACTATCAAGTCGGCCATTTCAACGGGAGATCTAGCTGGAAGAGTTATTTCATGCTGTCCAGGCCCTACTTCATGGTGCATGACTTCCACTTCTATGCCGATTTTACTCATTTCGAGCAAAAGCTCTCTTTTTAAAAGTTCTAGAGAATCTTCAGGATGTGAAGCCATATAGAACCCATTATTTTTCCCTCCATTCTTATCGATAACATAGAACTCGACTTCAGGTCCTATCAGAGCCTTGTACGGCGCTTCTTTCTCGATTCTCTTTAAGATATAGCGTGGATATATCTCGAGAGGTTTTCCATCTTTATATAAATCGCAATGAAGGAATACGATTTTAATTCCATTTACTTCGTAGATGTAGAAAGCTGAAGGATCCGGTACGGCAAGTAGATCTGAATCTTCGATGCTAAGATACCCTACAGAATAACCATCAAATCCATATCCCTCCTCTAGGACTTCTTCAAGTTTATCTATCGGAAAAGTCCTCGACCTAAGATCTCCATGAAAATCGAGAAACCCTATCTCGGCGAATTTTACTCCTGCATTCTTTAACTCCTTGATATTTAATTGTTCGTTATCTGTCATGAAATGACCGTTATAATAATACAGATATAAACTTTTCCTATTTTTATTTGATCATTTGAATATTTAAAATCTTAATTTTTGTACATTTGTATCACTTTCTTAAAGATTGGATTTAGAAAGGGGGCATTTAGCCTGTCTTATTATTGCATTAGCGAGTCGCGCTAGTCATAGAGCTTCGTAAACCAATTCTCCTTTATCCTCGTCGAAGGAAGTTTTTACTAAGTTCTGTTTCTGTAGAGACTTAATATTTCTGTAGAGCTCAGCTGGCGTTATTCCATGTTTTTTAGCCCATTTGTATAGGCTTGACTTGCTAACTCTCCCTGATTCCCTTATAAAGGTAAGTATTTTATCCTCAAGTTTTTGAACAGAGTTTCCAATCTCTTCTTCTGTTTCTTCCTTTAAGAAAGATAGGATATCTGCAGAAGATCTTTCCGTCTTTTTCTTACTCATATTCTCTGGAATTAATATCATTGAATATTATTATAGGTTCTGCTTAAAATATTACATCATAAGTTAAAATAGTAAATCATAAGAAAATATCAGGGATAACGGTGCGCGCATATTATATGTGTAGAGAATGTAGATGGAATGATAGCATTGAAAAAATAGCTCGAACACGTTGCCCTCGATGCGGTAATGCCCTCTCTATAGAGTATGAAATCGATTTTTCTAAACCTCCTCAATTTAATGGAAAAATAGCTGGCATTTGGAGATACTCAAGTCTGCTTCCAGATTTCCCCCAGAAACCCACGCTGGGCGAAGGAGGCACGTTCCTTAGTAATGCTAAGAGGCTTAGACAAGTTTTCAAATTAAAGAAATTATACATTAAAGATGAGAGAAGAAACCCTACTGGAGCTTTTACTGATAGAGGCGCCGCCGTAGTCGTAGCTGCTGCTCTCTACTATGGCTACAAGGGAATATGGTCTCGTGTAGGCGGCAATATTGCCGCCTCCCTTTCGGCATACGCAACTACCTCTAATATGAAATTTTTTGTAGATTTTAGAGAACGGCCGCAACTTGGTAAACTGTATCAAGTTATATTCTTTGGAGGAGAAATAATTGATCGAGAAGAACCTGAGGTTAAGACGTATAGCGTTACTCCACAAGATCCCTTCCTTGCTGAAGGGTATAAAACTATAGTTTTCGAACTTTTTGAAGACTTAAAGCAAATAGATGCCTTAATTGTGCCTATGGGACATGGAGCTCTCGCCTTTTCTTTATGGAAAGGCCTTCGAGAGCTTAAAAATGCAGGTTTGCTAGATGAAATGCCTAGGATTATCGGCGTACAATCCTCTAATTGTCAACCTATAGTTGAGGCTTTTAGAAGAGGTTTAAATAAGCCTGTAGAGTGTGATGAATGTTTTACTATCGCAAGCGAGTTACTTGTCAAATATCCACTTAGAGGGAAGGATGCATTGAAAGCATTGAAGGAAACTAGAGGCTATGCTCTTGCCGTGACTGACAATGAAATAGTTAATGGGTTAAAGATGCTGGCTAAATACGAGGGATTATTAGTAGAGACTGCTTCAGCAGCTGCTATAGCAGCTTTAAAGAAGCTGGTGGAGGATAAAATAATTGAGCGAGATGACTGCGTGGTAGTTTTAGCCACAGGCGCTGGGCTTAAACATCCTCAGACGCTTTTGAGGATTCTCGAGATAAGAGATTTAAGAGAAACTCCATTTATAGGGAGAACGGGTTTGAGGATATTAGAGCTTCTTTCACGGGAAAACATGCATGGCTATGCTGTATGGAAAAGACTGACGCAGGAGAAAAACATTTCCAAGCCTACAGTATATTATCACTTGAAACGATTGGAAGAGCTTGGGTTAATCAAAAGATTATCCTATCCAAATAGGAAAACTTTCGTCATCACAAATAAAGGTGTGAAAGTATTGAGAAAACTAAGATTTTACAGTTATTAACATCTTAATACTGGCTTATTTTATACCTATTATTTAATAAAAGTGTCAACAGCTTTTGTCTAGGTGCATATCATTGATTGAAGGTAAACTTCCTCCTCATCGTTTAGAAAGATACTTGACTATTCTAAGGAAGAGTGATCCAAGAGTTATCGTTGGAGCCAGTATAGGCGAAGACGCTGCTTTAATAGATATGGGTGATAAACTACTCGTAGTACATTCGGACCCAATAACTGGTGCTATAAAGAAGATAGGATGGTATGCCGTCCACATAGTTGCGAATGATATTGCAACTAGAGGTGCTAAACCCAAGTGGTTTCTGCCCGTAGTAATGCTTCCTCCCGAATGGGAGGATAAAGTAGAGGAGATTTTTAGAGATATGAGAGTCGCGATAGATGAATTAGATGCTTATATAGTAGGTGGACATACAGAG
>Ga0180301_10003893_pt1 | contig 11593 bp, 13 predicted proteins | sample GuaBasSediGuay16_FD_121797 | JGI IMG/M metagenome (GOLD analysis project Ga0180301, IMG submission 121797) | Subseafloor sediment microbial communities from Guaymas Basin, Gulf of California, Mexico - Guay16, Core 4569-2, 12-15 cm | ecosystem: Environmental > Aquatic > Marine > Hydrothermal... | reverse complement strand
ATCTGTAATCGATAGACGAATATTTGTAAATTTACAAAAAGAAAGGTTTTTATATTTTAATATATTTTAACATGTCTTAATGATTAGCAACTATAATTTGAGATAAGAATATAAATAAAAATATAATAAGAATATAAATAAAAATATAACATGGAGGTTTTCATATATGTACGAAAAATTAGTTTCAGAGTACAAAAAGAAACAAAAGAAGTACAGAGATTTGCCTGATATCGATGAACTTAACAATGAGTTTGAGATCTGCAATTTTGTAGATGAAAAAAGAATAGAACCAAGGTTTCCATTACGTTTGGTGAGAAGAGGCATATCCTTCTTCGTGTCTAGTTGGATTGGTTATCTACATGACTTCATCTTACCAAATCCTCAATCAGCAATTGCCATGGAAGAATATAAATATTTTAGTGATGAGGAAAAAGAAGAGATAGTTCAGCTTATTGCTAAGCTGATGTTACTGAACAGACTTAATTCCAAGATGGAGCTGCTGCATGATGACACAGAAGATACAAGATTTATTACGTCTGCATTTAAAGAATGGAAAGATATAAAGGAAAGGATTCTTCCAAAGTTGGATAAAAATATAAAAAATTGGAAGAAAACCATTAAGTAGTTTTATTCATCATTTAGTCCTAAGCAGACCATTTTTAATTTTCCACATTCTGGACAGAGGTATTTCTCGTAGATAACATTACCAGATATCAACTTTGAATCCTTTTTCATTTCATTTTTACAATTATCGCATTTTACCATGGTTAGAGGTAATAATAAAAGATTTATATGTTTTTTGAAAAATTAAACATTTTAAAAACACTGTGATATTAAAATATGATATAAAAAATAATAATACTACATACTAAATACTAATACTGCGCTACTAATACTACGCAAAAACAATATATATCAACCAGAGTTGCCTCTTTGTAGAGTAATTTAGATGCCTGAAAGATAATGTTGGTTAAAATAATGTTTAAAATAATGCTGGTTTTTTCCTGTTTTTATGATGGCCTAGGTGAATAACTTATATATTTATATATTACGTATATTAACTATATTCAATCGAACCTAATTGCGAATGCACTCATATTGACCATAATGGGTGCGATTATCTTGGGCTGGTAGCTCAGTCTGGTAGAGTATCGCCTTGGCAAGTCTATGTCCAAAATGGCGGGGGCCCCGGGTTCGAAGGAAGAGGTTAGCTGTAAAGACCCATGGGTGCGCTTTAAGCGGTAAGACCTGTCCCGAAAGTCCCGGCCAGTCCATACACAAACCATACACAAAAAGGATTTCATACACAAGAAAGAATTTTTAAAAAAAGTCAGAAAAATCTCTTTGCATACTAGTGTTTGCATTGAAAATCTCGACAACTATATAAATAAAGTAAGTTAGAATTTTTATATATCATGAGGTGAAAAAAATGACAGAATGCATATTTTGTAAAATCGCAAAAGGAGAAATTCCATGTTATAAAGTGTACGAGGATGAGGATTTTATTGCCTTTTTAGATATAAATCCCTTAAATAAAGGTCATAGCTTAGTTATCCCGAAAAAACACTACCGATGGGTGTGGGATGTTCCAAACATCGGCGAATATTACAAAGCTGTTTGCAAAGTTGCAAATGGACTAAGACAAGCTTTTGATACAGACTGGGTTGTTTCATTTGTATTTGGAGAAGAAGTACCACATGCACATGTATGGCTAGTGCCAAGGTTTGAAGGGGATGGTCATGGAGGTGCTATCAATCTGGACATTAGGAAAAAATTCAGCAAGGAAGAGATGGAAGAAGCGGCAAAGATTATAAGGGATTCCATTCAATAGTTTCTATTCAATAGTCCATTGCCAGTTTCAACTCTTTATTTCCTATCGAGACAACGATATGCTTTTCTTCAGGAAAAACCTGTGTTATAACACCCCACTTATTTTCAGCAGGTAGGTATATCTTTTGGCCAACACAATCTTGTGTGTATTGCTTTGTAATCGAATATGTCATTAGTTCAATTAAGCCTTGTGGTGTTAAATAAATATTCTCGCCAAGTCTAATTGTCTCTTTTTTATTTAGGTTTTTATTCAGATTATTTAGCGATATAAATTCAATAGATTTCACATCTTTGATATTTATAAAACGATTATCTAAATAGTTTTTGAGTTGGTCGTGATAGCGCTTGCCTAGATAATCACAGACATCCTGTAGTGATAAAAAAAGTCTACCTTCAGGAAATAACTTTGTTTTTCTTATACGGTTGTCAAAAATGTAATTCTGAATGCATTTTCTTTTTATGCCTGTTATTTTTATAAGATCTTCTACTGTTATGCTTTTGTCTTTTATCAGTCTGTTTCTTTCGTTAGCTATTTCAATAGCTTCATTTACTGTTTTGGGTGATGGCTGATTTAATAATTTGTCACATCCCTCTAATGAGAAGTGCTCGATAATAACTTTTGTAGCTGTATAATCATCTATTTGCCATTTTTTAGACTGTGAATTTTTAGAATTACCATTTGCATATTTCTTAAAAATATTTCTTAGCCTATTGCTATGTGCAGAATATCCAATCATTCTGTGAAGCTCGGATAAAGTATAACCTTTTTGCTTTTGTTTCTCAACAACCCGTCTGGCTATGTATACTTCGTGTCTTGCGTAGTACCTTAAAACAAATGCTTCGTCAAGAGTCTTTATTATATTGTGAAAAGTCGAACGGCTCATAGGGTTGATTTTATTTGCTTTTGCATAATTGATAAAATCCCCTATATGTGCTTTAAGATGTCTGTCTAGAAGGTCGTTAACAAAAGATGGCGGCAAATAGAAAGTAGGTCCTGGTTCATATAGTTTTCTATATTTGTGTATATGCCCTTCTTCGATCCATGTCTGAATTTTTCTATGTGTGATTTTCAAAGGAGAACTACAAAAGTTCATTAATTCAACAATTTCGCTTTTTGTGTACCAGACATCTTTTAGTTCATCTTCAGTCAGACAATCTTCTATTTCACTAACCTCTGAAAGTTGTCCACTAAGAACTAATAGCCTTCCTATGGTGCTCATGCTATCTCACCCAATTGCTTTCATAAAATCTTTCTTTGTGAAGTCTTGCCATGGTTTGTTAGTATAGACTGTTTTAGCATAAACAGAGTCCCACAGCAATAAGCTAGTGTTCTTAGGTGAACCAGTCTTTATTATGAGTTTTGGCGGTAGAAAATAAGATGTATAGATGTTTTCTTTAATCATTGCTTCGTTTATCAGATCGATTTCAATCTTTCCTGCTTGTACCTGTCGTGCTAATAATTTGCATGCGTCTACTATTTCTTCTTGGCCATTGTATTTTATGCAAAAATTTAAAAAATAAGTATCATACTCTTTTGTTTCGTCTATTAGCTGCTTGATTAATTCTACTATGTCAGCTGGTAGATGATACCATTTACCTACAACTGAAACCTTGATGTGATGCTTGTTCAGATATTCTGAATTTTTAAGTTTCTCAAGAAACCTTTTCATCTCATCGATGTATTCTTGAATATAGTCTTGGTTTTTTGTTAGCAAATAGAACGTCATGATAGGAATCTCTTGCTCTATTTGAACTTGTAGAAAATCAAAGAGTTTGTCAAATTTTAATCTAAATGACTCTTGTAGGCTTTTCTTGTTTGACTCTGCCCATTTTTTACTACCATCTAATGTCAAAGCAACATGCAATGGTTTTTCTAATTCTGTTTTCTTTAGACGCAACATATAGTGTGTAATTTGTAGAAATGTATATAAAGATTATTGTAATCCTGAATAGAATAAGATAAAATAGAATAAGATAGAAAAATAAGATAAAAAAAATAAAATAAAAATAGCGGTTGGAAATGGTGATAGATATATTTCTTGTTGTAGCTGGGGCCTTTGGCTTGATACTTGCGTCTGTAACAGATATCAAGACAAGAGAGGTGCCAGATCTATTGAATTACTCACTTGTTGCTATAGGTCTAGGGCTAAGGCTGATTCATTCATTAGCTTCAGGAGAATGGGCATATTTTTTATCTGGTATGATTGGCTTCATCATATTCTTCGCATTAGCATTAGCTATGTTTTATGCTGGGCAGTGGGGTGGTGGTGATAGCAAACTATTATTTGGTTTAGGAGCGTTGTTCGGAAGTTATCCTGTATTTTTGTTTGACTATTTCAATCCATATTTTAGAGTTCATTTTCTTTTTGCTTTTACGATTAATCTGCTGATTGTAGGAGCTATTTTTGGTTTGGTTTGGAGCACAGTGTTATCAATTAAAAGAAGAAAAAAGTTTAAAAAGGAATACAAGAGACTAGCTAATGAGAAAAAATATAAGATGTTACAAAGAGTTGTTATAATAGTTACTGTTGTTTTGATTGTTTCAATGGTGCTATCACCTAATTGGTACATCAGATTGATGTTTTTTTCATTGATTTTTGTTGCTGCTGCTATGTTTTATCTTTATTTTTTTGCAAAGGCTGTTGAGAGGGCTTGTATGTATAAAAGAATCGATCCCTGTAAATTAACAGAAGGGGATTGGATTGTGAAGGATATTAAGATTGATGGCAAGTATATATGCGGCCCACGGGATTTAGGTGTTAGCAATAAAGCTATTAAGAGACTAATTGCTGCTAAAAAGAGAGGCAAGATAAAGAAGATCCTGATAAAGGAAGGAGTGCCATTTGTTCCCAGCTTTCTAGTTGCATTTGTTATCACGATTATCTGGGGGAATGTATTACTATTGATTTTAGGATAGAATTTTGATTTTAGGATAGAATTCTTTTAACAGATACTTTAATCTTATTTTATGTCTTCGAGTCGAATGCTTGTAGGTTCAAGCATAGCTTTCTATGATTTCTATTTCTGTGTTTTTTTAGCTATTAGCATTTTTTAGTTTTAGCACGATGTAATTCTTTTTTTCTGCTTCTTTATTCTATTCTTCATTCTTCTATCCTCCATACTTTATGAAATTCCAAATTTGATAGCCCAATAATTAAAAAACTCTGAAAGCTAGTAACATAGGGGCTATCTCTATATCATCTATCTCTATATCATAATACACATTATTACAACAAGTAGTCATTCTACTATTCTACTATAATAGCAAGACTAATATACACATCAGTAACATTTATATAATAGTGCAACTTTCTAGCTGTTAGGGGGCATATTTATTAGTTGAGTGAGATAGCTAGTACAATAGGTGAGTTCAAAAATGGTAATATTGTTTGACAGGTTTAATCTTCCAGATGATATTTACGAGATAATATTCGCAACTAAACAGCAAGTAATAGTAGCGAAACTTCTCATACGGGAACTCAAAGCGCATGATGGCGAGATGGGAAAGACTGAGATGAGCATGTTCGCAACAAATTTGCACGAAGGTAACATAATAACTCAGATAGATGAGCCAGAATACCGTGGTAAGAAAGTAAAGATAAGTTATAACAAACGTCAATTCTATGACAGAATTCTAACTCCGATGAAGAGTATGGGCCTTGTTGACTATGATCTTTATAGAAAGGTCTACAAGCTTTCCAACAAGTTTAATAATTTGATGATCAAGATTGGGCTGATGTGGAATAGAGAATTTAGCAAGTAATTTTCTAAAAAAAAAGGAAGGTGATTTGTATTAAAACTAAGATGAAAAATGTGCCGAATCGCTATAGTAGGTAGAGATTCAGGGTATTTACGTCAACTAGAAATTCTATTATCACAATACAACCAAGTTGATGTTTACAAACCACGCAGCTATAAAGAACTGGAAAACTTTGTTGAAGATGTTTCTCAAAAAAAACCGAATCTGTTGATTTGCGAGTTATGTATGGGCGATGTTTCAGCTATAACTGTTTTTGATATGATTAAAAAAAGAAAAGACATCCCTCCAATGAACTATATTTTAATTGAACAATCAGAGCTAGAATATATTAAAGACTTTGAAAGCTTAGCAGAAGCTCTAGAGGCATGTTTATTTATCGAGAAACATATGTTGATAAACATTTTACAAAAAGGTCTTTCTATTTCGTTGCGATCTTGATGTCGCCTTCGTGTATAGTTTTTCTGCCAGCGTGCTGTGCAATCCTGTTTGCTTTTGCTGAGATCTCTAACCCAATATCTTCAAGTACATCAGCAAACACAGCCAATGCATCAGCAGACACTCTCTTTGCACCTGCTTTGACAAGAATTCTACAAAGTGCAGCTTTAGGTAGGATAGTACTACGTTTTGCCATAATAAAAGAAAGAAGTTTTTTGTTTATATAGTTTGTGTTAATTTTGTGGAATTCAGATGTTCTTAAGAATCATGATATTTAAGACGTTCTTATGCATCAAGATATTTAAGGTGTTCTTAAGTATTATGTTACTCATAGTTTAGACACATTTATAGTTTAGGCACATTAAATATATTTATATTTCACTAAAATATTATTCAACACATCTTCCAATAATGAAAATTACTCTTGTAAATTTACTATCACAAATAGTTTCTAAGAATTTTTTAAATCTGAAAACATCACTTTTAAATACTTCAACTAAATAACAACAACAATGAAAACCATGAAAAAAAAGAGCAGCATGGAAGAAATAATTCTTAAATATGCCCTACAGAATGCACTCCGTTACGGCAAGGCGCAGCCGGATAAAATCATCAGCAAAGTTATAGGAAAGAAACCCGAACTAAAAAAACAAGCAATAAATCTAAATGAAGAAATAGTAAAAACTGTCAAGAAAATAAACAATCTAAGGAAAGAGGAGATTGAAAAACAATTAAAAATGATTGCACCAGAACTTCTTAAAGCAAAGCGTACAAAAAAACTAGGTTTAAAACCACTAAAAATAAAAAAAGACATCTCTGTTGTGATGCGTTTTGAGCCATCTCCGACAGGTCCTCTTCATATAGGCCATAGTTATGTTTTATCATTAAATTCAGAATATTGTAAAAAATACAAAGGAAAATTAATACTACGCATTTCAGACACAAACCCTGGAAATATAGACCCTGATGCCTATGAAATGATAAAGGAGGATGCAATCTGGCTAACAAACAACAACATAAGCGAAATCCTGATTCAATCGAACAGAATGGAATTATACTACGACTATGCTGAAAAGCTAATCGAGACAGGTGATTTGTATATTTGTACATGTCCTCAAGGTACCTTTAAAGCTCTTGTTGACAATAAACAGGCTTGTCCCTGTCGTAGCAATGACATAGAAGAAAACAAAATGCGTTGGAAAAAGATGTTTACCGAGTACCAACCAGGTAATGCAGCTGCGCGATTCAAGACAGACATCAAGCATAAAAATCCTGCAATGCGTGACTTCCCTTGCTTTAGGATCACTGATGAAGAGCATCCAAAACATGGAAAACATTATCGTGTATGGCCGTTGATGAATTTTGCAGTAGCTGTTGACGATGCTGACTCAAGCGTTACGCATATAGTGAGAGCAAAGGATCACGCAGACAACGCCAAAAAACAGGAATACATTCACAAGGCATTGAAACAAAATATCCCTGAAACAATCTTTTTGGGCATGATCAACTTTCAACTTAAAAGGTTGAGCACTTCTGAAATAAGAAAGGAAATAATTAAAGGAAAGTACATTGGCTGGGATGACATCAGGCTACCATTTCTGCGTGCTCTGAAGAGACGTGGTTATCAACCAGGTGCGCTTCTCAGGTATGCTTTAGAAATAGGTGTTACTCAAACAGATAAGACAATCTCTGCAGAAGACTTTTATAAATCTTTAAATGCATTCAACAAGGAAATAATTGAACCAATTGCACACCGTTATTATTTTGTTGATCATCCAGTTAGGATAATTATCAATGGAGCACCAGAACAGGAGTTTCAGTTAGATCTTCATCCTGATTACAAAAAAGGCGGCCGTTTTTTCAGAACTAAGGAAGAGTTTTACATCACCAAAGATGACTTCGACGCAATTAAAACTGGAGAAGAAGTCCGTCTAAAAGGCTGCCTAAATTTCAAAAAGGAAAGTGAAGGAAAGTTCAAGTATGTTGAAGGAGATCACACAACATTTAAGGGTAGAAAGATCATACATTGGCTGACTAGAGATTGGGTTGACATTGAGGTACTAATGCCTGATGCCAGTGTCCGGAAAGGAAAAGGTGAGCGTTGGCTTCGTAAGCTAAAAGAAGGCACATTGGTACAATTTGAGCGTTTTGGTTTTTGCAGACTGGACTCAATAAAAACTGATAAGCTTGTATTTTGGTTTACCCATAGATAATCTAAACTGAAAAAACCGTGTTCTAAATCAACATGATGACAAAGGATGATGATAAAAGAACCATTGGATAGAAGACATATAGGGCGTCTCTTTATTTTTATTTCTTCTCTTTTATTTCTATTTTTTCTTTCTTTATTTTTATTTCTTCTCTTTTGTTTCTATTTTTTCTTTTTTTATTTTTATTTCTTCTTAATGATATTTATTTTCATCATAATTTTCATAACAGTTTTTCTTAATGAATTCCTCAATGTTAACTATTTATTAACTATTTCTGATTAACTTTCTGATTAACTATTCTTAATGACTAGCTATTTTCTAATTATGAAAGTTTAATTTTATAGCAAGCAATAGAATTCAAAGTAAAGAGAATGTAAAGGAAAATCCTCATACTAAACGCGCTAATCAGCGTGTTGAATACAAACAAAGAAATCAGGAAGGAATAGCGAGGGGTGGATTTGAATCCGGCAGTAGCCTTCCACTACTTCCACCGACCTTTGGGTCTCTCAGCTTCCCAGCAGAGTCTATGAGCCCAACGGGCATTCAGGCTGCTTTCTGTCTCCTGGCTGCCCCACCTCGCTATAATAAACTGAAAATAAGACACCATTTATAAAGTTAACTACTAGTAAAAAGCCAAAAGAAGTTAGTTAAGTGTGTGACTCGTGACATACCTATAGCTCTCTCTGAAGAGAACAACATCTAGATAAAGCAAATCCAGCCTTCGTTTTTACCACAGTAGTTTTATGGTGTCTGGATCTGACATAAACTCCTCTCTTTTTACGTCCTCGACAACATGGAACACTTTCTTGTCAATAAGTCTAAACTTATCGTCAAGGTTTTCAACAAAATTGTCGAGTTCTCGTATGTTCTTGAATATTACTTCCACCAGAAAATCAAAGTCATTGTTAATCTTATAAACTGTGTTCACGTTTGGGTTCTTGAGCAGATGCACTTTTAGGCTGTCTCGCTGCTCACGATCAGCCTTTAACATCACTTTTGCTCTAGTATTAAACCCAAGTCTAGCGAAGTCCAGCAGAGCAGTGTTTTTAATTATCAAGTTTCTCGCATGAAATTTTAGTTTGTCGTATATTGTTGAAATCGGTATCTTTGTTTTTTTGCTTATTGTGGTCAATGTTTCCCGGGCATTCGAACGAAGGTTTGATATAATTAACAAATCCTTTTTTGAGATCATTTTCTGCCCCCCAGATTTATGCCGGAAATCTTTCAACCACTCTGAAAATTATTTAAAAATTATCTAATTTATGTCAAGAAAAATATATAAAATGTCTCACTAATTTTTCACATAAAACGCAAAATTTATATATGGCGATTGCATATCTAGTAATAAATGGGGGAGCAAATTAGCGTAAAAGACAAGAAAATTCTCTATGAATTAGATTCTAATGCAAGACAACCAATATCTAGTATTGCAAAAAAAGTTGGCCTGAAAAAAGAGACAGTAAGTTACCGCATCAAGAGGATGCGAAAGACTGGTTTAATTGGTAAATATTTCACAGTGATAGACACATATAAGCTTGGTTACACAATGTGTACATTATTCTTGCGTTTCAATAATATCTCACTGGAAAAGGAGGCAGAGCTAATAAAATTTCTTCGTGCTAGGAAATGTGTTGGTGCTATTGCTAATATTCATGGCGCTTTTGATCTTGCCATAAGGATTTGGGTTAAATCTCTGCAGGAATTACAACGAGTCATTGATCATATAATCTATAACTATGGTACATTCTTGTCAGACAAATATCTCTCTATAGCTAATGTGATGCATCCACTGAAGAAACGTTTTCTATACCAATGTTTTGACGTTCCTGGCTACACTATTGGGAAAGACACAACCCCTGTCCGACCAGATAAAACAGATATGCGGATTTTGAGTCTCCTTAACCGGTCTGCTAGAATAACTAATGCAAGTATCGCAAAAATCCTTAATCTGACTCCCAATGCGGTAAAATATCGCATCAACAAACTTCAGAAAGCAGGGATAATACTAGGGTACAAAATAGGCATAAGTTCTAAGATGCTTGGTTATCAGCGTTATAAAGTGTTTTTACTTCTGCAGAACATTACAAAGAAGGATAAGCAGCGTTTAATCGAACTTCTGAAGACAGATCCAAATACAAACGAAGTGATAGACTCAATAGGACGCTATGACTTAGAGTTTGAGATTGACTTAAGAGATAGCACACAACTAAACCGCTTTCTTAGAAAATTGCGCTCTGAATTTCCACAGATGATTGGTCACTTTGAGGTTATGCTTGTCTACAGAAAGACAGATATGAATTACTTACCGATGTTAGAATATAAAGAAGAAGCGACTAAATAGTACTAAATAGTAGCATTACAGATTTAAACAAATCTCAAAATTAAGGACTTAAATGTCTTGAAAATATAAATCCAAAAAATAGAGAAAGTATCTTAAGGAATTTGAAGTAATAAAATTAAATAATAAAATTAAAATAAGGTTATCTCAATCAGCCCATAAAGCCTTCCTTCATTAACTCATCAATAACATGATATAGCTTAATTTCTTTACTGAACTCTCTCAGCTTATCGATAAAAGAATCCATTTGTTTTATGCTAGAGAAAATACCTTCAATCAAAAAATCACACTCACCTTTAAGCCTAAAAACAGAATTAACATTCTTATGTTCTTTCAGAAAACCCTTTAACTCTTCAGGCTTCTTTGCTTTAACAGTAACAAGAGTTTTAAGATTATAGCCGAGCTTAGAAAAATCAACCAATGCAACAAACTTTTTAATATATGTTTCTTCAATAGCGTACAATTTATCAAAAACAGTTGACAGTGGAATTGCTGTTTCTCTACTTATGTCAACCATGTTTTTGCGAGAATTCTTTCTCAGCTGCTTCAATATTTCGAGTTCTCTTTTCTGAACCATCTTAAATCTTATCTGTAGCAAGGTTTAAGATATAGAAAATCCGACAATCAGATTTTCTAGATTTTCTTAATTTTATGCAAAATCTTTATTCTGTGTAATGTTATTTATATTATTTTCTATTTTCATCCGAAAATCTTTCGATTTTCAATGAAACATTTCTGCATAAGTTGATTTATTCTTTCTTTTTGCTTTTTTTTTACTGTTATTTTTATTCGTCGACTTAAATCCCAAATTTTTTCTTATTTGTCTTATTTCTACTACTTTTTTTAATTTATTTTTTTCTTTATTTCTTTTTATTTCTTTATTTTTTATCTCCAATTTACCTCATTTACCTTTTTTACTTATTTACTTTATTTTTTTATTCTCTTACTATCTTTTATATTTCTCCTCCTCTTACCTATTTTCTATTTTTATTCTTCCTACTTTTTCCTTTTTTTTAACTT
>Ga0180301_10003892_pt1 | contig 11598 bp, 10 predicted proteins | sample GuaBasSediGuay16_FD_121797 | JGI IMG/M metagenome (GOLD analysis project Ga0180301, IMG submission 121797) | Subseafloor sediment microbial communities from Guaymas Basin, Gulf of California, Mexico - Guay16, Core 4569-2, 12-15 cm | ecosystem: Environmental > Aquatic > Marine > Hydrothermal... | reverse complement strand
CGGGCCATGACCCCCGGGTCGATCCTTAACTCGCCTCAGGCGGGATAAGGTTCTTGGGTATCTTCAAGCCTTTCTCTTTGTAGAACCTGTAAGCACCGGGATGAAGGGGCGCAGGGAGACCGCTTAAGGCGTTCTTCAGCGTGATGAAGGCCCCCATCTTGTGGACGTTCTTCAGGTAATCGGGGTTCTCAAAGAGGGTCTTGGTGAGGAGGTAGACCACATTGGGGTCGACATCTGCCCTCACCGCCAAGAAGTTGGGCTGAGCTATGGAGCGGACAGGTTTCGTCTGGCCGGGATAGGTATTGGCTGGGATGATGTAACGGAAACCAGGATAGGCGGTGTTCTTGTTGATCTTCTCCAGCTGCTCATCGGTGAACTCCAGGATCACCACCTCCCCGCTCAAGGTGGCGAAGATATCGGTAACCGCAGCCACAGGGGGCCCTGCACAGAGGTTCGCACCCTCTATCCTCCTGTCCTTCATCGCCTTGGCTGACTCGAAATAGCCGAGGTATTCAGGCTTGATGTCCTTAATGGACATCCCCAGACCCTTCATGATGGTGAGCCCTGAACGCTCGGTACCGCTTCCGGCCCTGCCGATGGAAAACCTGAGACCCTTAATATCGGTCACCGTCCCGGTCTTCACTTTGCTCTTGAAGATCACGAAATGCTCCACGTTGGGCCAGAGCATGGTGATGGCCCGAAGTTCCTTGTAAGGCTTGCCCTTGTATATCCCGATGCCGTTCCAGGCCATCTTCCCGAAAAGCCCCTGCAGGATGGCCAGCTCCACCTCCTTCCCCCTGAGCATGTTGACGTTCTCGCCGGAGCCGGCTGAGGTGATCGCCTGGACCTGGATCCCGTGCTTTTTCACCAGCCTGATCGTCCAGAGGGAGGCCATTCCGACACCCATCGGATAGTAGGTTCCGCCCGTTGTGGCCGTGGCGATCACCAAAGAGATGGTCTTTTTCTCCTTAGCGGATGTCCCGGTGGGGAAGGCGATAACGGTCAGCACAAACAGAAGAACGATGGCCAATGCCATAAAACCTTTCTTTTTCCTCCAAAACATCTCAACCCCCTCCTTTCTTGTTTTTTGGCTCCCCAGAGCCTCCCTCTTTATATGGGAATACCCGTTTTCTGTCAAGAAGGGGAAAGGGGGGTGGAATTAACCAGTTTTGTTGACACAAAGATGGCAAGAACATAAAATATTTTTTGAAAAACTTTCGGGAGGGGTGGCGATGGTCCCTCGAGAAATAGAGGAAAAGGTGAAGAAATTGAGGAAGGAGATCGAATACCACAACTACAGGTATTACGTCCTGAACGATCCGGTCATCTCCGACCCCGAATACGATGCCCTTATGAGGGAACTGGAGGAACTTGAGCGGCAGTACCCCGAACTCATCACCCCCAACTCCCCCACCCAGAGGGTTGGGGCCCCTCCGGTGGAGGAGTTCGGTACGGTAGTTCACACCATTCCCATGCTCAGCCTCGCCAATGCCTTTGATGAGCGGGAGGTGATAGAGTTCGACCAGCGGGTGAAACGGTTTCTCAGGACCGAGGAGGAGATAGAGTACGTGGCGGAGCCGAAGATGGACGGGGTGGCGGTGGAGGTGGTATATGAGCGGGGGGAGCTTGTGGTGGGCTCGACCAGGGGTGACGGTTATCAGGGGGAGGATATAACGCAGAATATCCGCACGATAAAGACCATTCCCCTCATCTTGGTGGACGAAGAAGAGGAGGTGCCGGAGAAGATCGCGGTGAGGGGAGAGGTATACATGGAGATAGAGGACTTCAAGAAGCTGAACTGGATGAGGGAGGAAAGGGGTGAACCCCTCTTCGCCAACCCCCGGAATGCCGCTGCCGGCTCCCTCCGCCAGCTCGACCCCTCGATCACCGCCCAGAGGCCCCTGAAAGTCTATTTCTACGCGGTGGGGGAGGTAGTGGGGAGGGAGTTCGAGAGCCAGTGGGAAGTGCTTCAGACCCTTCCCAAATGGGGCCTGCGGGTGAACCCGATGGTGGAGCTCTGCCCCAACATCCTGAAGGCGATCGACTATTACCGTCACATCCTGGAGGTGAAGGACGAGGTACCCTATGAGATGGACGGGGTGGTGCTTAAGGTCAACAGCTTCGAGCTTCAAAGGCGCTTGGGAGAGGTCTCCCGCAGCCCTCGCTGGGCGGTCGCCTTCAAGTTTCCCGCCCATGAGGCGACGAGCCAGATCCTCGACATCGTGGTGCAGGTCGGCCGTACCGGAGTCCTCACCCCTGTGGCGGTCCTCAGGCCGGTGCAGGTGGGAGGGGTGGAGGTGAAGCGGGCGACGCTGCACAACCAGGACGAGATAGACCGAAAGGACGTCCGCATCGGAGACCACGTGCTTGTGCGCCGGGCAGGGGACGTGATCCCCGAGGTGGTGAAGGTGATAAAGGAGCGTCGTACAGGGAAGGAACGGAAGTTCAGGATGCCGGAGAGGTGCCCGGTATGCGGCTCGGAGGTGGTGAGGCTTCCCGGGGAGGTGGCTTTCAGGTGCGTGGGCCTCTCCTGCCCTGCGCAACTCAAAGGGCGCATCCGCCATTTCGCCTCCCGCAGGGCGATGGACATAGAGGGCCTGGGGGTGAAGCTGATAGATCAATTGGTGGATAAGGGCCTGGTGAAGGACCTCTCGGACATCTACTACCTCACCAAGGAGGAACTGGCAGGGCTTGAGCGGATGGCGGATAAATCGGCCCAGAACATCATCGACGCCATCGAGAGGAGCAAGAAGACCACCCTCGCCCGCTTCCTCAACGCCCTGGGGATAAGACTCGTGGGGGAGCATCTCTCGCAGGTCCTGGCAGAGAGGTTCTCCCTGGAGCAACTCTTCACCGTCACCGAAGAGGAGCTCATGGCCGTGCCGGAGATAGGGCCTGAGGTGGCCCAGAGCGTGGTCCGCTTCTTCCGGGACGAGAGAAACCGGAAGACCATAAAGAGGATCCTTGAGGCAGGGGTGAGCTTCGAGGAGGCTGCGAGCGAGGAAGAGAGACCCTTAGAGGGGAAGGTCTTCGTCTTCACCGGTGCCCTGGAGAGCATGACGCGGGAGGAGGCCAAAAACCTGGTGGAACGCCTGGGGGGGAAGGCCGCCTCCAGCGTGAGCCGGAAGGTAGATTACGTGGTGGTCGGAAAGGACCCGGGATCAAAGTACGATAAGGCAAGGGAACTTGGCCTCACCATCATCGACGAAGAGGATTTTAAGAAGTTGGTGGACCTTACAGAGTGAAGGAGCTCCTTTTAAAGAATAAAACCATCGCCGTAGTTGATGATGAACCTGACATCGTGGAACTTGTCTCCTTACATCTCCGGCGGGCGGGATTCGAGGTAGAAGGTTTTTACAGTGGAGGAGACTTCCTGAGCTTCCTCCAGAGAAAGATCCCCGATCTGGTGGTACTCGACCTGATGTTGCCAGATATAGATGGCCTTGAGGTATGCAAATACCTGAGGTCTAATGAACGCTACCGCTCTATCGCCATCATCATGCTTACGGCTAAAGCTGAAGAGGAAGATCGTATTGTGGGTCTGGAGCTTGGGGCGGATGACTATGTTGTGAAGCCCTTTTCCCCTAAGGAACTGGTGGCCCGAGCGAAGGCCGTGTTGAGGAGAGGTATACCTCAAAATGGAGAGGGCGGGGTCTGGATAGGAGGTATCCTGTACGTAGATTTCAGCAGATACGAGGCCTCGCTCAAGGGCAAAAGAGTGGAGCTGACCCCTACGGAGTTTAGGATCCTGAAGATCCTCAGCGGAAGAAAGGGCTGGGTCTTCAGCAGGGGACAATTGCTCGATCTGCTTTGGGGTAATGAGAAGGCGGTGACCGAGCGCACCATTGATGTGCACATCAAGAAGTTGCGGGAGAAACTCGGGGAGGCCGGTTCCTTCATTAAGAGCGTCCGGGGAGTGGGGTACAAGCTGGAGGAGGAGTGAAGGGTTCCATATTTGGGCAAATCTTTGGGGGACACCTCATAATCATTCTACTTCTTACTCTTTCCTTTGGCCTTTCCATTTCTCATCTGATAGAAAGCTTCTCCTTTGATCTTCTCAAGAGACACCTGAAAAATCTTGCTTACGGATTAAGACCTCAAGTCCAGGGCCTTATTCTCCGCGGGGATTACGGGACCCTCAATTCCCTCGCCAGAAAAGTGGGGGAGACTACCGGAGTAAGGATCACCATAATAGATCCCCAAGGGGTCGTATTGGCCGACTCAGAAGAAGATCCCGCTTTTATGGAAAATCACGGTGACCGGCCTGAGGTGATAATGGCCATGGCCGGAAGAGTGGGCAGTTCACTCCGTTGGAGTGCAACCCTCAAAGAGGAGATGCTCTACGTAGCCATCCCCATGAAGCTGACGGAAGGGGTGGCCGTTCTTAGAACCAGCTTTTTCTTGAGGGACGTAAACCAGTTCCTTGGCGCCTTCAAGAAGAGGGTAACTGCAGTAGCTGTAGCTTTGGGCCTGTTTTCCCTCATTTACGCCTTTTTCTCTTCTAAAAGGCTATCCGATCCCATCAAAGAATTGGTGCAAGCTACCTCACGCGTGGCCCAGGGGGACTTTGACGCAAGGGTCCTGCCGAAGGGCAGGGGTGAGTTGGGAGAACTGGCCGAACGCTTCAACGAGATGGCCGCAAAGTTAAAGGAGCTCTTTCAGGAAAATCTGCAGAGGAAGGAAGAACTGGAGAGGATCTTTTCTTCATTAGAGGACGGATTACTGGTACTGGACAGAGAGGGGAAGGTGATCCTTTTCAATAAGAAAGCACAAGAGATTCTGAAGGGAAAGGAACTTTCGGATAGATCCTTCTGGGAGATTGGCGATCCCGCCTTTCGAGAAACCATAAGCAGGGTGAGGAAGACCGAAGGGAACCTGACAGAGGAGCTGGAGATAAGTGGAGGGGTCTTCCTCTTAAGCGCCACCTACTTAGCAACGACTGGCCAGATACTGGTGCTACTTCACGACATTACTCATTTGAAGAGGATGCAGGAGCTAAAGCGTGATCTTGTGGCAAATGTCTCACACGAGCTGCGGACTCCTCTGACCGCCATTAAGGGGTTCCTCGAGGCCTTTGAAGATGAGGACTCCAGGGAAGCAAGATCACATTATCTCGAGATAATAAAGAAGCACGTGGATAGGCTCACTAACATCGTCCAAGATCTCTTGGTGCTTTCGGAACTGGAGGACAAGAAGACGAAACTCGATTTAGAGGATGTAGACCTGAAGGCCCTCCTTCAAGAGGTCCTGAGACCCTTCGAGGAGAAAGTGAAGAAAAAGGGCCTTTCCCTAAAGGTGGATTTCGATCCCGGCCTCCCCCCCATAAAAGCTGATCCCTTCAGGCTGCAGCAAGCCTTCTTCAACCTCATTGACAATGCTGTAAAGTATACTGAGCAAGGAGAAATCCGCATCTCCACCAGGGGGAAAGCGGGTCATGTAGAGATAGAAGTGGCTGACACGGGGATAGGAATCCCGGAGGAACACCTCCCGAGGATATTTGAGCGCTTTTACGTGGTGGACAAATCTCGCTCCCGTCGCCTGGGTGGCACGGGCCTTGGGCTCTCGATAGTGAAGCACATCGTGTTGCTGCAAGGGGGAGAAATAGATGTAGAAAGCACCCCCGGAGTGGGAACCCGTTTCAGGGTTCGCCTTCCCCTCTAAGGAGGAAAAAGGCCCTTTTGCCTTCACAGCCGTCCAGCCTCAAGGATCAAAGCAATTCCTTAACGAAAAATTAACAGAGGGTTTATCCTTCCTTAACACAGGGGGTCTATTTATCTCTGAAAAACCACAAGGAGGTGAAACATGAAAAAGTTGCTGGGACCTTTGGCGGTTTTGGTTCTGGCGGGGTTCGCCCTGGCCGGGGAAAGAATAGTTCTTCAGGGCTCCACCACCGTCTTTCCCATCGCCCAGAGGTGTGCGGAGGAGTTCAGGAGACTGCATCCGGAGGTGAACATCTCCGTCAGGGGTGGAGGAAGCGGTGTGGGGATCGCTGGGCTCATTGACGGCACCTGTGACATCGCTGATGCCTCCCGCCCCATGAAGGAGAAGGAGATCGAGAAGGCCAGACGGCAAGGCTTCACCCCGAAGGAGTTCGTCATCGCCAGGGATGCCATCGCTGTGATCGTCCACCGGACAAACCCCTTGGAGGGGATGACCCTTGAGGACCTGAAGAAGATCTATTCTGGCCAGATCACCAACTGGAAGGCCCTCGGAGGGCCTCACCGCAGGATCGTGGTGGTCTCCAGGGACTCTGCCTCAGGGACCTTTGAGACCTTCAACAAGCTCGTGCTGAGGGAAGCCCGCCTCACCCCTCGTGCCCTCTATCAGGCCTCCAACAAGGCGGTGCTCCTGACAGTGGCCAAGTCCAAAGGGGCCATCGGCTATATCGGCCTGGGTTACCTCACCGGGGAAGTGAAGGCCTTAAAAGTAGAAGGCGTTTACCCTTCCAGGGAAACGGTCCTTAAGGGGACCTACCCCTTGCAGAGGCCGCTTTTCATGTACACCAGGGGAGAACCCAGAGGGGTGGTGAGGGAGTTTATCCAGTTTGTGCTCTCCGAGAGGGGCCAGAAGATCGTAGAGGAGGTGGGTTTCATCCCCGCCAAGTAGGGGCAGATCGGAATGAGGAGAAGGTGGGAGCGGCTGATGGAATGGGCCCTGGGGTTGGTGGCCCTCTCTTGTGTTATCGCCCTGGCTTGTATCCTTTTGTTCCTCTTCAAAGAAGGGGAGGGAATCATCGGGATTGTAGGGCTTGGCGACTTCTTCTTTGGCAAAAGCTGGTCCCCGACCTCAGAGCCCCCCTCCTTCGGCATCCTCCCCCTGATCTGGGGATCCCTGATGGTGACCGCAGGGGCCCTTGCCTTCAGCATCCCCATGGGGCTGGCCTTAGCCATCTACATAGCGGAGGTGGCCCCTACGAAGGTCAGGGATCTCTTGAAGCCCGCCGTTGAGATCCTGGCAGGGATCCCATCGGTGGTTTTCGGCTTCTTTGGGATGGTGATCTCGGGGCCGCTCCTTCAGATCCTCTTCGACATACCCACGGGCCTCTGCGCCCTTAATGCCTCGTTCCTCCTGGGACTCATGGCCCTGCCCACCATAGTGAGTATCTCGGAGGACGCCCTTTCTGCCATCCCCCGAACCTTCGAAGAGGCCTCCTTGGCCCTGGGCGCCACCCACTGGCAGACCATAAGGCATGTGCTTCTTCCCGCTGCCTCCTCCGGCATCATCTGTTCCTTCATCCTGGGGATGGGGCGGGCCATCGGTGAGACCATGACGGTCCTGATGGTCGCGGGCAACGCCCCAATCTTCGCCACCTCTTATCTCGAACCCATACGGACCCTCACGGCCACAATCGCGCTGGAGATGGGGGAGACGGTGAAGGGGTCGCCGCACTACAGGGCCCTCTTCGCCATAGGGGCTGTGCTCTTCCTCATGAACCTGTTTTTCAACGTGGTTGCCGAACGGATGAGGGAGGGCTTCAAGGAGCGGTTCCGATGATCTCCAGGATCGCCCAGGAGCGGATGTGGTTTGCCACCTTCAGGATCGCAGCCCTGACCGTCCTCCTCTTCCTCTTCGCCTTCCTTCTGATCCTGTCCCTTAAGGGAGCAAGGGTGATCAACTGGGAGTTCCTCACCCAGTCCCCGAGGGAGGGGATGACCGAGGGGGGGATCTTTCCCGCCATCCTGGGCACCCTCTACCTCAGCCTGGGGGCGGTCCTTCTGGCCTTCCCCGTAGGGGTGATGACCGCCATCTACCTCACCTTCTACGCCCCACGCAATCCTTTGACTCAGGCCATAAGGGTGAGCATAAGCAACCTGGCCGGGACCCCCTCCATCGTCTTCGGACTCTTCGGCCTCGCCCTCTTCGTCAAGACCTTCGGTTTCGGGGTCTCGATCCTCTCCGGGGTCCTCACCCTGGGGTTGCTGGTCCTTCCCATCGTCATCAGGGCCTCAGAGGAGGCCCTGAGGGCAGTCCCGCAGGAGTTTATTGAAGCAAGCTACGCCCTTGGGGCCACGAAGCTTCAGACCATCCGCAGCGTGGTGCTCCCTGCGGCCTCGGGGGGGATCCTTACAGGGGTGATCCTTTCCCTCGCCAGGGCTGCAGGAGAGACCGCCCCAATTCTGTTCACCGCCGCCTCCTTCTACACCACAGAGCTACCAAAATCGCCCTTTGATGAAACCCTTGCCCTGCCCTTCCATATCTTCGCCCTCATGACCGAGGGGACCGCCCCTGAAGCCCATACAAGGATCGCCTTTGGAGCTACCCTGGTGCTCCTGGCCCTGGTGCTTTCGCTGAACCTTGTAGCCATCATCCAGAGATACCGCCTCCAGAGGGGGAAGAGATGGTAGAGAAGCCCAAGATCGTGGTGGAAGACCTCAATTTCTGGTTCCGGGACCTTAGGGTCCTGAAGGGGGTGAGCCTGAAGATCCCCGAAAACAAGATCACCGCCATCATGGGCCCCTCTGGCTGTGGCAAATCGACCTTTCTCAGGTGCCTCAACAGGATGAACGACCTGATCGAAGGGGCGAAGTTGCAGGGAAGGGTCCTCCTTGACGGTGAGGAGATCTACGGGGAAGGTGTTGACGTCTTTGAGCTGCGCAAGAGGGTGGGCATGGTCTTTCAGAAGCCCAACCCCTTGCCCAAATCCATCTTTGAGAACGTAGCCTATGGTCTGAGGCTCCACGGCATGAAAGACGAGATAGAGGAGCGAGTGGAACGGGCATTGAAGGACGTCAACCTCTGGGAAGAGGTAAGGGACAAGCTTTCAAGGAGCGCCTTTGAACTGTCCGGAGGGCAGCAGCAGCGGCTATGTATCGCCAGGTGTCTGGTCCTCGAACCGGAAGTGCTGCTGCTGGACGAGCCGGCCAGCGCCCTCGATCCCGTCTCCACGGCGAAACTGGAGGAGTTGCTCAACAAGCTCAAGGAGCGGTACACCATCGTCATAGTCACTCACAACCTGCAGCAGGCGGCAAGGATTTCGGACCTGGTGGCCTTTATGTACCTGGGCGAGATCGTGGAGTTCGGGGAGACCGCCCGGGTGTTCACCAATCCCAAAGACGAAAGGACCGAACGCTACCTTACGGGTAGGTTCGGTTGAAGGAGGAAAAGATGCTCAGGGAAGAACTCCACAGCTTGCAGGAGCGACTCTTGGAAAGCGCAACCCTGGTGGAGAGCATGATAGAGAAGGGCATAAGGGGCCTCAGCGGGAGGGATCGTGACCTTCTCCTTCAGGTGATGGAAGAAGATGAGACCAGGGAGAACGAGATCGAAGTGGAGATTGAAGAGAGCTGCATCGAGCTCCTTGCCCGTTATCAGCCCCAGGCCAGGGACCTGAGGGGCATCCTGATGATCCTGAAGATGAACAACGACCTGGAGAGGATGGGAGATGAGGCGGTTAACATCGCAGAAAGCTCCCTCTTTCTCATAGAGAGGCCCCCCGTGAAACCCCTAATAGACATCCCCCGAATGGCCCAGGAGGCCATGGGGATGCTGAGAGACAGCCTTTCTTCTCTCATAAGGGAGGATACGGCCCTTGCCAGCAGCGTCTGTCAGCGGGACGACGTGGTGGATAGCCTTAGAGATCAAATATTGAGGGAGCTCATCACCTACATGGCCTCCGATCCCTCGACCATAGAGCGGTCGTTACATCTTCTCAGGATCTCCCGTAGCCTGGAACGTATTGCAGACCTCTCCACCAATATCTGCGAGGATGTGATCTACATGGTAGAAGGAAAAGTGATAAAACATCATAGGTTCGTGAAAGAAGAAGATTAGAAGGAGTATCAGCCCTGATGAGCAGGCGACATCCCCCTCCCTTACCGGCAACCTCTAAATTTTATACTTGACATAAATTGCTTTTATGTAATATGGTTCACATAGGAAAAGGGGATTTTTAAATCTTTGGGCCGGAAAGGAGGGGAGGATGAAGGTTTCGAGAAGGCAATTTCTGAAGTTTTGTGGGCTTTCAGGGGTGGCCCTGAGCGTCTCGCCGACGCTCTTGCCGAAGTTCGCTGAGGCGCTTGAGAGGGCCCTCGGTGGCAATCCTCCTGTCATCTGGATCCAGGGAGCAGGTTGCACGGGTTGCTCGGTATCGCTGCTTAACGCGGTCTCCCCTGACATTCAGGACATCCTGCTCAAGATCATCAGCCTCAAATTCCACCCCACCGTGATGGCTGCCCAGGGAGAGACGGCCATAGATTACGCCAACGAGGTGGCCAGTAAGTACAAGGGCAAGTTCTTCCTCGTCGTGGAGGGTGCCATCCCTACAGGGAGCCATGGCGCCTTTTGCGTGGTGGGCGAAAAGGGCGGCAAGGAGGTCACCATCGTCGACTGGACCAAGGATCTGGCCAAGAAGGCCGCGGGAGTGCTGGCTTTCGGCACCTGTGCTGCCTATGGAGGGCTCCCCGCTGCCAAGCCCAACCCTACCAATGCCAAGGGGGTGGGTGACATCCTCAAGGAGGCTGAGATCAGGACACCCTGTATCAACGTCCCCGGCTGTCCGCCCCACCCGGATTGGATGGCTGGAACCATTGCCCATGTCCTGCTCTACGGCATGCCGGAACTTGACGAGGTCGGACGTCCTGTCCTCTTCTACGGCTCCCTGGTCCACGACAACTGCCCTTACCGCTCCTACTTCGAAGAGGAGGAGTTCTGCGAACACTTCGGCGAGACGGGCTGCCGGTACGAACTCGGCTGCAAGGGCCCCATGTCCCACTGCGACTCCTGGAAGAGGAGGTGGAACAACGGGGTCAATTGGTGTGTAGAGAACGCCCTGTGCATAGGCTGTACGGAGCCCAACTTCTGGGATGAATTCGCACCGCTTTACGAGCCCAGTTAAACCATAAAGGAGGTCTTCGTCATGGCCAGGATCAGCATAGACCCCGTAACCAGAATAGAGGGACACCTCAAGATAGAGGTCGACGTAAAGGGGAGAAAGGTCAAGAACTCGTGGAGTCATGGCTTGCTCTTCAGGGGCTTTGAGTTGATCCTCAAGGGGCGGGACCCTCGGGACGCCGTTCAGATCACCCAGAGGATATGCGGCGTTTGCCCCACCGCCCACGGTACCGCTTCGTCCAGGGCCCTGGACGCCGCCTTTGGGGTGAAGCCCCCTACCAACGGCCGCATCATAAGGAACCTCATCCTCGGGGCCAACTATATCCAGTCCCACATCCTCCACTTTTACCACCTCGCGGCCCTCGACTACGTGAAGGGCCCTGGGGTCTCCCCCTTCATCCCGCGCTACGAGGGTCCGGACATCTATAGGCTACCCCCTGCTGTGAACCAGAAGGCGGTGGAGGGCTACCTCAAGGCCCTGGAGATGAGGAGGAAGGCCCAGGAGATGCTCGCCATCTTCGGCGGCAGGATGCCCCATGTACAGGGGTTCATCCCCGGAGGGGCGACAGAGCCGGTGACCCCCGACAAGATCGTCAATTACTACTGGAGGCTCCAAGAACTCAAAGAGTTTATCGAGAAGGTATATCTGCCCACCGTCTATGTCGTGGGAAAGGTCTATAGCGAGCTCTTCGAGGTGGGGAGGGGCCACAGGAACGTCCTCTCCTACGGGGTCTTCCCGCTGGACGACGAGGAGAAGGACTTCCTGCT
>Ga0180301_10003889_pt1 | contig 11601 bp, 9 predicted proteins | sample GuaBasSediGuay16_FD_121797 | JGI IMG/M metagenome (GOLD analysis project Ga0180301, IMG submission 121797) | Subseafloor sediment microbial communities from Guaymas Basin, Gulf of California, Mexico - Guay16, Core 4569-2, 12-15 cm | ecosystem: Environmental > Aquatic > Marine > Hydrothermal... | reverse complement strand
TCGGGGACCCTTATAGTGAACTGTACGCAATAATCCTCCCTGCTGTACTTCTTGCCCAGAAACTCCATGAAGATCTCCCTGAGGTCTTTGTGGAGCGGCAGGTATCCGATGGGGGTTTTCACGGCATCCACCAGGTCCTTAACCCTGGCTGCCATCCAGCGGAGCCATACCACCTTGTCCAGCTTGTGATTGAGCCATCTCCCTTCGCTGTCTTTAAGGAAGTAGTTCACAGCGAAGATCTTAGGCGGCCTCTTCAGCTCTCTTCCGAAGCGAAGGTAGTTCCTCAGATACTCACCTAAGGGGACGCTTAGGAAATCAAGGATAGCCATGGGGTTGAACTGCCTCACCCCTTCCTTGCCCAGAGTGGCGGCGGTGGTCTCAGATTCTAGGGATGCCCCCATGGTTATGACCCCGTGCTCCCACGAGAGAGATTCTCTCACCGGCGGCCATGTGTCCTTATCCCTGCCGCCGAAGACGAAACCGCCAACCTCCACCCCCTCCCTGCTCTCAAGCCCCTGCCGGTCAAGGTTTCTGAAGTGGATGAGGTCCACGGTGAAGCGGGCGTTCTTATGAGAGGGGGGTATCTCTACTCCTGCCTCATCCTTCTTCCCCCTCCACCACTTCCCTGAGTGGTTTTCTCCCTCATCGGGTATCTCTGTTCCCATACCGCTCCAGTAGGGTCTGCCGCCGCTTATGAGGACGTTGGAGAATATGATCTCAACGGGGTCGTGGAGGACTTCCCAGATGAGAGGGTCGTCATCCTGGTTCACACCTTGTATGATCCCGAAGACCCCCTTCTCCACATTCACCGCCCTGGCCACACCGTCTACATTCCTTATAAAAGAGAGGTCGTCTCCGACTACGCTCTCGAAGGGATTCATGGCGGTGGAGGTCTTCCCACACATGGATGGGTAGGCCCCGGTGAGGTAGACCCCATCCATTTTCCCCACCCTGAAGAGGGCCATGTGCTCCGAGAGCCATCCCTCATCCACTGCCCTTTTTATAGTGAGGCGGAAGGCTAGCTTTTTGAGCCCTATGGTGTTCCCGCCGTACTGGGTATTAACGGAGTAGACGCATTCCTCCTTCAGGTCTATGTATATTCTTCTCTTATCGATGTTTCTAGAGGTCTTTCTCTCGTCCAATTCCCCAGCGGAGTGGAGGAACTTCATGAACCTTGCCCTCGGGCCCTGCCGAACAAACTCCTCGTACCCCCTCCTGTATAGTATAAAGTCGCTGTGGGCTACGTAGGAGGAGTCGGTTATCTGAAGGGCGGGTATGGTGAATACGGACCTGGGGGGGCCCAGAACGAAGAAGCATATATAGAGCTCCTTTCCCCTTGAGGCCCCCCGCATCAGCTCCACTATCTCTTCTACGGCCTCCCTTCGCTCCTTCGTCCTAATATAGGGACCCAGATCCTCCCCTTCATCCACGAGTATGGCCGTCCTCTCCTTATCCCTAGCCTGGTCGTAGTAGCCGTCAAAGTGCACGGTGTGCCCCGGGGTGGCAAGTGGCTTCTCCTCCCCACTCTCAAGGGCCCTTTTTCTTATGTATTCAACATCCTCCTCTGAATCGGTGGCAACGAAAACCCTCTCCGGGGAGAGAAGATCCACCGCCCAGCTTACAAACCGGTGAAGGTCTGGGTTGTCTATTCTTCTCAGCTTTTCAAGCTCCCCGGGGTGGTCCCGAAGGGTAGCTCTCATGGGGTGTTTTAATTGCTACATGGTGTATAAACCTTGTCATTCTCCCCCATCCAGGTGGTTAAGTGGAGGCTGAGGTCACATTCAAATAAATGGTAGGACATCCCCCCATCATGCAAGTAGCCGTTCTCTTCTCGGGGGGTAAGGATTCTGCCTACGCCCTCCACTGTGCCCTCACAAATGGATTTGATGTGGGAGAGCTTCTGGTCCTTAAACCGTCTGATCCGGCATCCTGGCTCTTTCACGTCCCGGGGGAGGAGGCACACAGGTCCTTTGAGGAGCTAACCGGGATACCTGTCAAGGTGGTTGAAACGGGGAGTGAGGAGCTCAAGACGCTTAGGGAGGAGTTCAGGAGGCTTAAGGAGGAGGGCTACTACGGTGTTTACACCGGTGCGCTTCTGTCGGATTACCAGAGGATAAACTACAACCAGGCCGCCTACTCCGAGGGGCTTGTACTTTTCTCTCCACTGTGGAGGAAGAATCAGGAGGAGTACATGAGGCACCTCGCCGCCTCAGGTTTCACCTACACACTTCTGACGATAACAGCCGAGGGACTCCCTCCAGAGCTCCTTGGGGCCGAGATAGGCGAGGAGGAGGTGGAGAGGATAATATCCCTCTCCAGGAGGTTCGGTTTCAACCCATCTTTTGAGGGCGGTGAAGCCGAGACCCTCATTCTCTCCGCACCGCTGTTTAGGAAGAGGCTCCAGGTTGAGGGGGAGGTTGAGGAACTGGGCCCGGCCTCCTACAGGCTTCAGATACGCGAGGTGAGGGTTTTATGATTCTCAAGAACATAAGGTACATCATAACGCAGGACGATGAAAGGAGGATTATGGAATGGACTGACATAAGAATGGAGGAGGGGCTTATTAGGGAGATAGGAAGAGAGCTCAGCCCGGGGAGGGGGGAGGAGGTTGTTGACCTCTCTGGAAAGATAGCCCTTCCAGCCTTTATAAACGCCCACAATCACACCCCAATGGTGCTCTTCCGCGGATATGAGGACGACAGACCTTTAAAGGAGTGGCTCCAGAGGATGTGGGCGAAGGAGGGGAGGCTGACTGGGAGGGTGGCCCGGGCCGGGGCGAAGCTCGCCCTTCTGGAGTCCCTCTCCCACGGGATAGCCACAACGCTGGACATGTACGAGGCGGAGGAGGTGGCGAAAGCAGCTCTGGAGGTGGGTGTGAGGGTTGCCACGGCTCCTCCCCTGATATCCGTTTTTGCACCGGCGGAGGAGAGGCTCAAAGCCACGGAGAGGTTCCATCGCAACTATAGAGGGAACCCCTATGTTCTTCCTGTTGTCAACCTCCACTCCGTTTACACCAACGACGAGGATGCCATAAGGAGGGCTGCTGAGCTCTCAAAGAGGCTGAAGGTACCCCTCCACATTCACGCCTCTGAGACAAGGGAGGAGATATACGAATGCAGGAAGAAGACAGGTAAACTCCCAGTTGAGTATCTTGACTCTCTGGGTGCGGTGTGGGAGAGGAGCGTTCTGGTGCACCTGGGCTGGGTTGCCCGGTGGGAGATAAACATTATGGCGGAGAGGGGGGCCAAGGCGGTCCACTGTCCGTCGTCCAATATGAAGCTGGGGACCGGCGGCTTCTTCCCCTACCCAGTATTCAGGGAGAGGGGGATAACGGTTGGCCTCGGGACGGACTCCGCAGCGTCAAACAACACCCAGGACCTCTTCAGGGAGATGAGGATGATGGCGCTCATCCAGAAGCACCAGTATTGGAACTCTTCTATTGTCACAGCCCAGGATGCATTGGATGTGGCCACGAGGGGTGGGGCGGAGGTTGTGGGGATAAAGGCAGGGAGGATTGAGAAGGGCTACCTCGCTGACATCACAGTTCTTGACGTGACCCGGGGGATGCTTCCACTCCGAAGGGACAATCTCATCTCTAACATCGTTTACTCTGTTGCGGGGGACGCCGTGGAGAGGGTCTATGTGGGGGGTGAAGAAGTCTACAGAAGGGGGTCGGAGAAGTTCGCCAGAATGTACAAGGAAGCCCTAGAGGAGGCGGAGGAGTTCCTCTCCTCTCTTTAGAGGCGATCTCTCCTCTGCTCTACTTTCAGCGTCCTCAGCCTGTTTATAGCGGCTGCAAGGTCAACGCCCCTGAAGGCGGCGTAGGCACCGCTCACGAAGGGTCCGATAACGTCTAGTCCCTCTCTTCTCACGTCATCAACTACCCTCTCCACAACCTCCCTCAAGCTCCTCCTCCCGTCCATATACCTGGTGGAATAGTATATGGCATCTCCAATAGCTCTTGTCTGGGCGGTGTCAACGATCTGCTCCACAGAGCTTAAGTCTATCTCCTCCCTGCCGAAGAGAATGGTGTCCTCCCCTTTCGCCTTTATCTTCACCGCCTTCCTCCCCCGGGAGGGATCAAAGCTCTCCTTAAGCGGTATTCTCTCCGAAACCTCCCCGAAGGTCTCACCCCCCTCAAACCTCCTCCCGCTGGGATACCTCTCCGCAACCTCCCGAGCCCTCTCAGTTAGGTCCTGAGGGAGGAACTCAACCATACATATTACCCTATCCGCCACGTCCAGATAGTCACCTGACCCACCCAGAACGAGTATGGTTGAAACCCCCCTCTCCCGGTAGAGTTGTCTCACCTTGTCTATAAAGGGGGTTATTGGCTCAATCTCCTTGGGGACAAGCTCCTGCATCCTTCTGTCCCTTATGAGGAAGTTTGTGGCGGATGTGTCCTCATCCATTAGCAGAAGCGTTGCCCCTGCCTCAAGGGCCTCCATAATGTTGGAGGCCTGGGATGTGCTTCCAGAGGCGTTCTCTGTTGAGAACTCCCTTGTATCCACCCCCCCGGGGAGTTCGGAGATGAAGGGGGAGATGTCAACCTTCTCCACCCTCCTTCCGTCCTCCGCCCTTATCTTAACCGCACTCTCCAAAGACACAACGAACTCCCTTCCATCCCCGGGGATGTGGTTGTAAACACCGTTCTGGATAGCAGATAAGAGGGTGGACTTGCCGTGATAGCCACCTCCCACAATGAGGGTCACCCCCTCCCCGATCCCCATCCCAGTGAGGGTGCCGTGATTTGGTGTGTCCAGCTCCACCCTCATGGAGGGTGGGGAGCGGAAGGGCACCGCTCTTCCCCTATCCATGGGTCTCGGGTCCACGCCGCTTCTGCGGGGCAGCACCGAACCGTCTGCTACGAAGGAAACTAGGCCCACCTCCCTCAGGCGCTCTCTTATGTGGTCTGCGTCCTCGGAGGTTGTGACGTGTTGAAGGGCGGCCTCTCCGTCCATGTTCCTGTAGAGGAGGGAGTTCTCAACAACCAGAGGGAGGTCGCCGAGGAGGATCTTCTCCGCCTCTCTGCCCAATATCCTCCTCCCCGCCGCGGGAAGAGCCACCTTGAACCTGACCTCCACCATGCCACTACGGAAGACAACTGTAGACCTCTCCAGGATCTCCTGTCCGGGCCTCTCAATAGAGATGGCACCTCTCCTCCTCCCGCCCCCATGTTCCCTTGAGGCCGCATAGAAGCACCTTGTGAGGAAGTCCCTGAAGGCCACCTCCCTGCTCCTTCCTGAGTAGAGCTCTAGGGGATAGCCCGCCTGGGCGATCGCTATGGAGGCCCTCATCCTGCTCGGGGGGGCAAAGGGGTCGCTCTGGACGTGGTCAACCCTCAGGGTGAACCACCCCATATCGTACTCACCCTCAATATCTCTGTAGGCCTTATACCCCCTCCCGTCTATCCTCCTGAGGGTCCTTCTCAGGTCCTCTGCATCCTTCATGCACTCACCTTCCCCGGGGGATAAAAGACCCCCAATATAAACATGAGCGCTTTAAGTTTAAATTCCATCCCACCTATGGATGGAACAATGAAAGACCTAGACCTTAAACGTGAGATATATCTCAAGAGGCTTGAAGACCCCTTTGTGACACTGGGAATTCTCATCCCCTCCAAGGTGGTCCACCGTGGGAGGGAGATACGCCTGAGGGAAGAGATAGCCAGCCTTAGGAGGGAGGCCCTGGAAGGCGCGGAGGGCTGGAGGGGGAGGGCAGTGAAGCTTCTCAAGCTTCTGAAGGAGATGGAAGAGAGGGCTGTTAAGAGGATAGAAGCGGCAGAGGACGAGGAAGGGCTTGAAGAGGCGTTCAGAGAGGCATTGGGGCCTCTTAGGGCCGCCCAGGAGGTGACGGCCCTTCTGGAAGGTGAGGTGTACGAGGAGGCTGAAGAGGAGGACGTGGAGGACCTGAAGAGATGGATGGAGTACATCAGGAAGCTGAAATGAGGGAGAGGATAGCAAATATTTTAAAGGATGATTTCAATTGAGGTAAGCCCATGAAGCCGCAACGCGGAACCAAAGGAGACTTGAGGGCGATTCTTTTTGAGGATAGCTTAGGTGTGGTGCAGTGATGGTTATGGAGCTGGAAGAGATTCTTGGTAGGGTTAGGAGATACAGCAGGTTCAGTGGACGCCCCATTAAAGAGGAGAGCCTCCGCAGGATCTTCAAAATGGCCCGTAGGGCTCCCGCCCCGGGAGGGAGCCTGCCGCTCCGGTTCATTGTGGTCAGAGACGAGGTCCTGAAGAAGAAGCTGGCCGAGGCGTGCGGGAAGAGGATGTTCTTCGCCGAGGCCCCCATAATAGTTGTGGCTGCTGCGCTCCCAGATGAGGCGGAGCCCTTCATGGGGGGATATACGAACTCCTTCCTGCTGGACTCCTCTTCAGCTTTAACACTCCTTACGTTGGCAGCGCAGGAGGAGGGCCTTGGCACCCACTGGACTCTCCATTTCAAGGATGAGAAGATAAGGGAACTCCTCACGATACCAAAGGACGCCCGGGTGGTGGGAGTGACCCCGATAGGGTATCCGGAGGACGAGGGGGAGAGGTACTCCTCAAGCCCCGAGAACATGGTGTTCTACGGTGAGTGGGAGGGCTAGCCCTCAAGGAGCCTTCTCACCCTCTCCGCTACATCTGCGTTGAGCTCGCCGTACTTCACCCGGCGAGCCACGCCGCTGCCGCCGCAGGAGGGGCAGAGCCCTGTTCCGTGGCAGGTGTAACACCTTCCTGTGCCGCTGCAGTAAGAGCACTCCCCGCTCCCTCCGCACCTGGGACAGGTCCCAATACCGCCGCATACGGCACAGCTCCCACCGCTGCCGCCGCAGGAGGGGCAGAGGCCCCGTCCCCCGCAGAAAGCGCACCTGCGGGTCCCCCTGCACATGATGCAGATATCCTCCCCCTCGCAGGTGGGGCAGCGCCCCGTTCCCCTGCAGGAAGGGCATCTGCCGGAGCTCTCCGCAAGGTTCGGATCCTCAAGTAGCGACCACCCTTCCCTTATGAGACCGAGTTTGATCCTCAAGACACCTGCGAGGGCCCCTGCCTCTCGGTCCCCGGGGTTCAATGATATGAGGCGGGAAAACTTCTCCTCAGCCCTTCTTATGTCCCCACTGTTCAATGCTGCCATACCTTCTCTTCTTAAATAATCAAGTGTCACTGGGGAGGGCAGTGGCTTCATGCACTCCACGCAGTAGAGAACCTTATCGTCGTTTGCCGCCCCGCAGTGGGGACAGAGTTTCATCTCTCCCCCGCCTTCAGCGTATAAAGTCTATGCCCAAGCGTCCCTCCATGGTGCCAGGTCTCATGCGGGCCTTGGCCCTGCCGGAGATGAGCTTGGAGGAGACCCCTACAACAACGATCATCACCCTTATTGTGTCTCCCAGCTCCGGCTCGATGTAAGCGCCCCAGATGATGGAGGCGTTTTTCTGTATCTTGCTGTGGACATATTCCGCCACCGCCTCGGCCTCCGCCACGGTCATGCTTTCGCCGCCTGTCACGCACACCAGCGCCCCTGTGGCGGTGGATATGTCGTATTCCAAAAGGGGCGAGCGCAGAGCCTCTTCCACCGCCCTCTGGGCCTTGTCGGAGCCCTCGTCCGACTCCCCGATGCCTATCATAGCCACTCCCCCACCCTTCATGATGGACTTCAGGTCGGCAAAGTCAAGGTTTACAAGTCCAACCTTGGTAATCATCTCAACGATACCTTTGATAGCTCTCATGAGAATCTCATCCGCCACCTTGAAGGCGGCGTTCAGCGGCAGGCGGGGTACAATCTCAAGGAGCTTGTCATTGGGGATGACTATGACCGTATCGGCGAACTGCTCAAGCTCCTGAATTCCCCACTCAGCGTTTTCCATCCTAGCAAGCCCCTCCGCGGAGAAGGGCTTTGTGACTATAGCGATGACAAGGGCCCCCTGCTGTTTGGCAATCTCCGCTATTACCGGTGCTGCACCGGTCCCCGTCCCACCCCCCATACCCGCTGTTACGAAGACCATGTCGGCCCCTGCCAGGGCCTGGGTGATCTCCTCGCGGTTTTCCTCCGCCGCATCCCTGCCTATCCGGGGGTTAGCTCCAGCGCCCAGACCGCGGGTGGTCCTGCGACCGATGAGAATCTTATGAGGGGCGTTTATTGTGAGCAGGTGCTGGGCGTCAGTGTTTATGGCGTAGAGGTCCGCGCCGTAGACGCCCTCCTCCACCAGGCGGTTTATTGTGTTTGAGCCTGCCCCCCCACATCCAACAATCTTTATGTTGGTCTTGAGCCCCTGTAGGATCTTTATGAGTTCCTCGTCCTCTGGGGTGGGGGTGTACAGAGGGGTCTCCACCGGCTCGAACTCCTCCTTTTTCTTCTCCATATCTTCCATTACCTTCCTAGCTACGTCCTTGATGAGGGATTTGTGTGCCACAACCATTCCTCCTGTGCTTTAAAAAGCGGAAAAGTGACCTTGGTATCTAACCTAAAAACCCCCTCATCATTTAAACTTTTTCTTATGTTCCCGGGGGCCTCCCACCCAAAAGGTAATATTTCAGATAAATATGGGAGCCCCATGCTTCTAAGAGGTGGGAAAGAGACCATTGAGGGGTACCTCCTTCTGGGGGGTGGGACGGCTCTCTGGAGCACCATTGAGGTGGCTTCAAAGTACCTGGGAGGGACCTTTACGCCCACCGGAATAGCTGCGGTGAGGTTTGGCCTCTCAAGCATTCTCCTCCTGCCCCTCTTCTGGAAGGCCCTCAGAAGGGACGGTTTGCTCGGGGGTCGGGTCAGGGAGAGGGCCTTCAAGCTCGCCGCCTTGGGGCTCTTTGGCATCACAGGAACCTTCCTCCTCTACCACCTAAGTTTAGACTACATTCCTGCCTCCTCCGCCGCCGTCATCGTCTCCTCTGTCCCGGTCTTTGTAGCCATTCTCTCCGTTTTCCTCTTCAAAGAACACTTCCCACCCATTAAGGCCCTTGGTGTGGCGGGGGGCCTTGCGGGACTCCTTCTGCTTCTTCTCTCCCGGGGAGGGATCGCATACTCCCCCGTAGGATACTCTCTCATCCTCGCAGCCACCCTTCTCTTTTCCCTCTACACCGCCCTATCCCACCCCCTTATGAAGTCCATGGGGGCCGCGGCCTTCACCTCCACAACACTTCTCTTCGGAACGGCTGGCTTTCTGCCCTTCCTCCTTCACCCCTCCTCGGGGGGGATGCTCAGGGGCTCCCCGGGGATGGAGGAGCTGCTCCTCATCCTATACCTAGGAGTTGTGGCTACGGGAGGGGGGTACATTCTCTACTTTGCAGGCCTCTCAAAGGTGAGCCCCGGGGCCGGCTCAACCCTGCTCTTTCTCAAGCCCCCCATAGCGTCCGCCCTGGCGGTGCTCCTTCTGGGGGAGAGGGTAACACTGCCGCTTCTTCTCTCTATTGTGGTGATCTCCCTCTCAGTCTACTTGGTGATATCCTCTCCTTCGAAGAAGATAGAGGGCTAAAATGGCAAGCAGAACCACGGTGAAGAGCACCCCAGGGATTAAGGGGCTGATAACCCCTCCTCCCCCCCCGGGCCGCTCAACAGCTGAGCTGTAGGGGGCTACAGAGGTGTGGGCAAATGTTTTAAGCCCCGCTGGATCCTCTACCCATGCGGTGACCTCCCCCACCTCCGTTGGAGAGAGAGGTATGTTTACCACGGCCTCCCCCCTGCGAAGGCTGCTTCTTGAGAGCCTGTAGGTCTCCTCCACATCCCCCTTTTCGAACGTCACCCCACCCTTCGCAACCGCCAGGTTATCGCTGAAGGTGAGGGTCACAGTGACCCCCTCTCCGGTTCTCTCTATCGTCATGTTGATGGTGGGGGGGTTCTGGTCCCTTATGCTGAGGGTGTAGACTATCTCGGCCTTATTCCCCCAGAGGTCAGTGGCCCTGATGTGCAGAGGATAGCTGAGAAGCACCTCGTAGTCAAGCACGGGGTCCAGAACACCGTTCTCAATGGGGTAGGCGGTGTTGAAGGTGAAGGTGAAGAGCTCTCCCTCCCTCTCCACTACCCTCCAGGAGAGGCCCATATCAAAGGAGACCTCCACCGAATCGATACCTGTGTCGTCTACGACCCTTCCGCTGAAGGAAACCACTGAGGAGTATTCAGCGGTGGGGTCCTCTGGGAATAGGATCGCAATCTGGGGAGGGTTGTACTCCCTCTCCTCCTCTCTAACAAGCAGGACGGTGACCTCATCTGAACCCCTGTTTCCAGAGAGGTCCTCTGCCACAACAACAATACTCCTCTCCCCCGAAGGCTGCCCGTCGGTGTTCAAGGTGACCTCAAAACTCTCCCCGCTCAGGAGCGGGAGGAGGTCCATCTCCCCGAAGTCCCCGCTCAAGTGGAGGTAGGAGATGCCCCAGTCGTCTGATGCCCTTCCCCTCAACACTATCCTCTCCCCCACCTTGAACCTCTCGCCCTCTACAGGGGAGACAATCTCAACCGCAGGGGGTGTGTTGTCCGGCGGAGGGATCACAGTGACCCCGGTACGGTTCTCCCCTACGAGCCCGGCGTTGTCATACACCTCCACCGTTATGTTAACGTCCCCTAGCGGCCAATCCCCCGTTTGGAGGGTGAGGTTGACTGAATCCTCCCGGCCTGAGAGGTTGAGGCTCGCCTCTCCCCCCGGGTGCCTGAACACCGCTCCTTTGAGCTCCACATCATCCTGAGCGGTGAGGCGCAGCTCAACACTCTCCCCCCTCACCACCTCCCCTTCGGTGACCCAAAGAGAAACAGCGGGAGGGACCGCATCCAGGATGTAGCGTACCATGAGGGAGCTGAAAAGCCCTTCTGGGAGAAGAGGGCGTATTTCACCCAGATGGACCCCCTTCTTTTCGCTGTCTCCACGCTTATGTTCCTCAGGGAGCCCCCCTCCTCCGCCCTCACGTCGTCAAACCCTATGAAGCCTCTCTCTTGGGTTCCCTTCAGGTGTCCAGCCAGGTGGAAGGTGGTTGTGAACCTCTTCCCGCAGGGTATGTGGGTGTGGGGAGGGGGTGAAAGGAGGGTAATCTCAGGAGAGGAGTAACCGGGCCAGTTGAGATACCCGCCGGTGGTGAACTCCCCCACCCCTCCCGCTGCTCCTGATGCTCTCAGGAAGTTCGTCCCCTTTCGGAGGTTCAGGGGATACAGCCCCCTCTCTTCAATAATAGCCATCCCAAGCCAGGGCATATAGTTCAGATAGGAGGCGCCTCCTCCAATATACATCTCTGGGTTTACGCCCCCCGGGGCGGGTGAGATGTAAATTGGTCTGCACCACCCGCCCTCAGAGGAGAGGGTGAGGTTATAAATAGGGGTGGTGAAGTTCCTCGGAGCAGTGAGCAGCATGTGGGTGGTGTTCCCTACAACCACCGTTGTCAGCTCCACCCCCTCGGTAAGCCTCCTTAAGGTCACCCTGTAGCGGTAGTGGTTCCAGGGTATGTGGTTCACCTGCGGAAGCAGGTTTATTAGAAGCCCTCCTGCAGGGAGGGAGATGGGCATTATAACGTACGGTTCCCGGCAGAAGAAGATCCACCCAAGCTCCCCACTGGCCCCGTTTCCAGAATACACTGTACTGTTGGCCGGATTGGAAAGGATCACGTTGAGGGGTGGGGAGGGGGGGGGCTGGCTCAGC
>Ga0180301_10003888_pt1 | contig 11602 bp, 10 predicted proteins | sample GuaBasSediGuay16_FD_121797 | JGI IMG/M metagenome (GOLD analysis project Ga0180301, IMG submission 121797) | Subseafloor sediment microbial communities from Guaymas Basin, Gulf of California, Mexico - Guay16, Core 4569-2, 12-15 cm | ecosystem: Environmental > Aquatic > Marine > Hydrothermal... | reverse complement strand
ATTAAAATAGCGTGTAACAAATTAAGTAATATATAGTAATATGGGCCCGTAGCTCAGCTGGACAGAGCATTGGCCTCCGGAGCCAAAGGTCCGGGGTTCAAATCCCCGCGGGCCCGTTACAACAATTAAATTTACTTACTTTCAATGTATAAGAAGCCCAACAGTTATATGCGATTAACTTTACTAGAAACTATGGAAAGGGATAAGCTTTAAATTCGCTGAATTTCGTCCAATATGCTCTTTTGACATGATGAATACCATATAATAAATTAATGCAATTTATTTTGAAATTCTCAAACACTTCCCTCTTAGACATTAAACTTAAACAACTTCATTTTACATAAAGAAGAATTAGAGAATATTTACACATCAATAACATCTAACTTCCAAAACTCCTCTGGACTAAGAGTTTTCCGAGCAGTCCTAAGATTATATGGACAAACTTTTATGCACGTTGAACAGTCAATGGCATTTTCACACCAATAAAGATAGCATTTCTCAACGTCAACGTACCATTTTAATGCTCCTGGATTATTAGATTTACATACTGCCTCAAAGCTAGGCTCATCATCCATTGAAATTGCATTAGCCTCACAATGGATTGCACATAACTTACACTTCCTACAGAAATCCTTCACTCCAAATTCTATGGGCTTATCAGGCTCAAGTGGAAGATCAGTAAATATTTTACATAATCTAACTCTAGGACCATATTCAGGAGTTATTAGTAAACCATTACGTCCCAGCTCACCTAGCCCAGCATCAATTGCTAACGGAATACTTAATGCAGTATCATTTCCACATTGAATAGCATCATACCCCAGATTCCTAATAAACTCACCCATACATGCGAGAATAAAAGCCATTTTAGAGTAACCAACTCCAGTAGCAGCTGCAGCTAAAGCACTAGGTGAAGTTGCAATACCATCAGCATCCATCTCAATGGCTATGACAATGGCATACTCAAATTTATCGTCTATCTCAACACCGTCATAAAGCCAAAGCCTATTGAGCTTACAAATCCCCACAAGAGAAGCCCCAAAAAATTTTGCCGCCCTCTTAACATAAACACTCATTTTATGAGGATCACCAACTTCATACTTAATTTTAGTTAAATCAATTCCAATTGAAGCAGCAGGAGTTCTCTGCAATTTAATTTTCTCCCATGCAAACGCCCCCTTAAAGGCATCATGAACTATCCAAGAAGCATAAGCAAGTGCATAGTCAATTTTTGAATAACCAGCTTTACCCTCATTAATTCGCTCTAAAACTTTTTCATCATACATTTTACGATAACCCTTCCATGAAGGATCCCACATTACTCGCTCAAACACTATGTTTCTAGCATTAAAGCGTTTAAGCCTAGCCTTATCAATAACATAGGGTGGCTTCTCAACATGTCTAACTCTAATTTTGGGAGAAAGCTCATTCCTATTTAATCCTATAGTCCAACCCCTAACACAGTATAAATAAAATTTAATTAATATTTTCCAATTGTTCAGCTATAATGCTCAGAAAATTAAGGCTATGCTCAGTCTACATTCTGGAAGGCGCACTAATACCCATTAAGCTTAAAGTATTCCTCAGAGTTATTCTAACCACATTAACTAAGTGTAATCTAGCATTTCTCAACTCTAATGGCTTAGCTTTCAATACAGGTAAAGCATCATAGAAAGAATTAAACGTCAAAGCCAAAAAGTTAGCATATTCAGTTAAAATCTCAGGTCTTAAGTTATCAGCAGCATCTGCAACAACTTCAGGAAACATTGAAACTTTCAAAATTAATTCTCTCTCTAACCTGTGATTAAGTAAACTTGGATCATATTCTTCTGGTAGGGCATCTACCTTCGCAAGAATATTACATGCCCTAGCATGTGCATATTGTATAAAGGGAGCACTATTCTGCTCAAAGTTTAAAACCCGTTCCCAAGTAAAGGTCATTTTCCTTGAAGGAGTAACACTTAGAAGAGCATAACGAACTGCACCTACACCAATCATCCTACCAATATTCCTAACAGTTTCATCGTCAAGTTTTGGAGAACGCCTTCTAACTTCCTCCTCCGCCCTTTCAATTGCTTCACTTAATATTCTATCAAACTCAACATAGCGGCCACGTCTACTAGACATTTTAAAACCAGGTAAATGAACTAGCTCATATGCAAAATGTATCATGTTTAATGCATAATTCATCTTGCCTAAAGTTGCCAAAGCTATTCTCAATTGAAGCTGAGGTAAAGTTTGATCAACACCAATCACATGGATAACTTTATCAGCATTAAAATGCTCAAATTGCCATAAAGTATAGGCAATATCCCTTGTAGGATATAGAGTTCGGCCATCAGACCTAACTAAAGTAAGCTTTGGAACCTCATATAACTCACTAACACCGAGATCCTTCTTTAAACCCAATGTGATAGCAGCTTTTTCAGCATCAAAAATTAAAGCCCCACCATCAAAATAAGTAAAAGAAGTTCTCTTTAAGGCGTCAATTACAGACTTAACCCTACTACTCCATACAATATCACTTTCCCAATCCCAGCTTTCAACATCAATATTAGCCCTTTCAAACGTCTCTTTAAACCCATCTATACATAACAAGCAAAGCTTTCGAAATAACTCTACAGCATCCTTTTCACCCAACTCGTATTGCAAATCTAATTGAGCAATCGACTTTTTAGGGTCATCATCAAGACTAATTGTCTCTAGAAGCTTATCAAATAAGCTTGGATTTCTATCACGTAGATCTTTAGCAATTCCAATCCATTCACTCAATTCATTTGCAATTCTAACTCGATCCTCACCAACAACACCCATTTCATCAAGTTTATTAAGCTTTCTTTTTAGATCAGAAATCTCAACTATACAGTTAGTCATAGCATAAATTAAGCCAATAAAATGATCAGGCTTTCCAACTGGTTTAACTCTACCAATCTTATCATAACCATATGCTGCAACAGCAACTTGTAATCCAACATCATTAATATAGAAGTGAACCTTAACATTATGACCTCTAGCTCTAAGAAGCCTAGCTAAAGTATCACCTAAAACAGCATTTCTCGCTGCTCCAATATGAAGAGGATGAATTGGATTAGCACTAGTATGCTCTACAACGATTCTTAATGGTGTTTCAACCTTCAAATGACCATAAGTTTCATCAAAACATTCAGCAGATTTAAATGTCTCATAAGCTAGTGCAGGATAATTTACATAGAAATTAACATATCCTCCACCTGCAACTTCAATTTTCTCAATAAACTTTAATCGACAGATATCAATCTTTTCAACAATAGACTCAGCCAATCTTCTAGGATTCTCTTTAACTACCCTGGCAATAGAGAAACAAGGGAAAGCTAATTCAGCTCTAATAGCAGGAGGAGGAAATTCAACATTAACCTTCACACCTTTAATTCCAAGCTTAAACAAAGCATCCTCAACAAGGGAAATACATTCATTCTTAAAGAGACCAAAGGGATTAGCTTCAACACTTACCATCAATATGCCTCCAATGCACTAATAAATGATTAGTAAGGGTAGTTATAGATTTACTGGACATTACATTTAATCAGTTGTTTAAATATTTTTAACTACTCTTTCAGCTTTACAACATACTCGTAAAGTACATTGCCATCAATTAAGCGTAAAATAGCACTTCTATTACTAACCCTTTTAAGCAGAATAGGTTTACCCAATCCCTCAGCAATCTTAGCTAAATCATCAATACTCTTAACCTCAACCGAGAGAACATCCTTATTCTTAAACGGAAGCTCCTTCACTTCAATTAAGTATTCCTCTAAAGGCTTAATAATGGATTCAATAGACCTTCCACCATCTTTCTTTCTATTAGTCAAGAAGAAATATGTTGAAGGAGTTAAAAGAACGAGTCCTACACCTAAGAGAGCATAAGACGCATACAATCTAAACTTAACATCTTCATTAATAACTACTTCCCTCTTCGTAATACTACCGGGTTCCTTATAACTCAAGTTTGTAATCTCAATTAATTGACCTCCACCCATAGAATTTCTTAGAGTTATTCTCAGAGTATGATTAATAGGCAAACTAATTAAACCATAATCCGTAGAAGACAAAACATTCACCTTTGCAATTAATAGTAAATCATAAACGTTTGAGCGAGTACCAGTTTCATCTTCAATCAATTCAATAATAGATAGAATATCTCCAAAGTTCAATGTGAAACTTGAATTTATAGAAACAGTACTTTCACCCTCTACTTCACCACCAGGCATAAACAGTAGAGACTTCTCCCACTTCTTGGGTGAAACTAATTTCAATTCAAAAGTAGACGTAACAACAGTAACTGCTGGTTTATTCACTATAAAATCAAAAGTATAATTTACATCGACATGTTTAACTAATCTCAAGAATAAGACGCCTTCACCTGAAGAAATTATACTTGCATTATCATAAACAATATTTGGACGAAGATAAGCCACATAATCATAGTTACTTTTCGCTATATAGTTGCACAAGGTAATAGTTCTCTCTTCAACCACAGGATGACTATAGGAAAAAGCCATCACTAGGAAAGATGAAGCTACTATCACAATAGAAATTACCATAAAAATTATGATTTTATTTTTAAACACGAACATACTCCAACCTCGAAATCAAAATAAAAGGCATAAAATGACATAAAAACTTTACGGACATACAATGATGATTTTTACAAAAAATTATTTTTGAGCATTGTAAAAAAGAAAATAAATGAATTCTATGACTCATCTTCAGCAATAGGTGTTTGATAAGGCAGATCAGGAGAAGCTATTACTCCAATGCCATTTTCTGGAGTACCGTCATCAGTAATTATCAATGTAATACCCTCCGTCGTAGCTGAAAGTGTTTCATCATCAAAACATGCCACTACAGTTGCACCTCTGTTAATTTCAAGTTCTTGAGAATCTCCCTCATCACCGCTTGTCGGTTCATATTTCCCTGCAGGATTTCTAACTGTTTCAATCCATATAACTAGACAAACTTGCTCTCCAGAGGAAAGACTACCAATATCCCATGTCAAATAATTAAAAACAAATTCTCCAGGATTACCACCAGGAGTAACATTCACCCATTCGACGTAACCTTTGCTTGGCGTTGAATTTACTGGAATAACATTCGTCTCAATACGATCAGTAACAATCACATTTTCCAATGAAGTTTCACCACAATTTTCTACACAGATTATTAACTGGAATTTTGTAGGGAAAATCTCACTAGCAATGGCAATATACTCTGTTGGTTCAGATAAATCATCACCAGTTGAAGGATCCGTAAATGAACCATTTAAAACTTTATATATTTTTATACATGATTTTTTCCATTCACCAGTAGTAATAATACCATTCAAATAAAGCGTTCCACTCCAATGCGGATAAGCTACACCAAAAGTAGTTAATGTGACAAGAATAAGAATAGAAATCAACAACATCTTATTAGTAAAACTTGACTTTTTCATCATAAATTTCACCTCCATCCACCCCATCTTCTAACTTTTTTGTTAGAGTAATTGTAAACAAGGTATGAAGCTAAAGAGATAGAAGCAATAAATCCAGTTAGAGCAATAAAATTAGAGTAAAATAGACTAAACATAAGAGCCAATAAAGACTTCATATAAATTGAAAACCAACCAATTTTAGGAAAGGTAAGAACAACTTTACCTTTAACATTGACATAATGCACAGGCTCAATATCAGGTGCATTATTAGCATCACCCTTGGTAATAAAAATTCTAGTCTTATCAGAAATCCTAATATCTACAACTCTATGTGCAGTGAGACCGTGAGGTGTCATAAACAATAAGATGTCATCTATTGCAATTCTATCAGCTGGAACCTTTACTGCAATAATAAGATCACCCACATCAAATGTAGGTTGCATACTTCCACTATAAACAACATTAGGATAAATTCCAAGCAAGCCAGTACTAAGCCATACAGTTAAAATAGCAAGAGAAAAGAATGTAGTAAGCGACTTTAACTGACTAAGATCATGTCGTATACCCTTAATACTAACACCTAACTGATACATACCAACACGCTTAAGCAAAGAAGGAGAAGTAACTGAAAAAGTGATAACTAAACTTAAAATTGGAAGAACAACACCTAGAAACGTATTGAAACCCCAAGGCAGAGAGGGAAGGATAGGCGACCACCAATAAAACAACTCTATTGGAAGCAAATAGGCTAAAGAAGCTAGAGGTCCAGAAAGAATAACTAAGATAGATAAAAATACGTTTCTTGAAAATAATGGAAGAAAAACTGACCCAAGAAACTTAATCAAAACAGCGAAATCAAAAAGATTTAAGTTAAGATAATATTGAAAAGGTTTTTCTGTAATAGTATATAGGAGAGTTGTCAAAATAAATGTTAAGAAAATATGTTTTGACTTAAAAGTCTTTAAAATAAATCCCCTAGAAAACTCACGTCCAATAGCAATTGAAAGCACAAACACAGTATTAATCAGCATTCCAATTAAAGAGCGAGAATAGGGACTAAGACCAAAGCCGTGAATCATTCCTCCATAAAATGCAACCGTTAAATATAGGAAAGCTGAAATTAAGGATGAATAAACAACACTATCATTTACTTGAGATAAAAATGAACTTAATCCTGTAATCCCCAATACAAGAGATAATATGGAAACCCAAAACAATGCAGGGATAATATAAGAAAGCATTCCCTTAAGGAGAAATGGAGCGTAACCTATTATAACGTAGTATAACACGACTATAACCGGAACCATTATTTTTCGAAAATTATACATCATCACCATTCACCTAAACGAAACAAAAAATAAAAAATCGGGAAATTATGGAAATCTCCTATTCATGGAGGAGGACCAGGCGTATACATGTTCCATTGAATTGCAACTATCTCTATTGTAAATGTATATGTAGTACCCATTTTAATACCCTGTAACACAGTTATAGTAAAGCTAATGTTAGCACTTTCACAATACTCTAGCTGTTTGCCGAAATTGTCGCCCCACCATAGAACAATATCATAGGTACCATCATCATCTAAGTCCAAGTACTCTCCCTGCGTAAGTTCTGACTCATTTATCTCATAATAAGTATAGTTTCCACTAGCTGTTCTAATTATAACTCTCCACACCTTGATTGGAACCTTACCATTGTTATGTAATTCGAAAGCAATATGTTCCCAATACCATGGATAAACATTACTCAACGTAACATTTAATATATCATAATCACCATCACCATCACTATCATAAAGAACAGTAGTAGTGCTACCCACATCTTTGTCTAGTGTAGTGGATCCCTTCCCTGGAAAGAAAGTGGCATTCCAATCGAGACCATGATCTTTATGTATGACTGAACCTGGAACAAATTCCCAGTCAACTTCACCTGATTCAACTTCACCATTTATGTATAATGTAGCCTCCCAATGAGCATATACTAGCCCTAGTAGACTTATACCTAGAACTATTAAAAATGAAGTTGATAGTATTTTGTTTTTGCTTCTCATGTTTATCACCAGTTTGCTTAACCACCAGCACCATACATGTTCCACTGTATGAAAGTCACATATCCTTCATATAGTAGCCATGCATTCTCTGGACATGTCTCACCTTGATATTCTTGCATAACATGGATAGTTATTTCAACAATTAATATGTCGCCAGGCTCAAGTTGGAAGCCAAGCCATCCACATAAGTCTGGCCAATAGTCTGTTCCATTTATCTTAAATGCCGTAATTTCTATAAAGTTATGAAAACCTTCTGGCTCTTCATCAACCACTTCTAAGCAACCACCAGTTATTTTCACTGGAATAGTTCCACAATTCTTTATTGTAACATTTAAAGTACCACTAAAACATGGATACACATTAGTTAAGTTTAATTCAACTTTATCATAATTTCCATCTTGATCTAAATCCTTTAAAGTACACGATACCTGAGCAACAGTTTTACCTTCAGCTTCCTCATATACAAATTCTGCATGAGTATATTGCACCTTCAAGGTGCCAGTTTCAATTTTTCCGTTAATGTATAAAGTTTCTTCCCAATGAGCATAAGTTACACCTGCAATTAATGTTACTAACACGATTAGTCCTAATATAGATAACATCTTTTTCATTCAACATCACCTCATGGTTTCGGGCTATCATCACTTACATCCATTGACGTAAGCTTTAACGGGGGCTCCCCTTTAGTCCCCCGAGCATTTATTTGGCTATTCTAAAAAACGAGACCCTTATGTTTTAGATTGCCGCTCCAAGTGGTCTATTTTTAGACCACTTGGACTACACTATTTATAAATAAAGACCTATTCGGCCGCCACTTAATTGATAGTAAATTTCTCAATGAATTAATTAGTTTAACTTCTTTTTATTTTGGTTTATTCCTTAACATTGACTTTAATGGCTGAAATTTCTCCGACAAACGATACACCTTCATTCTCGGATTAATTCTAAAACTTTCAACTATACCATTCTTTATTAATACATCAAGATGTCTCGCCATATTTGAATGGGCGATTCCGACTTTTCTTGCCAATTCCCTTAAACTTGCTCCCTCAATTTTACATAACTCACACACTATTCTAAAATGGATATTATCTTTATAGACCTTCATCAAAAATTCTATTAGCAATCGATTAGACAATATAAGATCAAAACTATCCACTTTATAACGAATAGTATCCCTAGAAGCTGAAAATTTCCTATCATCCTTATACAATAATAAGTCTTCCTCCAGTGTAAACGTATAATATGATTAATTTAAAGGTTAATACATTTTTAAATATATTTGAAATTTTTTACAAAACTTTCATGGTGAAACTTTATAAAAAAGAAAAAATATTACTTCTATATTTTTAGAAAAATACAAGTTTATTTAAAAATAAAAAGATTAATTATAAACTTAAACAATCCCACCAATAACCCCAAAGCAAGTTCATAAACACAATTCTTCCAAATTACGCAAAATCCACTAAACATTGACAAAAAAGTTAAACTTACAAACGTAAAAGCATATTCAATCAACATTACTTAAATCATAAAAATTTAGGAACTATCACAAACAATTAAAGAACTTAAAACAGAATTACACTCTATTAATTAGCGGGCCCGCGGGGATTTGAACCCCGGACCTTCGGCTCCGCAGGCCGACTCGAGGTAAAGCACAATGTGCTTTACTCGCTCTATCCAGCTGAGCCACGGGCCCAAAATTACATTAACAATGTTTGCCTATTAAAAGTGATTGAAGTTCATTAGATTGGGAAAATATATATTCCCATTTCTCTCGCTATTTTTCTTAATCTTGCAACTCTCTTTTCTACTGGTGGGTGTGTTGAGAATAGTTCTGATAGTCCTCCGCCTCTTAGTGGGTTTACTATCCATAGATGGCTTGTCGCTGGATTTGCTTGAATTGTTAATCCAATGTCTTTTGCTCTACTTATCTTCATAAGTGCACTAGCTAGTTCAAGTGGTTTTCTAGTTATTTTTGCTCCCTTTTCATCTGCTAGGTATTCTCTGCTCCTTGAAATTGCCAGTTGAACTATTAGTGCGGCTATAGGTGCAAGTATTGCTGCTAGAAGAGCTGCAGCTGCTGAACTATCTCTTCTTCGACTATCTCCATATCCGAGATATACTCCCCATCTTCCTATGTATGCTAAGTAGCTAATTGCGCCTGCTATGGTTGCAGCTATAGTTGATATTAGAACATCACGATCCTTTATATGAGCAATTTCATGTCCAATTACTGCTTCAAGCTCACCTTCATTTAACAAGTTTAATAATCCTCTAGTTACAGCTACTACACTCTTACCTGGACCTCTACCAGTTGCAAAGGCGTTAGGTGCATCCTTATCTATTATTGCAACCTTTGGCTTCGGTATTTTCGCTGCATTTGCAACTCGCTCAACTATTCTATGTAACTTTGGATAATCGGTGGGACTTACTATTTTTGCTCCAGTCATAGCTAGAACCATTTTATCTGAATAGAGATAGGTTATGAAATTAAGTATTAATGCAAATATTAATGAGACTTCTATTGCTTGAGTTGGACTACCAAAGTATGAGCCAATAGCATATCCAGTTAATATTAAGATTCCACTCAACACTCCTAAGAGTAAAGCTACCTTGAACATGTCTATCCCCCAATTATAAAAGTAGAGGAGATTTAAAAAATTAATGCAATCAACTTACATTAGCTACAGCTTCAGCCATGCTAAGCAAAGTCTTTTCAGGATCTTTCGATTTAACAAAGGCAGAAGCTAACAATACACCCTCAGCTCCAAGCTTTAATGCTGCCTCGACATCCTCTGCAGAAGCGATGCCGGCTCCACATAAAACATGGACACTACTATTAATGTTCTTAATTGCCTTTACAGCACCACTAACCACTTCAGGTTTAACTTTACTTACAGCCCTACCAGTACCTATAAGTTCAGGAGGCTCAATGGCAATAGCCCATGGAGCCAATAAAGCAATAGCAGATGCAACAGAAACATTATTTGCACAAACAAGGGTTAATAAGTCAACTTCCATAGCTCTTCTAATAGCAAAATCAATATCTGATAGAAGCAAACGTCTCTCAGAATGATTTAAAAGTGTACCTTTAACACCAATGGCCTTAACTGCCTCAGGTAAAATATGACCAGTATGTGAACCAGGCTTAATTGGATCAATATGCTGCGCAAAAACAGGAATGTTCAAAGAACTAGTTATTGATGGAATATCTGTAAATTGTGGACAAACAATTATTGTAACACCAGTTTTCAAAGAAACATTTTCAGCTATCCGAGCTAATTTTAAAGCTCTACTACCTATAGCTTCAATATATGTTTTAAAGTTGAGGACAATTACTGGCAGTTCAATGTTACTCATTAATTTCACTCCACTTTCCTAAATCGACCCTTAAGCTTCTCTAACACTTGAGGAAGAGTAGTATACTCCATTTCATCAGGCCCAAGCCTCGCCGGCATAAATGGACCATGACGCCGCATATAATCAGCAATTTCACATGCAATTCTACGTGTATAATCAAAGGCAGGGTCATCGAATAGGTCAGCCGGCCCCTCAAGTAAACCATCATGAAGTTGAAAGCCTAACGCCACAACACGCGGAGGACCATCAAATCTAGTACACTTCGCGTCTATTAGGGATACAGGCATTAAAGGACCATGATGAGAACCCCTCATCCAGCCAGCAACTAAATGTGGAAAAGCAAATGCCTCTAAAATCTCTCCTACAGCTGGTAAACCCTTCTGCGCACGAACAATACATACGGGATCGTCTTTGCCAACATATCTACCAGCAATCAAAGACAACCTAGTAGTACTAGCAGCAGCTGCTGGTAAACCATCCTTCCTAAACACCTTTGAAATAACATATTTACTAGGAGTACCAATTAATGCAAGTAAATCATACATTTCCTCTGGACAATTTAATTCAACCTCTGCACCTTCAAATACATCTAAAACAACAAACTTAAAGCCTTGATGAAGTCTAGGGTCAATAACTAATCCAGCAGTATTAAATGGATCAGCAAATATCTTGAATAAGGGTAGATTCCATGCACCAGGCTCAGTTTTATCAGCTGCAAATACAACTATAGGGTCACT
>Ga0180301_10003887_pt1 | contig 11603 bp, 5 predicted proteins | sample GuaBasSediGuay16_FD_121797 | JGI IMG/M metagenome (GOLD analysis project Ga0180301, IMG submission 121797) | Subseafloor sediment microbial communities from Guaymas Basin, Gulf of California, Mexico - Guay16, Core 4569-2, 12-15 cm | ecosystem: Environmental > Aquatic > Marine > Hydrothermal... | reverse complement strand
TATTGAACTTAAGGATGTAAAGGGTCACATAAAATTTGAGAATGTATATTTTGGGTATGAGAAGGACAAGCCGATCCTAAAGAATGTGAGCTTTGAGATCAAGCCGGGAGAGACTGTTGCGCTACTTGGACCAACGGGATCCGGAAAGAGCACGATCATCCATCTCCTAATGAGATTTTACGATGTAACCTCTGGGAGAATATTGATCGACGGGCATGACATAAGAGATGTAAAGTTGAAGTCCCTGAGGAGACATATAGGCATAGTCTCTCAGGAGATCTTCCTATTCAACAAGACCGTCAAGGAGAACATATCGTTTGGCAGACCTGATGCCTCCATGGATGATATCATTAGAGCCGCCAAGATCGCGCAGGCACATGAATTCATAATGAAATTGCCAAATGGCTATGATACGATAATCGGAGAGAGGGGAGTAAACCTCTCGGGCGGGCAGAGGCAGAGGATAGCGATTGCAAGGGCATTACTGCTGAATCCTAAGATCCTAATTCTAGACGACTCAACCTCAAGCGTGGATGTTGATACGGAATATGAGATCCAGAAGGCCCTCAGCGCATTATTCAAGAATAGAACGACAATAGTGATTACGCAGCGCATATCCACAATTCGGAATGCAGACAAGATAATCGTGATGGATAATGGCGAAATAGTAGAGGAGGGAAACCATGAGACGCTCATAGCGAAGAAGGGCATCTACTACAGGCTCTATCAGACGCTCTATGAGGCGCAGAAGGAGGTCATAGAGACAGTTGATGCACGACGCAGAAGAGAAGAGAAAATGATGCAGAGAAGGAGTGGTGAGTGAATATGGGCTGGCATCCTCATCATCATCCGCCTCTACCGGAAGTTAAGAAGACTACGCGTAGAATGTCTAGCAGAGAAATCTTTGCCAGACTTATCGAGTATTTAAGGCCATACAAGAAATGGATTGTAGCAGTTACAATCGCAGTTATAGTCACATCTATTACTGGAATTGCAAGCCCATATATTCTCGGCAGGGAGATAATAGCCAAATACATATTAAGGAGGGATCTTCAGGGTCTCCAATGGATCATCCTAGTCTTTATTGGAATTCAGGTTGCCAATTGGATCGCCAATACTATCCGCACTTATGGAATGGGAAAGATAGGTCAATCTTTACTTTTGAGGATGAGAAGCGATCTATTCTCGCATCTACAGGAGCTTTCCTTCAGCTTCTATGATGAATCGGATAGCGGAGATCTCATATCAAGAGTTACAAATGATACGGATGCTATCGGCGAGGCATTCACGTCAGGCCTAATCCAAGTTGTAAGCGACGTTCTGAACCTCCTCATGATAGTAATAGTGATGTTTAGCATTAACGTCCAATTGAGCCTCGCATCGATGATCGTTGTGCCATTAATGATCATCGCCGCAGCCCTATTCAACTCAAAATTTAGAGCTGCATATCAGATGCAGAGAACTAAGATCTCAAGCGTAACATCTAAGCTTCAAGAGAGCATCTCAGGCATAAGGGAGATACAATCCTTCACTAGGGAAAAGGACTTCATAGAGGAGTTCAAGAGGACAAACCTGGAGAATCTTCAGGCTAATCTCCAAGCGACGAAGGTTTGGGGATTATTCTTCCCGACAATACAGCTGATAGAAGCCGCTGGAATGGGAGTGGTTATACTCTACGGTGGATGGTTAGCCTTCAACGGCATGCTAGGGCCGATTGAAGATGCCGTTGGGACACTAATAACATTCATAATGTATGTGGGAATGTTCTTCGGCCCAATATTTGACCTGACAAACTTTTATAATACTATCCAGTCGGCATTCGCCGCGGCGGAGAGGATATTCGAGATCCTCGATGTTAAACCCGAAATAAGAGATCGTGAAGATGCCGTTGAGATACCTCCAATAAAGGGCGAGATAGAATTCAGAAATGTAACATTCGAGTATAAGCCTGGAAAGCCCGTCCTACGCAACGTAAGCTTCCACATAAAGCCAAAAGAGACAGTAGCGCTTGTAGGACCAACCGGCGCCGGAAAGAGCACAATAATAAAATTGATATGCAGATTCTATGAGCCAAAGTCAGGTCAGATTCTAATCGACGGATATGACATAAGGAAGGTTAAGATGAAGCCCCTCAGAAGGCAGATAGGCATAGTTCCACAGGAGACCATCCTATTCTCCGGGACCATCATGGATAACATAAGATATGGAAGGATCGATGCATCGGATGAGGAAGTGATAGCCGCAGCCAAGATCGTCGGCGCACATGAATTCATTGAGAGATTGCCGAAGGGATATGAGACTAGGATCGGAGAGGGCGGTGCGGGACTATCCGTTGGACAGAAGCAATTAATAGCATTTGCACGTGCATTAATCAGGAACCCGGCGATACTAATAATGGATGAGGCGACCTCAAGCATAGACCCCTACACTGATCTGTTAATTAGAAAGGCTATGAAGGCGCTTCTTAAGGATAGAACCTCAATAATCATCGCTCATAGGCTCTCAACGGTGAGGGATGCAGATAGGATTCTAGTCATCGATGATGGTAGGATAGTTGAGGAGGGAACTCATGAAGAGCTCATCGAAAAGGGCGGATTATACAGCCACCTATATGAGATGCAATTTAAGGAGCCCGAGCCCATAACAATCAAAAAGGGAGTAAATGCGACATAGTTGGAATCTCATTTCAGAGATATCTTGACGGATGAGATCTCATGTGGATTCACGCTGAAATTCACTGTATCACCGCTTACCTCAATTTCTTCCAAAACCGTCTCCTCTAAGAAATCAGTCTTCACGGCAGAGCTTATCCCCCTATATAAGTTCAGGGTAATCCTTGCGTCAGTCCTCTTTCCCGCAGTCTCATATAATCTCAAGATTATATCTTCTGTATCCTCGGCTTTCTTGACGGCTGTCACTATTAGATTTTCTGGCTCAGCTTGAATGAAGGAGAAAGAAAATGGCATCTCCACCTTAGATATGGACTTAACATATGGTATTAGCGGATAGTTGAATTCATAGCCCTTTCGAACAGCATCGCCTCTAATCCAGTCTCCAATGTGCGGATGAAGCGAGTAGCCGATTTCATGCAGGCCCTCATCCGTGTTAAATGCAGGCCATGTGGGACTGCGCAGAATGGTCAATCTGACCATTCCATCCCTATAATCACATCCATACTTTGAGTCATTAAGAAATGTTACTCCGTAGCTCCCATCACTCTCGGATACGTCGATCCACCTCTGCAACGGCCTTTCCTCATCGCTCATCGGACGGGTAACAGCTCCAAATGGAATCTCATATGTGAAAGTGGGATCTGAAATGTTGAATGGAAATCCAACCTTTAATGCTGAGTGTATCTCATGCCAGTCAACTCTGAGATTAAAGTCAACCCTATCTAATCTGGAATATAATATCACTTCTTGAGTGTATCTTGACGTCTTGAAGCTTCTGGTTATCCTTACCCGCGCCCTGACTGGACCGTTCTCGACAACCCTTACTGTAGGCTTCGAGGTTATATTCCATGCCTTTCCAACGAAGACGTTTGAACGATTAAAGATCCTTCCATCGCTGGTGTAGCGTATCAGCCTCCCCTCGGAATCCCCCATATCCTCTATCAGCTGTAACAGATTGCCTCCTAATGATCCAGCGATTAATTCTCGACCATTCTTCTTGTCAATTATACTATCTACCAATCCAATCTCGTTTATGCTCACCCTATAGAATCTATTCTCCAACAGATCTTTCTCAGCCCTTAACTCAACTTCATGACCAATCGGGACTTCCCCGCGGGTCACACGAAAGATCTTATATCCAAGCGATGGAACATCCTCAGCCTCGAATAGAACCCTTAATTTGCCGTTCCTTCCATGTTTGATTATCTGCAGGGGAACGGGCTTTCCTTCCGGATCAATGATGTTAATCGACTTCCAGCTACTCGGCACCTTAAGTTCCACATCGACAACATCGCTTCTGACCCAGGATAGGCTATTGAAGACTATTATGGCCATCTCATCTCCGTCCATGCATACTTTTGACATAATAGATTCTAGGGCCTTCCTTAGCAGGTCATTTCCGATATCGAATGTCTCATCATAAAGGATGTGAGCGTCCCTCTCCGCCTCTGGAATGACGCTTCCACCAATTATATCATGAAATTGATTGAAGAGGACGTTTCTCCAGGCCCTATTCAGCTGTTTCTCCGGATATTCAAAGCCCGAAAGCTTAGAGGCTATCAAAGAGAATTTCTCAGTTGATAGTAGGAGATTCTCCGCTAAACGATTCCTCTTGTTGATCCTTGCACAGTTCGTTAAGTCCCCAACCAATTCAAAGTCAAGTTCATCCTTTAAAACTGGAAGGCCATCTGCCTCCTTAACTATCTTATCGAAGAATCCATCGGGCCTGCTAAATTTGACTTGGATCTCAGGCTCTAGGTCAGAGGCAACCTTCTTTACGTTCTGTATTTCCTGATAGGTTGGTCCTCCTCCGTGATCTCCAGCTCCAATAATCATCATGGCATCTTTTAGTCCGTATCTTCTGAAGACTTCAAGGATAAACTCCTTCAAGTCTGGATCCGGCTTCCCATAGGTTGGCCTCGGATCCACCTTAAATTTGCCCCATCTAAGACGATACGCCAATACGCGGGATCCATCCGGAGCCTCCCACCAGAATATCTCCTCGCCCTTAGCTCCCCTGCTGAAGCAGAAATAGTCCATTCCACACTTCTTTAGGATCTGAGGCATCTGCCAATTGTGGATCCACGTATCAGGAAGCCATCCAATCCGACATGTAACTCCAAATTTACTCTTGAAGTATCGTTGTCCAAAGAGGCACTGCCTTATTAGGGATTCTCCACAGGGTATGCCGCAGTCAGGCTCAACATACATGCCCCCAACTATCACCCAGCGTCCTTCCCTAACATACTTGGCGATCTCAGCGAAGATCTCCGGGAAGTGCTTCTCAACCGTCTCGTAGAGAACCGCTTGACTCTGAACATAAACGTAGTCCTCATCTAATCTGAGATTATCGATTGCCCTCGTGAATGTCAATTTGCAGCAGTCATGGATTGTTTCGGGATCGTATCTCCAGAGCCAGGCCACATCGATGTGAGATTGACCGCAAATATGAATGTTGTATTGCCCCATAGAAGACACCAACTAAATTAAAGATCATTGTATTTTTGGAATATAAAACTAAAAGGGAGGTTTTGATGCTTTATCCAGCCTCAGACTTCTCCTCCTCTAACAGAAAAGATATTACTTTGGCAGCCTTTTCCGGAGGGATCCTATCAGTATTTATCGCTATGTCAAATGGAGGGAGCTTTGAGATATCCGCCTTATGAAGTCGGCGGATGATCTTTGCAACCTCCCGATCCTCATCCTCCAACTCCTTAAATGCAACGAACTCGGGCTCCTTGGATCTCATTGATCTCCTACGAGCTCTCTCATCCCTTGAGGCTACAAGCAGGACTATTATGCCCTGATCTTTCTGCTTTGCAGCGAAGAATGCAGGTTCACCCTCAATTATGATCGTTCTCTTCTCTTTCCCGCTGACCTCCTGAAGTCTCCTATAGATCTCCTTATCCTTCTTTAAGAGGCGTTTACGAGCGATTCCTCCAAGCCCCATAGTTCCCTCATCAACTATCTCAACTGATAGACGTTGCCTCACAAGCCGGGCTATAGTCGTTCTACCTGACCCAGGAAGCCCATAGAGGATTATGCGTGGTCCTGCAGGATAGATTGGTGAACGGCGAATTACGGTCTCTGGAATATTGAATATTAAGATTGGAAATCTGATAAGCCCATCGACGGCGAGTGCAAGGATGAATGGAAGTCTCGGATCGATATTCCATAGAAGGCCTCCAATCATACATGCTGGTATGCTCATGACTCTCCAGAGGAAGTCCCTCGTTGCCTCCCATTCGCTCTGTAGCTCCTCCGGTATGACCTCAGTTGAAATGGCGGTCCATGCAGGTCCTGAAGACTCTCCTATCGCACGTAGGATCCAAGCGACTAGGGGAATAAAGGCTACCCAAGAGAAGCCATAAAGCTCCTTGATCGTTCCTCCAGCTATGAGCAGCAGAATACAGAGGTATATGAATGGACGCATCATTAATATCACCTTTTTTCTTCCCCGCTTATCCGATATCTCAGCTAATGGAAGCAGCATCAACGACGCTGTTAGACTGTATACGGCTGGAAGTAAACCTAGAATATACAGTGGGGAACCGCATACTTCAGCCGCATAAATAATCCAGAACGGCCCTACAGTCTCCCATGCCCATGGACCAGTCATGGACATGAGAAGCCAGGATGATGCCTTTCTCTCCTTCGATATGCGATACATCTTAACTATTTGGTTGAGCGCTTCCCTCGAAGCCTCTAGAATGCCCATTTTAGCTTTAGCCTTAACCGGCCGATCTTCAAGTTTAAGATGCGTATATAAGAGGATAATGATTGAAAGCGGGAACTGCAGTAGATATATCATCCTAATACTCCTTAGGCCTCCAAGCATATGGATGGTTAATGCTCCTAAGGGAGGAACGATCACATTGGCAAGATTATTCAATGTGTTAATGGCCGCTATAGAACGGCTTCTGCTTTCCTGTCTTGAAGAAGAAAAGAGTATGGATACGTAGGCTGGAGCTGAGATTGCCGCTCCAACGGCTCCAAGGAGATTCGCTATGGTTATCACCCGCCAATCTGGAGCTAATGCAAAGATCAATGGGATTGGAGTTGTAATCGCAGTTCCAAGGATTAGCATCCTCTTTCTGCCATAATTATCTGAGATCCAGCCTCCGAACAATATGAATATCAGGAATATGAGAGACCATATTGAAGATAAGAATCCAAGCGCAACCGCGTCTGCACCTAAGATTTCCTTGACGAATAGGGAGTCTAAGCCTCCGGTTAACCCGGCAATAAGAGTTAAAGAGACATTCCTAACAGTAAGCACTCTTATGTTCCCTTTTATTAGAGCATTAGTCTTTGCCAGTGCATCCTTGATGAACATTATTCTTCAGCCAAAGGATTAAGACAATCGATCTTCTCATTAATTAAGTTTGCCATTTTCTAGTAGCCTCAAGTCGATGCGCTTCTGAGGGGGACGGCTGGATCAAATGTTAAATACAGCCGATCGAATGGTTAATGGGTGAAAAACCATGATTAGAATTGGTTTTGTCGGTTGCGGAAGCATGAGCCACGGCCACGTAATCAGACTATCCCGCCTAGAGGAGGGCGAGGCGGAGATTAGGGGCTTATGCGACGTTAACATCGAGAATGCCAAGAGGCTAATGAAGACGGTTAATAAGTTTCGGAATATTTCTCCAGAGCCCTTGACGGAGAAGAATCTATACTCGGATTATTTAAGGATGCTTGACAGCCTCGAACTTGATGCATTAATCGTCTGCACACCTCACGTATTCCATTATGAACATGTCATGGCCGGGCTTAGAAGGGGACTGCATGTGCTTGTTGAGAAGCCTATGACTCTAAGCGTAAAATATGCGGAGGAGATGAGAGACACCGCGGAGAAGAATGGTCTCATATTGGCGATAGGCTATCAGAGGCACTTCCAGCCGGAATACTTCTATGCAAGAGAGGTCATAAGGTCTGGGAGGATCGGTGAGCCGCACTTTATACTTGCATGGCTAACTCAGGATTTAAGGAGAGCTATAGGTCGAAGGAGCTGGTATCTAAACCCAAAACTTTCAGGGGGAGGACAGGTTATTTGCTCCGGAACCCACCTGAATGATATAGTTCTGTGGGTAACCGGAACTGAGCCTAGGAGAGTAAAGGCATTCATGGATCTTGAGGGAGCCGAAGTTGAAATGTATGCCGCTCTATCCGTTGAGCTTTCTAATGGAGCCTTAGCTAGCATCTCCCTACTCGGAGACTCCCCTGAAATCGACGTGAGGGAAGAGATGAGAGTCTGGTGTAGTAAAGGAGCAGTATTCGTAAAGGAGGGGAAAGTATACATCCAAGAGAAAGGAGGGGATCTAATCATGATCTCACAGGAGAATCTGCCAAGCCCACCAAGCCCAAATCCGGATGTAAACTTCGTCAGAGCCATCCTCGGAAGGGAGGAGTGTCTGGTTCCAGCTCAATGCGGAGTAAATGCTACGAGGCTTGAGCAGATGGCATATCAAGATGCAAGACCCATACCAAGCAATCTTAAACCATACATTTTAGGCTCAAAGTAGATTCAAATGTCCGGGTGACAGTAGTAAATTCTCGGTGACGCAAGCCCTATGATGAAAATTGCAGTGTGGAGCGGAGATCTATCCGATTCTTATCTAAAGAAGGTTGGGCAGTTAGGCGTTGAATGCATAGATTTTCGTGATGCAAATCTCTTTCCCGGAGTTGAGGAGAACGGCTATCCAAGATTAGATGCAGTCCTGAGGATCAAGAGGAGACTCCGCAGATTCGGCTTAGAGATCAACCGTGTAACATTGCCCAACATAACTGAGAGGTTCATGAAGGATAAGAGGGGCGGGGAGAGGGAGCTCGAGAATTCATGCAGGGCCTTAGAGGTATTCGGCAAGGCTGGAATACCGATAGTAAGGCAGAGATTCGCTGGCAGCACGTATGATCATCTAACGATCCGCTATGCTTCTAAGCATAGAGGCGGATATATCTCTAGAGGAGAGATCCTGCGGCCAGTTCACGAATCGACAAGTATCCCAATGCTTGAGGAACTTGAGGACTGGTGGAGACACTTCCACGCGGTTTATGAGCGGCTGGTCCCCATAGCTGAGGACTATGATGTTAAGATCGGGATTCACCCCTCCGACGCTCCGCTACACAATACTCCACTTGGAGGTTTAGGCCTCCACAGAGTAATAGATGAATTTCCCAGCAAGAACGTCGGATACATCTATTGCTGCGGAACAAGAGCTGAGGCTGGAGGGCTACCGCTAGTCCTAGATGAAATCAATTATTATGGAAGGAAAGGCCGCATCTTCGAGGTTCACTTCAGAAATGTAAGGGGAAGCTTGGCTACATCGGGAGGATTCGAGGAGGTTCTCCTAGACGATGGAGACATGAACATGTTTAAGATAATTCTAGAACTGAAGAATGTTGGATTTGACGGGTGCTTAAATCCCGATCATGTCCCGAAGATCGAGGGCGACGGGCCTAATGTCCATCAGGCTCTTGCCTATTCGATAGGATATATAAAGGCGCTGCTCGCAGCCCTCGCCGCTCTATGACCGGAAGACATTCTTTAAGCGAAATAGAAAGCCCTTTTTGGTTCTCCGCTCAGTTTATATCTTTGAGCCGATCCTAAAGGATCTGGGATGATCTAGAATGACCTATGAGGAACCTGGATTTCTTCGACGCCACTGGATCTGGATAGTTTCGGCGATCATACTCATCGCCGTTCTCCTATATGGAGTCTATGTTTGGCTTAACTGGATGATCCTGCAGATCATGTATGCCAGAAAGGCCGGCATAGACTGGTTCAATACAGTCTTCTATAATGGCTTGACGTTTACTTTAGCTGCGATTCTAGCGTTGTTTTCAATAAATCCGCTTTTTGGACGTAGCGACATATATGAGGCTTGGCAATCCATAAAGGTTGCAGTTACATCTGTATCCGGAGCCTTTGAGGCTGCCGCTCCGCCTTTTTCAGTTAAGGCTCGAGGGGCTATCTGGGCATTCTGGCAGCTCATTAAATGGGCATTTGCATTCTTTGTGATCTCATCTCTAAATGGCATACCATTCCTTGGGAGGGTTACTCCGATCTTCTGCATGATGCTAGCTGGGATTGGAGATTGGAGTTTAATACCGAGGATACTTGTTTTACCTGTCCTTCCAGCCTCAAGCTCCGAACTCATCTATTTGATGCCGACGTTAGAGGTTGAATATCGCCTCGTATATGTGATCTCAGCGTTGATCCTCACGGTCATAGCCGTTAGGGTCTCGATAAAGCTCATCAAGCATTTCTTCACTGAGGGACAGAACATTTGGATGAGAGACCTATTCATCATATTCTCCTGCATAACTTTAGGCATAATCTTAGGTTCTCCATACTGGAGCATGGATGTTACAACACCCTACGATTATGTGATTTGTGTTACGCTTTTCGTTGGCTTCATCATCGCGGCTGTATTTTTCCATCGCGGAGGATTTGGAGCCGAAATGAGAGGAAAACGCAGAAGGATCATCACATTCACCGCCATCATAATAATCGGGATAATATTGGCTAATGCAGGTATCATAGCCTTCTTCAAACTTAACTGGAACAACAATTGGGTTCAATATGAATGGAAACCCCTAATGGAGAAGAGGATCGCAGTGACGAGATGGGCTGCTGGGATAGACGGGATAAAGAGACATTTAATCTCAGAGATCCCAACTGGCAACGTTACCAAGATACTCTCGCTGATCAGACAGTGGGATCAAAGAGCGGCCTACACGAAAATGAAGAATCAGATCGGAGTTAACTGGATGACTCTGAGCGATTCGGACATAATTTATATTGGCGGAAGGGAATACTGGGCGGCTCCAACGACGATCATGTATCCAAGCGACGATTGGATCAGTAAGCATCTCATCTACACGCATACCTCAAAGATCATAGTCATTGACAGCCACAGCGGAGAATTCGTGCCAGTCACGGAGGCATTCGGCGTTAAGAGGGAGCCGCTCATATACTACGGCGAAGGATTTGACGTGAACGTCTATACGAACGTTAGGGGATTTGAGGAGATAGGGAACGTCTCATATCCGGGAGAGCCGGATTACGTCCTCTCAGGGTGGCAAAGGATCCTTTGGTTCCTCCTTGAGGGACAATTAGGATTCGCCTTCTCCCCGCCCCAAGAGAAGATAAACATGCTATATTGCAGAAACGTCCTCAAGAGAGTAAATAACATTTTGATTTATGGCTTAAAGGCTGATCCAGACGTTTATCTAGTCAGCGACGGAGAGAGAATATACTATGCCGTTCAAATCTACATTGACTATCCGCTACATTCAGGGTTTTCCTCAAGCTCATACCTGAGATTTTTTGCCGTAGTGCTGGTTGACGTTGAGGATGGCAGAATGAAAGGATATATTGTGGGCAAACCTGATGGATTCCTAATCGACTTCTATAGGAAATACTATTCACATTGGAGTAATCCTCCCGAGTGGCTCATTCCACAACTGAGATATCCAGAGGCCCTCCTTGGAATGCATGATCTACCAGGCCAGTTGGATGTAGACTTCTACTATCACGTTGAGGATCCATTCGTTTGGAGGTCAGGCTCACAATTCTATGAGAGACCCGGAGCAACTGAGGTTTTGTATGTGCTAATGATCAAGGGGAATGAGCCGTGCTTCGTAGGCCTACAGCTCGTCGAATTTCAGGCATCTCCGGGGAGAAATCTCGCAGGGATCTACATAGCCTACGGAGGATCCGATCTTGGACGCATAGAACTCTACAGCGTTCCGAATGCGACTACGCAGTTTATAGGTCCATCCGCAGCGTTACAGGCATTCGAGACTGACGATTATGTTCGAACTCAGCTGACCCTGCTTACGAGCAGAAGATTCGGTAATATCCTATTATACTCGATTGGAAATAGGCTATACTATTTCATTCCGGTATATGTTGAGGCTGAGATA
>Ga0180301_10003885_pt1 | contig 11603 bp, 14 predicted proteins | sample GuaBasSediGuay16_FD_121797 | JGI IMG/M metagenome (GOLD analysis project Ga0180301, IMG submission 121797) | Subseafloor sediment microbial communities from Guaymas Basin, Gulf of California, Mexico - Guay16, Core 4569-2, 12-15 cm | ecosystem: Environmental > Aquatic > Marine > Hydrothermal... | reverse complement strand
TAGCTAATTGTAAACCTTTCAACAATACATGGTGTCTTTTCTCATCGTCCAAAATATATCTTACAGCATATTTCAACCTTTCATCAACAATTTTTCTAATAACTTCTTTAGAAAAATCATCATGTCATATTCTATTTCAACATGTTTTCTTATAGCTTCATCAAGCAATTTGTATTCTTCTTCCTTTAAAGATTCACTTAAACCCTGAACCATTGCAGCTAGTGCCTGAAACATCTCTGCATGCTTCCTTGAGTCATGCACTATACTCCTCATCAAAACTTTAACCATCATATTGCCTATTCTGTCTGTTGATTTTTAAGCATCTCCGCATTTTCAACTCTACAAATATCCTTGACTTGAAATATTCGGCTAAATTTTTGTTCATAAATAAACTTGAACTAAACTTTATAATATATTTTATATAAGCATTTTATTCTTCTAAAATTTTTTCTAACAATTCCTTAAGTTGCAGAACGCTTTTAAGCTTTCTCTCTAGAGCTTCCACTCCTAGATCCGTTATTCTATAAATTCTTTTAGCAGGTCCGCTTTCAGGCATATCCCATCTAGAAACAACAAAATTCTCATGCTCCAATCTTTTAAGCAAAGAGTATATCATGGGTTTCGGCATTTTCCGTCCAACAAATTTTGAGATTTCCTCCGCTAATTGATAGCCATGCATCTCCTGTTTTTTCAGCATTTTTAAAGCTATTGCCGATATTATTGTTCTCACCAATGGAGGGAAGGGTAACCTGCCATGCCTAAAATGTTCACGGTTAGAATGGTGATGGAATGTGTGCCTTTTATTCACATGTATCCCCAGTTAATATTAAATAATTAAACTTATATTTTTTCCGTAAACACTTAAATAAATTTTATTGTTTTGTTCTATAGTTTTTAATAAAGTTTTTATAATGGTTTCATTAATATTATTTTGGGATATATGTGAGGAATGAGTTTGAAAGGTTAGATGTTTATTTTACTAAAATAACGAGTGGTTCGAACAGTTTACGTAGAATGGCGTATAAAGTTTATAGGAGAAGCCAATCTGTTATTGGATACAAGTGTAATGAAAAGCTAATTATAATAATTTTTTTAATTCTGACATCAATTTAAGTTAAACGCCGCCATCACCTCGGGAAGATTTAAAATATCAAAGCTCGTTAATCATTATATGAGATGAAAGTGGAAGAAAAATATAGAGAAATGAAGGAAATTACCCATAAGGATTATCTGGAATTTATTAAAGAAAAAACCACAGTTATAATTGAAGATGTAGAGATAAAACTTCAGAAAAGTTGGAACATAAAATCCTATGCTCCACCTAAGAATTATACTCTTGAACGCACAACAGTATGGAGTTTTCCAGATAGAGGGAGTTGGGCTACGCATAAGGGGAACTATCGGGGAAATTGGTCTCCATATATTCCGAGAAATCTTATTTTAAAATATACCAAAAAGGGAGATTGGGTTCTTGATCAAATGATGGGTAGTGGAACGACATTGATTGAAGCAAAGCTGTTAGAAAGGAATGCTATTGGAGTTGATATTAATCTTGATGCTGTTATGGTGGCAAGAGATCGTTTAAATTTTACTTATAATCCTATTTTCTCTGAATATAATGAACCAACAATAAAAACATATTGGGGAGATGCGAGGAATTTAGATAAAATAGCTGACGAAAGCATAGATCTCATTGCCACACATCCACCGTATGCTAGTATAATCTCATATACAAAAAACAAAAAACTTAGCGATGACTTATCTCAGGTTCCATTTGAAGAATACTTAAGAGGAATGCGGAAAGTAGCTGAAGAATCATTTAGAGTATTAAAACCTAATAAAATATGTGCGATTTTAATAGGAGATACAAGGAAACATAAACATTATGTGCCAATTGCGTTTAGAGTTATGCAAACATTTTTAGATGTAGGCTTCATTCTTAAAGAGGATATAATTAAACTACAATGGAATATGAAAACTACAAGAGAGCGATGGCGTGGAAAAGAGTATGAGTTTTATCTCATTGCTCATGAACATCTCTTTGTTTTTAGAAAACCGATAAGTGAAAAAGAATATAGAAAATATAAGTTCAGTATAAAATGGTGGTAAGATGGTGAAATTTGAAGAACTTGGTTTTAGTAGCTTTGAGGAATATAAGCAGAGATTCTTTGACACTCTGCTACCATCTGATAAAACTTATGAGTATTTTGTTGACTGGAATAAAGTAAAAAGTGCAGTTAATGAATATGTGGACGAACTTTCGTTGTTAAATTCGCTAACAAAAATTGATGCGACTGAAAGAGTAACGCATTTCCGTTATTTATTAATTAAATATCCTCAAATAGTGGAAGTTATCCCTCTACTTATCGCAGAAAGAGCAAAAAAGGGAAGAATTGATATTTTTGACCCGGAAATAGAATCCTTTTTAAGTTTTGAATTTAAGCGTTCCAAAGTTAGTGAGAAAACGATTCCTCAAATCATTAATTTTTGCATTAAAACAGGAATTATGGATTTATTTCAGGAAGTAAAGGATGTTCACGACTATCTACTCGGTGTAGAGGTGGGATTAGATACAAATGCAAGAAAAAATAGAAGCGGAGATATTTTTGAAAAGATGTGTCAACAAAAAGTAGGGAAACTCATCGGAATTAAGTATAAGATTGTAAATAATGATCCCCATTTTTCCTTGTATCCAGTGGTTACAAGAGGTAGGAGTAAAGGAAAAAAACATGATATTGTTGTTTATAAGGATAACAGGCCAATTCTTATAGGGGAATTTAATTTTTATAATACAACGGGCAGTAAACCAATTTCCATAGCAGAGAGTTATATAGAAATGGCTAGGGTTGCAAAAGAACATAATGTGGAATTCTTATGGGTAACAGATGGACCTGCATGGCACAAAATGGAACAACCGTTATTGCATAGCATGAAAGAGATTGATTGGATCCTAAACTACAGAATGTTAGAGCTTATAAGGAGGATTTTAAATCTTCAAACAGTCAAACCATAAATTCTCGATTTATGGTATTTTTGCGTGAAATGCAACAATCAGACGAAGTTAAACAGGAAAGAAATGGTTTTAAAAGGTTTAAACTTATAAATTATGTATTAGAGTGTTTAATTTGCTAAATAAACCTTGGAGAACACGTATCTTGACTACTTAAAAACGCAAGATGTCATAAACAAAAATCAAAATATACTTTATTTTTTCTTCTGAAGTATTTTGAGAAGTTTATACATCAACTGGAGATCTTCAATAGACTTTAATACGATGCCTCTTCTGACATCGATAGGGGTTCTTATGAGTATAAATTGTTCTACACCTTTTAATTTCATGAATACTGTTTCTCTATCAATGCCAAAAATATCTTGATAGCTAACTCTAACGATTATTTGTTTTTTAATGGTTTCACTTGTAATTTTTAATAAAGGCATATTCCCTCCAGGAGCTAACATATCTTCAGGTTTATCGATTCTAAGGTCTCTTGATAGAGGTTTTTGCTTGTTATTTATAATCTCAGTTATACCTAAAATAATGTTATAAGCTGGAAATTTTCCCTCATTAATTAATACATAGGTATCTGGTTTATCACAAGACGCTGTTCGATTGTCAGCCACTACACTTAATGATGTAAAATGTACGTCAATTTTAAAATTTGGTTGATATGATGCTTCATGCATAGCTACTTGTCTTAACGACACCTCTGCCTGTATAACTGTTATATAAACCCATATTATTGTAATTATAGCCATAAAAACTTCAACTGTAAATCCAAAATAGTGAAATAAAATGTAAATTACACATAATGGGATTATTATTGGAATTAGTGATGCACGAAATAAATTGAAAATAATTTTACGCCACCTAACCAAGTTTAACACCATTTTCTATACTAGAATTGATAGGGTCTACCTGCTTCGATTAATTCTGTCACCACTTTTTTGAAATTCTCTCTGAAATTCTTTAACATTTCTATAGACATTATATCATCAATTGATGCATTTCTAATTATTTGTAAAATAAATTCTGCCGATTTTGCTTCTAAACCTATATCTATTAATGCTTGTTTAAAACTTGAGTCACAAGCATATCTCTTAATTGTTGGCCACAGGTCTAAATTATCCCTAAGTTGTTTATCGATATCCTCTATTTTTATTCGGAAATCTGCTCTTTCTTTAGGTGATTTAAGACATTCTTTAGCATAATAACATAATTTTATTTTAATGTTTTTAAGTTCATTATAAAATAATATAATGTTATGATTTAGACTATAAAGTTCCGTCTCAAAATTTTCCTTTATATCTTTCGTATTGGGAACTTCTTGACATAGCAGTTTATTTAAAAGTTTATTAAATTGACCACTAAATTTTTTAAGAGTATTTTTAATCATCTCAGAATTAGAATCAATTCTCTCTAGATGTTTTCTAATGTCTTCTTTAAACTTTTTGCATTCCTGTCTTTTCATTAAATCCTTCAAGATACTCCTAAATAATAAATAGATACTGACTGCTAACTGAAGCCATGTAAAAGGCGTATTTAAAGACATATAATTTACCTCTCTCCCCGTAATTGATGTTTTATCATCAAAATGGCCAATCTTCAGTCTTTTTCCGTCTTTTTCTTCCTCTTCTTTTCTTAGATGGGGCAAATAAATCATCTAGATTGAAGTCAAAGTCAAGAATCCCCTTTTCTTTTTTCTTTTTTTCTCCTTGCTTTAGCAATTCTTTCTCTATCCTTTTTAGTTTTAATATCATGGCAGTTTGGGCATAGGGCTTGTAAATTTCTTAATGTGTTACTTCCTCCAAGAGCTAATGGTTTTTTATGGTCTATGTGATAATTCTTAGGTTTGAGGGGTTTACCGCACATTGCATATCTATACTTTTGCCTTTCCAAAATTCTAACTATCATTCCACTAGTAATTCTAACTCTTTCACTTTTCTTCACCCCAAATATCAAATATACTCATTATCTCATAACTTTAAATTTCAATTAATACCCATTATATATAAAATAAAATGTTTCATAAAAATCTTTCACAATATGTCAGAAACTACTAAGATGATTAATTAACTGAAATTTAAAATCCTATTCTTACCATTTTTCTAATTCAATAATATTGCCCTTTTACTTATTTTTTGGTATTTCACGTACCATGAGAAATTTAGTCAATTATGGTAAAACAAATTTACAAAAATAATATTATACGTTTTTGCTTCATGTAATCAAAACCGAACAAGGAGAGAACAATATATATGTCAAAACTATAATGCCATTAAGAAATAATTTCAATTAAGATTTTTGGTATATAAATAACAACTTATATACGCAAAACTCAAAATCTTGTAAAAGTTTATGGTTAAGATGGATTTTATTTTAAGCTATAGCTTTAAATAAATTTTATTATTTCAAATAAAATTTAAATGTGCTGTACTTCATCTTCACTACGGGCAGATGCAATCTGCAATGTAAATATTGTGGAGGAAGCTTTCCAAACTATTTAGTTCCATGGAATGTCAAATACTCCGTGAATGACTTAGTAAAGTTTATTGAAGGTGATGAAAAACCAATTATAGCTTTTTATGGAGGAGAACCGCTTTTAAACCCAAAATTCATAGTTGAAGTGATGGAGAGGTTGCCGAGAGCAAAATATGTAATTCAAACAAATGGAGTGTTAATTAATAATTTGGAGGAGAAGATTTGGCGGAGATTTAACACAGTTCTTCTTTCAATTGACGGTAGAAGAAGGATAACCGATTATTATCGGGGAACTGGAATTTACGATAAAGTACTGGAAGCTGCAAAATATTTGAAAAATATAGGTTTCAGCGGCGATTTAATAGCTAGAATGACGGTTTCTGAAGAATCCGACATATATTTAGAGGTGAAGCATCTACTAGATTTAAACTTGTTCGATCATATTCATTGGCAATAGATGTCATTTGGAGCGATAGATGGTTGAATTTTGAAAGATGGTGTAAAGAGAAATATATTCCCAATTTAAAAAAGTTGATATTGAAATGGATGGAGAATGCTGAAAGGGGGAAAGTGTTAGGATTAGTACCATTCATAGGAATATTGAAGCATATTCTTAGAGATTCAAGGATTGGAAGTCCACCCTGCGGTGCAGGTAGAGATTCTATATCAATACTGACAGATGGCAGAGTAATTGCTTGTCCAATAGCTGTTGATGTGGATTGGGCTAGACTTGGAGATATCTGGAGGAATAAATGGTATGAAATGAGAGATAGAATACATATCGGAGAACCCTGTAAAAATTGTAAATATTTCAGATTGTGTGGAGGAAGATGCCTTTACACTTATAAAGAGAGATTGTGGGGTGATGAAGGATTTAGAAAAATATGTAAATTGAGCATTGAATTATTCGATTCTCTGATAAAATTGAAAGAGAGAATACTTGATCTAATTGGGTCACGAATTCTTTCATGGAGTGATTTCGACTATCCGAAATTCAATAATACAACAGAAATCATCCCGTAAAATGTCATGTTCTTTTAACTTGTTGAGAGGATGCGGAATTGCTGAATCCATAATTAATTTTACATTAAACTGATAATTTAAAATTAATTAATTTCAATAAAGTTTAAAAATAAAGTATTGATGATATTTCAAATTTGTTTTAGAGTTATTACTCTTCGAAATCCATGGCATTATATATCTCTGGCGGCAGGTTGGGGCAATCCCTATCCAAATAGTACTTGCTTTCTTCTATCTGCGCTTTTAATAGTGCCTTAAACTCTTCCATCGTTAGATATGTTGTTGGTTTAAGCTTCTTTAACCTTTCACAACTTAAACCAGGCACCCTTTTAGGTATTAATACTTTTTCACCCCATATTGGGTGAGGTTCATATTCTACAGCTCCTCTTACAGCTTGAAGTAGGAATAGTTCAGTCTCCTCTATGCTAGGTCTCTCTCCTCCAATTGCTCTCGGCCTTCCATTCTTCTCCACTAAGACAGGTTCCGGAATCTTTATAATTTTATCTCCCAGCTTTTTCTCCGTCCAATAATATTTTGCAATGATTCTTCCAGTAGTGTTGAATTGGTAAACCTCAACTGGATCTCCCTTCTCCCTTCTCTTCTTTAAGTAATTATAGAATCTTACTACATGTGCAGTGTTAGTTACACCCATGGTGAAAGGTTTTGCATATCTTGCAACATACCTAACTCTTCCTACAACCTCCTTGGCTTGTGCAGGATGACCTATAGTTCTTCCATCCGCTAAAACTTTGGCAGCTAAACCTATATCCTCAATCTTTATCCAAGCATAATCGGTGAAATATCCAGGTGATAGGAAAACTGCTGTTGTTAATGGCTTGGAAGAGGCTACATCCCCATCAAAATATCCTGTATCTTCAAGGTATAGTACGCTTCTGGAATTCTTGTTTCCAGCTCCAAAGTATTGGAAAAGTTCACCCTTGAAGCTCGGCATTCCATTCATATCGAACTCCGTGTTCTCGTGAAGTGCCCTTGGACTCATAGCCCCCCTATACATTGCCACCTGCTCTGGACCTAAATCTTCAGTTTTAGTCCATGCACCTTTCTCAGATCCAATTACTCTATCCTCAAAAATACCTACAATATCATCATTTTTTATAACTTGATCTTTCACATATTCAAGCGGGTTTACATTGAATTTTTCCATGTATATTTTAGCGTTATCCCTTGTCCATACATATAATCCATGAGTGGATTTTCCAGTTCCAGTTAACCCCCAAGTACACATTACAATTCTCCGCCATTTTTCATCCACAGTTTTAACGGTAAATTCTCTGAGAGATGCATGCTCACCTGTACCGCCCTGCTTATATACATGGTATATCCAATGGGTGAGCACCGCCTTTTTCACTTCTCCCTGATATGATGATGTGGTTATTATTGTGAAGTTATGGTGTGGAAATCTAGCAACCATCATCATTCTGCTAGTTCCCGGAATATTTGGATTTTTAAGGTAATGTGGAATTACAAATACCTCTATGTCGGGTTTCTCATCTTTTGGTGCTGGAAAGACTAGCTGACTCCACCTATAAGCTATATCTGGAAATTGGGGATCCACATAAAGTGTAGCATGCATCTGAGCCTTCGTTCCAGGTTTACCTGCATATCCGTCAACTTTTATCAAAGGTCCTTGAGCCAGAATATGCTCTAATACTCTCAGCATAAATAGTTTATGTTCATATTTGACTTCACTGTCATCCTCTATAACTACAGTGTTGGCTGCTGATCTACTCCAAATATTAGATGCCCAATTCCAAGAACCATTCTTATACTGTGTTCCATAAAGCTTTGCCCTTTCAAATAGATCGTCTGGATTATCTAGAATTGCTTTTAAACCGGCCTTTCTTTTAACTTCCAGAATTTTTCTGAAAGTTTCCTTAAACTTTTTTGGTGTCAATTCATCTAGCGGGGGTATCACAAAGACCATTAAATCAACCTCAAACTCTAATAACATTATATCATGTAAATAGTTTTCTATGGCTGATTTAATCAACTAAAAATATATTGACTGCTTTGAAGATTATTTAACTGATATATGATGCCAATCTTCGTTGTACATGAACATAATGCTAGACGTTTACATTGGGATTTAAGGTTGGAGATTGATGGAGTTCTTAAAAGTTGGGCGGTTCCGAAAAAGCCGCCTACAGTTAAGGGAGTGAAAAGATTGGCAATACAGGTGGAGGATCATCCAATTGAATATGCAGATTTTGAAGGTGTAATTCCAAAAGGGATGTATGGTGCTGGAACAGTTAAAATATGGGATAAGGGAAAAGTTACATTTTTGGAGAGATCTCCAAGAAAGCTAGTTTTCATATTGGATGGAAAATTCTTGAAAGGCAAATACATCCTGTTAAGATTTCCTAAAGCAGGGGAGGATGCATGGCTTTTCTTCAAAGGTTAATTTAAATCTGTCTAGAAGAGTAAAATTTAATCAACAACCCTAAACCATAAGATATGATGGAAGTTACTATTGTCATAAATACTAGTTCAAGGAACTTTCTCTTCAAAGATCCTTCAGATGCTGCAGCTATTATGAAAGCTGTTAAAAACCATATAGCCATTACAGAGATCATCGTTGCCAATAGAGCAGTTACAGTAGATTTAAAAATTAAGAAAGGTATAGCTGGAAGGAGCATTCCAAAAATAAATGAAATTGAAACACATAAAGCTGATTTAAATTCATTTAGCATAAATCCCTTGAAAAGAAACTTCATATAAAGATCTCCCTTTTTAGGAAGTTCTCTGGCAATCTTCTCCGAAAAACTTCTTTCAATCCCCATGGAAACTAATCTATCCGTAAACTCCTCTAAAGCTCTTTCAGGTGCAAATCTAAATATTAATTTAAATCTCTCACTTATACCGTTATATGCTTCTCTTTGAAATCTTCCAGCCATAAAGTAGCCTATAAAGAGTGAGGCTCCTCCAATCAAACTTTCAATTAGCACGATTAGAAATATCAGTGATGGATTGGATGGAAATGCTAAGGATAATCCCATGACTATTCCTATGATCTCCACTAAACCATCATTTAACCCTATAACTGTATTTTTTATATATGGAGATAGGCTCAACGTAAATTTGTTATAGAAGTATCGTTTTTGATCTAATTCTTCGACTATAATCTCCTTGATCTTCTCCTTTTCCATAGTGTTAAGTTCCTTTTCATCTAAAATAGACATGTATTTCTCTACAACACTTCTCTCAATAAACTCCATGATTGCTGATATTAAAGCTATTCCTAAAATTATTCTTAAAGCTCGGAGAATCCATATTTTAATTTTATTTCTTTTAAGATCGATTTTAACTCCCCTTTTGCCAAGTAAACTCTTGAGAAATTCTTCATGTTTCTCCTCAATTTTTGATAAACATTCTAACTTTTCCTTAATTTCCAAGTTGAATTCCAAATCTGCAAGCATTCTGTAAATGATCTTAGAGTTATATTCTCTATTGGCTAACTCCATTATAATATTCAAGTTTTCTTTTGAAAACATAGTTAGATGTACACCTTAATTTTAGTCGACAAATTAAATTAATGTTATATTTATTTGCTTAATCAAACTTAAATATTTACTCTACGATATAATTTAATTTAAATCCGGCTTCAGTTCTTTCACATTTCGAAACAATTATTCTTCCAATTTCACCTGTATTGGCTACATGGGTTCCTGTGCAAGGAATTCCATTTACATTTTCGATAATTACAATCCTATACTTATTGCTTTTAGGCAATCTATTCAAATTTGGTGCATTAAATGCAAAATCATATAGATTCTCCCGATTAACATATTTTATTTTAACAGGAATTCTTTTTGCAACGATTTCGTTTGCCGCAGCCTCTATCTCATTAATCTTCTCCTCTGTTGGCATTTTCCCTTCATAGTGAATGTATGCAGTTGGCGGGCCATGGAAAGCATCCAATGTGTTTACTGTTCTTCCATAAACTTTCATTAAAGCATAGTCTAAAATATGTCCAGCCGTATGAAATCTCATAATTGAATATCTTAATTTCCAATTCAAAATGCATTTAACAAGTTCTCCATTAGTGAAGTTCGATCCGATTAATTTACCGTAATGGACTAGAACCCCATTAATCTCTAAAACCTTTCTAACCTCAAATTTTTTAGCTCCTTTCATGATAATGCCCAGATCGCTCGGCTGCCCTCCTCCCCTAGGATGAAAAATGCTTTTATCTAAAACAATATAGGCTCTTGATCCACGATCACGAATAATTTTTAAAACTCTACATGTATATTCTTTGAGATATGCATTTTCAAGGAAAAGCTTTACTGTTTTAGGTGTATCTGCTACTTCAAGCTTTATGTTAACCAAACTTCTCACCTACCTCAACTTATAAAACAATGGAGATAAACATTTTGTGGCCGACCATTTTAAGTTGACTCTTCTTTGTAGCATCGAAAATTTTATTTCAATTTAAATTAAAGTTAAGGCAATTTATTGAGAATATGTTAGTAGGTAGGGTGGCTTCAATAGGAGGCTACACTTTGATGAAGATAAAGTCTTGGAAAAAACATGTTTTTCAAAGTTTCCTTGCCACTCTAACAGTATTACTTCTAATTTTAATTTTAAAAATGGAGCATATCGTCGTTATAGCATCGATAGGATCCACAGCCTTCATAGTTTTCGCCCTTCCTAAAAGCATTACGGCTAGACCTAAAAATGTTATTGGAGGACAGATGATAGGGTTACTTTCAGGATCTATATGTGCCTTAATTCCTCACAATTCATTTATTTCATCAATTATAGTTTATTCAGTTGCAGTTGGATTATCAATATTTCTAATGATAACTACAGATACTGCACATCCCCCAGCATCGGGAACTGCTCTAGGAATAGCCATCACCGGCTTTTCCATTAATATAGCTTTAAGTTTAATAATTAGCGTTACAATTTTATCTTTCGTCCACCATTTTCTAAAACCTTTCCTAGAAGATTTAGTTTAATTCAATTTAAAATAAAAGTAAGAATTATTTTATGGTGTTGTCCATGGCATGCCATAGTATTCTACTTCAGGTATTGGTTCATCACCTGTCCAAGCATAATATCTGACAATAACATAATCCAT
>Ga0180301_10003884_pt1 | contig 11609 bp, 6 predicted proteins | sample GuaBasSediGuay16_FD_121797 | JGI IMG/M metagenome (GOLD analysis project Ga0180301, IMG submission 121797) | Subseafloor sediment microbial communities from Guaymas Basin, Gulf of California, Mexico - Guay16, Core 4569-2, 12-15 cm | ecosystem: Environmental > Aquatic > Marine > Hydrothermal... | reverse complement strand
CCCACAATGGTGCAATAACTAACACTGGGACCCCATTCCTAAGACGAATCATTACCAGCGGTCTATAGAGAGAAGCATTCATGCTGAGGCGCCACATAACAGAAAAGTTCTCCGAAGGATCCAAAGCATAAACATAACCCCAACTCGTAGAGAGGAAAAGTTCATCATAACCATCATTATCCACATCAAAAACACTCAAACCACGGTACTCGGCTGGAATTCTAATAGTCTCCAAGAGAGAACCATTTGAAGCATCAATAACATAGAGATATCCATAGCCCCATGAAGCAACCACTATTCCAAACGGAACCTCCTCACCTAACCGAGCAATGGTAAAGTACCCATAAGCAATACCAGAAACCTTCCACAATAATGAGCCAAAGAAGTCATAGCAGTATAGAGTATTGCCAGCTAAGACGAACATATTGTTCTCATAAATGATAAATTGGGAAATGTTCGATACTAGTATTTTAGTAAGCGAAAGTTTATCGCTAATGTTAAGAGCGAAAACCCCAGAAGAATTAGCTACCCATAATCTATTGTTAGAGTCGCGAACTACCGCGTATCGCGGAAAACTATGCAGATCAAAAATTAGACTATAATTAGACATTATTTCAACACTATGAAAAATGGAAGAGCCATTCTGAGGGCCGAGACCACTTGCACCTAATAACAACAAGAGAATCATTGAAAAAACATAGAAACCCCTAGTAATAACCATCAATCTCAACCCAAAAATCTAATAGACAACTATGAATAATCATTCTTCAACTTCAGCATTAAAATATTTTAAAAATAGTGAAATAGTAGTCAAGTATTCATAGAAAATTTACTCACTACGTAGTAGCTTTTTCTTTAACCTTCTTAAGAATCTCTTAAGTCTGCGATGAATATAGATAGCCCAAGCATCGCCCTTAGCCAACCTCCAGTCATAGAAAAGATAGAAAATACAGCCAAAAAAGCTAATACTAGAAATCCTTAAACCTAGCTCAAACCAATCCTGAGGAGTATAGCGAATAATAATTTCAAGCTCTCCAACCTCGTCAATCCAAAATCCGTTAATTACAGCATAAAGAGGAATAGAAGATACAGTCTCTACTAATTTACCATCCTTATAAACTCTGGCTTCCCATAGTGGATCGTATGCTTCTGCAAAACTAAGCATAAATGGTTTTACAGCATTTACTCGCACCTTCCATAGCATCGGATTTACTCTTTCATACGAAATTATTTTCGCTGGTTCACTTTTAACCTCAAATAATTGATTAATCGTTTGATTAGTCTCTGTCGAATACAACCATACAACGTCCAAGTAAGAATTCTCACCAGCAAAGATTCTCAACTCATATAATCCCTCGGGAATATAAAATAAAGGAGTGTAAACAAAATCCAATGTATCAGATCGTAACTCAAACGTGTAATTTGCTATACTAACCCTAAAATGTCCTTTACCCCTTAGAGCTAATCTATACCATCCCTCTTTAACCATCTCGATCTTCTGCCACGCCTCACCTTCTCCAAGAAACTTCAAAACTTCACCATTACTTGCCTGGTTACCAAACTCATTACTTATCTCCGCATTACTCCGATATAAATCACTCTCAGCTTCGAAAAGATAAATCACAGTCTTATTCTGTAACAACCTCCTCACATTCTCCTTTGCTCTTTCGTACTCATCCTCAGGAATCAAAGCGAATAAATTAACAGCATTAAACCCTCTAACATTTTCAAGCACAATCTTATGTCTTCCTTTTCTCAATAAGAATAATCCAAGATCCCGCCACACAAACTTATTTAATTGATCCTTAGTAATGATCTCTATCGGCCTGCCATCAAGATAAACCCTTACAGCACCACCTCTCTGATTCTTAAAGTAGCGAATGAACAAGCGATAATACCCTTCCTCATTCACTTTGAACGGTATTTCTAGCACAACAGGTCTCGCATATTTAGTTAAATTATAAACCTTAACATAATCAATCCAAATAATATTAGGTAAAGGCTCCGGAGTGTCATAGCCATGCCAAATCTGCAACTGAATATAACTAACATTCTCGCTCTGGGTAATGTAATCGAAACTAATAGTCTTCCATTCAAAAGACCCGCTACCAACGCCACCTAAATAAACTCCAGCAAGCCATTTACCATTAGCATCGAATTCCGCGACCTTTACATGAACCTTATACGCATGCTCTCCCTTAACCCGCAAAACAAAACGATAAGCAGAAGGATAAGATACACGAATCCTTGGCGAACAGATAAGTTTCCAACCCCAAGTAGAATTCCAGAGAACAGCAATGAGCGATTCATCTTTCAATATTAACTCTTGTAAGGCCCCAAATTGAATCCTAGGAGTACTGTTTCTCCATTCATTAAGATCTCTTTCTTTCTCAAAAGCCCAAGATCTGATAATATCTTGATCTTTAAAATTTATGCTTTCTGGCAAAATTAGATTAGCCCAGGTAAAGACTATTCCATAGCTATAATCAGACTGCCATGATTTCATAGAATATTTTAAGTAAAGGTAGCTTAGGAACTCGTTTCCTAATCCACCACTGTAAGAACCGCGTGACCAAAAAAATGATGGATTATGATGATTAGAAAAATGATAAGGGGAAACTAAAATGACTTGTTCTTTTCCAAGATTCTCCAGTTCATTATACATCCGTTCTTCATAGAGAGGCAAAATCATTGGCTGAGTTTTTATGAAAATACTCAAAATCGGATTACGGACGGGTACTATAATTACTCCTGGAACAAAGAATGTTCCTGGTTCTATTTCACATGCAATTTTTTCCTTCGGATATATTTTTATTTTTCCCTGAATATTTTTTGACAAAAAAATTAATGAAACATCATCCTCAAATTTCTTTTTATAACCAATCAATTCTAATTTTTCTCTCAAATTATTAATATTTAAGCGCAAGTCGCTATTAGAAAGATCCTTTCTTAAAATTACGATCTTGCATGCGGTAAGATTTAGTAGATCCTTTAGTTCTATTAATGATAGGCTGTTTTCAATTAATTTATAACGAAGAGGTTCATCAAGATCTATATAGTAGCCTTCTCCAACTAAGAAGGCTTCTAGAATTTTACCATATACTCCATAATCATATTGTTGCGGCAATACAAGCACATTATACTTTTCAGAGGAGTTTAGAAGTTTAGCTAAATATGCATAGGAAGAGGGATACTCAAATAGGTGCTTTTGTGCGTAACTGTTAAAGTCACCTGTAAATGCGATCCAGCCATGAAACCCGATATTAAGGATAATAATAATTAAAATAGTTGAGTATACGGCCTTAGAGATACCTTGCCGTAAGAGAAATCTCTCAAATCTTTTCTTTGCAATGCGTATTTCTTTCGCTAATATTGCATATCTTAAAAGGCAAGCAAACTTATTAAGCATATTAGTCATTAAATAGCAAAGAAATACCGAATCTAAGCAAATATGATATCCATAGAATTTCCATGGTTCTCGGAACGCATATCCAAATGGTAATTTCATGATAATGTCTATAAAATCTCTACTCCACAGAAAGAAAGATAGCAAGAGGAACCACAAGAAAATAATATAAATGGATACTTTCTTTCCTATACTATCAGTATTGCGCTGATCTATCTTTAGCGTTATATTATAAATGCCTAAAACAATTAGAACAAAAAGGAGAACACCATTTATTAAATACCAAGTGTCTCCAAAGTTAGGCGTATAAGGTTCACCAAAAGCAAATCTAAATGTACCAGAGATGACATATATTGGTTCTTGTCTTTTCATGGTTATTAGATAATTCTCAATAACAGCGCCATAACTTAGTGAAGAAAAAGATTTTTTCGAAGAAAATGTAAGAATAGATGTTGGGAGCCAAATTGGAGCAAGAAACGCAATTAGTAAGAAAATATATGAGCATATATTTTTTTTCTTTATTTTTAACATTTTAAGAAATTCGTGATGGAAAACTAAAAATGCAGTAATCAATATTAGAAGTATTAAAAATACAATCTGAGGAGTTGTAAGAATGCCCAAAAGAAGTAATAATATATATATAATTTGCTTAATGTTTATTTTATGTGAGGTATTTATTATAAAATTGATAATTAAAAATGTAAAAGCAAAAGCAGCACTATTTGAAAGTATAAACCATGGATGGGCTATTATCTCAGAGAGAGTCCAAGGATTGAGAATAAAAAAAAGAGATGAGATATAAAGACTTAACTCTTCAAAGAAGCTAATAAAAGATTCTTTATCAAGAATAATTATAATTCTTCTTAAGGTTCTATACAGGATTAACCAACTTATGTACATTATAGCAATAAGAAAAATTTTAAAAGCAAGTATATCTCCCGTAATCAGTGAAACAATGTAAAAGGGAAGAGTGAAGATTATTTTTGGAACATTAATAATAAGCACTTTAGAGTATAAATAAACATAAAGATAATACATTATCTGGGATCTTATTGTAAGCGGTTGCTGTAGGTCTCCGCGTATCCAAATAGAGTTAGTAAATAATATTTCCTTGAAAATATACGTTACAAATATTAATTGCAACAATGGAAAGAGATAATTTAATGCTGCATATTTCTTCATAACTATTAACCACCTATGTTTTATCATAATTTCATATATTAATATACTATACACTGTGGTTCAGTCATAGCATAATATATAATATATAGCTTCATTCTTTCCTAAATTCAGTATTCTCATTATACGAAGACCAAGTTTATTAATCATTTTCTTCAGTAAATTCGCTTTTTTACTAGAAAGTTTGTGCACCTCCATAACAATCCAACGTATTTTTTCTAAAATTTTTTTATTTCTTAAGAAGTAGAAAAAAATTTCATACTCACAACCTTCGCAATCCATCTTAAGCAAATCGACAATATCTATATCTAAATCCAAAATCAGCTGATCTAAAGTGATTACATTAACGTATTCCTTAATATATTTACGTGAGGGTGCGGTGAATAGAGATGAAGAACCAGGATGCGATAAATTATAATAAAAGTCTCGTATTCCTCTGTTAGCCCCTAGAGCCGCATTCAGCAAGATGCAATTATCAACTATTTCATTTAATCTTATATTTTCTTTAAGTATCCTAAAAAGGTAGGATGATGGTTCTAACGCGATAACTTTTTTCGCTTTTTTTTCCTTTACGAAGAACACACAGGTATCACCGATAAAAGCACCTACATCAATTATGATTCCATCGGGAGAAATAGGGATATCATAAATTTTTCTAAAAAAAGTTTCCCAGAGAGCTACTATACCCTTAGGATAAAAATCTAATCGAAATTCATAAGAACAAAATTTTACATGTATTTTTTCATCTTGTGAGATGTTGATGTCTATTTTTCCGTAGTTTTTTTCTAAATCAAGTAACATAGGTAAAGCTTTTATGGATTCGATGGAATTTATAAGAATAGTGGAGCCTCTTTTGGTGTGTAAAATTAGATTCCTCTTAAATGCAATTCTAAGCATGTTACATAAAGATTCTGGATTTATTTCTTTAAGTACGTACAAAGCGCGAGCAATTTTTTTATAAATATCATTTAATAGCATTTTTTACCCCGTGTGCTATAATATTTTTTAATAAGAAATATAGGAAACTATATGCATAAAATAAGTTGCGATGTATTATAGTTAACTTGACAGATTGTATAAACATGTGCTTAAGAATGGGCATAAATCCTCTAATCGAAGAGGAATCTAATGATACGCTCTTGGATCTTAATGAATAACTCGCAATCCAATAAATCCATTTCTTTAGGGATTCAAAGTGTTTAGCAGGTTCGTAAGCAATTATAGGTAAGATTAAAACTTTATAACCCATCTTTATGAGTCTACGAGCTAACTCTACATCCTCACTAGCTGATAAATGGGGATTAAAATTACCAGCTCTTAATATTAGACTCTTTCTACAGAGAATGCCTTCTCCTCCTATATGGGCATAATTTGTTGCGGTTCTTCGTATAGCATGAAAGAAAAGATGCCTTGCATAATTTTCTAATGTTAGTAAGAGCATCATTAAAGGAGAGATTTTTTTGTGCCGTTTATAGAGGATATAACCCCGGACAATGCCAGTATACTCAGATTTACGAATTTCTTCGACAAGTTTCTCGATATATTGCCTTGATATAATAGTATCGCAATCAATCATCAAAATGAATTCGTTTGTTGAGCACTTAATTCCCAAATTTCGTACATATCCTATGATTTTAATAGGAGTAGAAAGGAACTTAACCTCTAATCCTTTCTTTGAAACTTCCTTTATAAAATTTGCTATTATTTCTCTCGTTGAATCAACCGAAAAACTATCAATTACAATTAACTCAGAAACTTGGTAATTTTTTCCATTAATATTTTGAAGAAGTGCAGTTAATGTTTGGTGGATATATTTTTCACAGTTATATGTAGGTATAAATATTGTAATCGGAATTTTAGATGGATGCTTGTTGCAATCCATAATCAATTCCCAACTACATATTTAGTAACTTTAGAAATTACAATTCCTAATACCTTTATTGTTTTAGTAGACTAATTATTCTTAACAATACAATTTCCTTAAGGCATTTATCATCCAATTACCTAACTATCAAGGAATTTGAATTTTATTTCAGAAAGAGGTTCATTATATGGCAAATGTTTGGTCACTTTATATCGTAAATATCTGTAAAGATTAAGCAAACTATCTATAAGACTAGGGATATTAGATATAGGCAAAAATATAGGGTCATACCATATTACGGGTTCTAGTATGTGTTTAGATACAGATATCCCAGTCTTCGAGATCATGCTTAAAATGTTTTCTGGTAATTTTTTCACAATATTGGAATTATAGAAAAGTACATCCTTTATAAGAATAGATGCTAAGCATTTAGTAAGTTTTTTCCATAAACATTTTCTTTGTGCTACTTCGAATATGAAGTCCCAGTCTAACTTGTATTTTTTTATTAATGCCCGTAAATAGTGGAGTTCACCTAAAGTCATGTAGTGATGTTGTAGAATACTATGTGCAGCTACTAATAAAAATTCCTGAGAGGGATCTGGTATCTGAACAATAATATCGTCTAACTTGTATGAATAATGATTATCTAAAATAATGCTTTCATCTATAACTTTGTGCCCCATCCATTCTACTCTCCAGTGCAGGTCAAGATCAAAATTATTCATAGTTAATGAAATTGCCTTATGTATAATATGGGTTTTGGATATTTTGAAGCCTCTTGATGTCAATGCATTTATTACTCTCTTTTTATCATCCTCGTTTATAAGGATATCGATATCTCTAGGTAAGTACTTATACGGGGGTAGAGTCTTAAATATTACATAATTTATTCCGATATTGTCGAATGTATCTATAATAATGGACAATACGCTACGAAAAGTATTATATTTTGATTTCGCGATTCTTAATGCTCTCTTTATAATATCTTTGTTCACACATTGACTTAATCTTTCGTAGACTGGAAATTCTACGTTATTCTTTGACGCCTCCATTATTATATATCCTAATTTATCTCTTTCAAAAATATTTTTCTTTGATATTGACTCGCTGAAATTTTCGATAGAAGGATCATTGAATGGATCACTAAGAATATGAAGAATGATATCTTCAGGTTTTGTAAGCTGTAATAATATATGTTTGATTATACCCCTTAAAGATTTCTCCACACTAATATCTGTCCTAATAATAGGAGCTCCTAGTTTTCTAGCTATATCTAAATATCTTCTCCTTTGTCTTTCATAGAACTCTAATGGGTATTGATGAGTTTTTTTCTTTCGTTTATACATTATTTCTGGTAGATTGTCCAGAATTATTATGGGATTAGGTTTAATAGAATATTTTATTAAAAGATTGCGTGTATTTTTACTAATATACTTAAGATATTCAAATCCGGCTAAGTGATCTATAATGCATCTATCAAGGATTATGATGTTACTTCGCTTAATAAGTTTGAGATACAATATTTCAAGATTAGAGTCTAACCATACAAAGAAAGGCCAAAATTTATATTTTAAATGATCAATTTTTGAAATTGATTTTTCTTTCCGTAAAAATTTTTTTCTTTCTCTAAATATTTTATTTTTATCTAGCGCTTTCAATATATATTTTAAAAGGAAATATTTAAATTCTTTTCGGTATTCTGTTTTAATTCCACAAGCTTTAAGAGTCTCGTAAAGAGTCAATGCTAGTGTTGTTTTTCCACTTCCATCACACCCACTCAGTGCTATTATAACCATTCATTTTCGCCTCGATTGAATGATTATCTAAAGACTTATTTCACTATTTACTGGCTGGAATCTCCCAATAATGTATCCTATGCTTGCTGATAAATATTCTAATATGGTTTGTCAAAAATTCCTGACTCAACGTCTGGGGGTCATTTTTATGGTGGGGCGGGCGGTATTAGGTATTACTGAGCCAACACTAGACAAGAGGAGCCCGCCCCATGAGAAAGTATATAGGATGGGAAGGCTTAAAACTCTTAGCCCTCGTTCTCCACGCCATATATAGGCGGACGTATCCAAATTACAGCAAGCACGGCTAGGGAAAGATGATAATACAACAGAAAATGACAATAATAATTGCCAAAGCCCTAGCTACACTTACAGAGAGATGGAAAACACTAGCGAGAGGGCTGAAAGACATCCTAGGCATAGAGAGTAACGACGTTTCAAAACCTCCACGTATTCTCAAAGAAGATCAAGCCAAGAGAGATACAGGACATTATCGAGACTATAGTCATCATAGTCCTTAAGAATAAGGCAGGAGAACTAGGCATCCCGATAGACTCAACAGCTTCTCAGATAATGGGCGCCAGCAGTTACTACAACCATAGGATCTAGGAGACTAGGGTTATAATCCTAGCGACACCGAGTGATAGGTATTGCCGCGATAGTGACCTCTCTCGAATTACTTTCTCCTAGAACTGGAGGGACTCGGTAAGGTCTTTAGTTTCAAATTCGCTATGTATCGGCCGACTCAGCATACGCCTCTAATAGGGCCTATAAAGAAATTAGGGAGAGGCTTAATGCAATACCCGCTATATGTTCCGATCTTATTAGGCATTTTATGGCAAAGCTTGACAAGGTAACGGCTGGAGGAGAGGAGGGAGTAAATTTTTGACAAACCAAGATGTTTAACACTATTTTTTTAGTTGACTCTTCAGTTCTATCACTGACGATCCACAACGATTACTTCAATATTGTTATAGGTTTTGGTTGACTCTAGTACATACTTCAGGGTCTTAGCGGATTCATAGAGGAGTATAATAATTGATACTAATACTAAAAGTAATCCTATGAACACGCAACACCAGCTTAACCTTTACAGCTTAACCATAACGTGGTTCTCGTAGAAGGTTTAATACGAGTTTAGGTACAGAGCGTACGTGAGTGGGCTTTTCCTGATGATGGGCTAGGCTTTTCTAGCGACAACATCTATCGTTTTATACTCAATTACTGGGATCTTTATCATTCTTAGCTTTCTCAGTCTTTTACGCTTAAGATAGAAGTCTGACGACGCCCTTAACAAGCCTAGTTTCGTCGAGGGTCTTACGAATAGATCCACGATAGGTATCTAACGCCCTTACTTCTGTGCTCGACGACTTAGAAGCCATTTCTCCTTAGCGAGTCCAAGAAGTTCTGTTCGGATCTATGCTCCCTTACATGCGTCGGATCTAGCATAGACTCCCCCATAGTATACTCAAATCCCATAGGGTTTCTTGATTACTGTTGAAACATAGAAGTACCCATTCGGCTTGAGGGATCCTATATGCTTCTCTGAGCATCCTAGAATCATCTGTAACATGCTTCATCACCTGGATGAAATCCCTACATCAAAAGAGCTGTTTGATATCCGCTTTAAGTCACATATACCCCAAACAACGCCTTCGGCAAAGGAGCAGAACCTTCTCAGTCTCCTAATCCCCTCCTTCGATATGTCAACAACTACTACCTTACTAGCATTCTCGCCGCAACAAGGTCAATGATTGAGAAAGGTTTATTCTGCTCATTAAAATGTCGTAATAGTTTTTCAAATAGTTCAGAAACCGTATCGTCTATAAACTGTACAGTTCTCTAGCATACTTTTCCCATGCTATCTTCTCCTATCTCGCATAGCGCGACCCTATTCCCTTAGCTTTGCGTGCTAATACGGCCTACTATGTAACCCATTGCTGATGCTATGTATTCTAAACTCTTTAAGGCGATTACCCCTAAGGCTAACAATGGCTTAGAATAAAATCTTTTATCCTTCAAGAATAACCCGAATCTCCTTAATGGGCTTATCTGCCTACTTCCGTATTGCCTATACCTTCTAATATATTTCCAACCTGTTTTCCCATAATAATACTTCTTTTTGAGCCACTTTAGTAATGAAAAGTCTTCCTCATGGTGAAGGATATATGCTGAGACTCTCGCTTTTACATTGTATCCGAGTTTCTCGATTTTCTGGGGGAGTGTAGACTCTTCAAAAAATACAACGTCTTCATCGAAACCACCAACTTGTAAAGCTAGATCTCTCCTGAAAAACCTTGCAGACTCTACCTCAGTTCCAGCGTAAAAACTCCTTTCAAAATCTCTAATCTTAACCCAGAATCCATCGCCAACAGATCTCTCTGGAATTACGATTCCACCCACCTTTTCGTCGCTCTCAGCCAATTCAACGCACTTCTTCACGACATCTTTGCTCAGCTCCATATCAGAGTCCACAAATAGCACGTATTTTCCTCTCGCCTTCTCCAGTCCGAAGTTCTTAGCTTTAGCCCTCTCAGCATCCAGCTGAAAAATTTTTGCACCATATTTTTCAGCGATTTCAACCGTTTTATCTCTAGAATACCTGTCGACAATGATAATCTCAATGCTCCTGTACGTCTGTCTCCTTATTGATTCTAGGCATAGTGGTAACGTTTTCTCCGAGTTATACGTAGGTATTACTACTGATACCAGAGGCTTTTCACTAGGCTTGATGTGCTTTTTCTTTACATGCATTGTTCTTGACATACTTGATAGACCCCTTAGAGATTCTCTAGATAATATAAGATTCCTCTATACTTTTGTACCATAGGAGTTATTTTATCATTTCCGCTTAGCGAAAAAGTATTTTAAGAATTCTTTCTTTTAACTTGCATATTAGTGCAAATATGTGAACTATACTTCTTAAGAACTTTAACATTGTTAATTAGCTTAATAATGTTCCCCTTAACGCTGAGAATTTTATTGATAAGCTTATAGACTAGCAATATAAGCACCTATAATTTTTTCAAAAACAACCTAAAAATCTCTTGGGATACCTCACGTCTCCCTTAAGAGGGTCTCAGACAGTACTTTCATGAATTTCTCTGCACTTTTGTTCCAGTTGAATTGTTTTGCCCAATTTAGAGCGTTCTCTGCTAGTTCTCTCCATAGTTCCTGATTTTCCACTAGCCTGATTATCGCCTTTGCTAATGCTTTTACGTCTTCATAGGGTACTAATATACCCGTTTTCATGTGTTTTATCGAGTCCCTTAGACCTGGCACATCATATCCTACTACTGGTATTCCACAAGCATTGGCCTCTAGTACTGTTTGCCCCCATCCCTCTCTCGTTGATGTGTATACTAAT